>Ga0207702_10003070_pt1 | contig 15521 bp, 13 predicted proteins | sample KBSCornC62_FD_184302 | JGI IMG/M metagenome (GOLD analysis project Ga0207702, IMG submission 184302) | Corn rhizosphere microbial communities from Kellogg Biological Station, Michigan, USA - KBS Corn C6-2 (SPAdes) (version 2) | ecosystem: Host-associated > Plants > Roots > Rhizosphere > Soil ...
CGTAAGTCCTTCAATCGACTTAGTTTGTGGAGAGAGTTGGGGATAAAGGGCTGCGCTCCGAATCCCGGATTCACCGACATTACAAGTACGTAGTCCACAATATCGAGCACTTCGGAAAGTAGCTCGACCGGAGTTGCAGGATTAATGACCACCCCTGCCTGGCAACCGTGGCTCCGGATCAAGTTGAGAGTACGATCCAAGTGCCTGCAAGCTTCCAAGTGCACTGACATCCAGTCTGCGCCGGCATCGGCAAAGGCCGGAATGTAGGTATCCGGATTCTCGATCATCAGGTGGCAGTCGAGGGGAAGTCTGGTGGCTTTCCGCAGCGATTTCACGAGCTGAGGGCCTAGCGTGATGTTGGGGACGAAATGGCCGTCCATAACATCTACGTGGATGACGGTACCGCCGCCTTCCGCCGCCCGGTTGACCTGCTCGCCCAGACGCGCGAAATCCGCCGACAAAATCGAGGGTGCTAGCTCAATCAACCTGGGACTCTCAGAGGAATGCTTGGGTGAATTCTAACATGCAAGACGGGGTGTTTTTGGGCGTTCGTTTGCCTTGTAGGCAAAGAACTCGTTCTACCGCCGGTCGCGCCACGATCTCCGAGAATGGCATCACCCTATTGCCTCATATCCTCAAAGGCCTGAGACTAGCTCTCTATGAAAGTCATTGCCATCATTCCGGCGCGACTCGAATCCCAGCGTCTGCCGAGGAAGATGCTGCGCGACATCGGCGGCCTTCCGCTGGTCGTCTGCGTGTACCGGGCGGTCCGGAAATCGCCGCTACTGAACGATGTTATCGTCGCCACCGACTCGGAGGAAATTCTCGCTGCGTGTAGTAAGCATTCCTGTAACTCGGTCATGACATCATCCAATCACCGAAGTGGCACAGAGCGTGTGCATGAGGTATCAGAAACGGTTGCGGCAGATGTGTATATCAATGTGCAGGGCGATGAGCCGATGATTCGAGCTGAGCACATTGAGGCGTTGGTTAAGGTTATGCAGGATTCCAGTGTTCCGGTGGGGACGCTGAAGACGCCCGCTCGATCAGAAGACATTGGCAATCCTAATGCGGTGAAAGTTGTCAACGATGCGCACGGACGAGCGCTGTATTTTTCGCGATCCACGGTCCCCTATGATCGTGATGCCTCGAGCCCGGAATATTTCAAACATCTCGGGATTTACGCATATAGAAAAGAGCCGCTGGACCGGTTCGTTGCAATGCCCGAATCGTCACTGGAGCGTGCGGAGAGGCTGGAGCAGTTGAGATTTCTGGAGAACGGCATTCCGATCTATGTCGCCGAAACTGCATATGACAGTGTTGGCGTGGACACGGAAAAGGACCTGATGAGAGTGCAGCAGATACTCGGTTTTTGACTGTTCCCTGTAACTCTGTGCCTCTGTGGTGAAAAGATTTAACCTGCGTTTACGCGAGACCAGCTTTCCGCTGCTGCCACTCGGCGCCCGATGGAGGGGTGCGAATGGAACCACCACTCTACCCATTTCGATGGTGTCTTTTCAGCTAGATTCTGTTCAGCCAGTTTGTTCATGGACGAAACAAACGGCGAGATATTGGCGATGTTTTCGAAAGCATAGCGGTCGGCCTGGCGCTCATTGAATCGCGAGAAGGCATTCAGGGCGGGCATCAGCAGAAATGAAAGCAGCACAAAGATAAGAACGATCAACGGCAAATTGGCAAAGTCAGACAGCGTTTCGAAAATGTGCCAACGATCCAAAGAATATTGCAGGGCCCAGTTTGCCGTCCAGAAGCCGAAAAACGTTACCGCAGCCTGGATGCCGATGCCTTTCAGAATGTGGTTGTGAACGTGATGCCCGAGTTCATGAGCCAGGACAGCCTCGATTTCGTCCGCGGAATAGTTTTCCAGCAGAGTGTCGGCAAGAATCACGCGACGGGTGTGTCCGAGTCCGGTCAAAGCGGCATTGGCTTTCTTGCTTTTCTCTGACAGGTGCCACTTGTACACACCGCGGACGCGGGTTCCTGCGCGCTCGCCCAGTCTAACCAATCGCGACTTTAACTCCTCATCCTGAAGAGGCTCGAATTTGTAGAAAATTGGAAACAGGACAACCGGCGCAAGCTGCGCCAGCAGCACAACCACGCCAAGAAACCCGATCCATGCTATCAACCACCAATATTGCGGAAAGCGGCGTATGACGAAATAGAGCAACTCAACCAATATCGACGCGAAAACTACAGTGACCAGAAAGCCTTTGAGCTCGTCCCAAATCCAGGAACGCGCTTTCTGATTGGAGAGTTGATAACGGTGTTCCAGATGGAAGCTGTACCAGTCGAGCGGAATAGCCACCACCTTGCTGATGACCGCCAGCATCAGAACGTAGAGGAACACCGCGAAGGCATAGCTCTGGAAACTCGTGCTGTAGGCAAGATCGCGAAGCGATCCGGACCATCCTGCCGCGAGCAGCACGATCAGCATCGCAAGTCCCAGCGCAAACTCAGCAATGCCGAGCCAGCGCCGGGTGCGGTTGTACTTACGCGCTTCCGGAGTGTCGGTCGGCACGGGAGTGCTGGATGCGTTCATTGCCTAGATTATGGCACCGCGACAGAATTGGCGCGAGGGTCGAATCTCAAAGACGAGACGACGCGACGTGACGGCGGTAACGCAATGCTCAGGCGTGAACGAAGGCTTCTGCCGCGGCAAGAATTTCCTGCACAAGTTCCGGCGACGCTGCTTCCGCGTAGATGCGCAAGAGAGGCTCAGTCCCGGAGGCTCGGAATAAGACCCAGGGCTCGGCGCCATTTCCGTTGCCGGAGGCGTCGAGAAAAAATTTGGTGCCGTCGAGGTGCTCTTTTCTGACAATAACCCGCTTGGCGAGATTCACGGTGTCGCGGGAACGGGCGCGATCGATGGCACTGCGCTTGAGTTCGTCGGCAATATGAAGATCGAGCCGGCCATAGTAATGGGGGCCGTACTCCTGCTGAAGTTGTTTCACGAGTTCGCCCAGCGGCTTTTGCTCTTCGGCCAGTACATTAGCCAGGAGGAGTGAGTTCAGGATTCCATCGCGCTCGGGCAGATATCGCGAATAACCGATTCCGCCTGATTCCTCTCCGCCAATCAGGATTTCGCGGTCCATCATGAGGTCGGCGATATGCTTGAAGCCTATGGGGCACTCGTTAAGCTTGCGCCCGTGGCGCGCAGCAATGCGGTCGAGCATCTTCGTGGTGTTGAAGGCGCGCACAATTTCTCCGGGCCACTGCTTGCGGCGCAGTAGCCAGTCGAGCAGGACGGAGAAAATCTTGTGCGAATCGACGAAGCTGCCGTCTTCAGCCACGGCGCCAATGCGGTCGGCGTCGCCATCGGTTGCGAAACCGGCGTGGCAGCGCTCACGCACTACAGTTTCCTGCAGCATCTTTACGTGGGGCTCGATGGGTTCAGGATTGATTCCGGGGAACAGCGGATTCACATCCTGGCGAATGGCAACGAAATCGATTCCGTGCTGGCCAAAAATCTTGACCAGAACGCCGCGCCCGGAGCCGTGCATCGAATCAATCGCGAACTTGAATTTCGCTTTGGCGATTAGATCGAGGTCGGCGAAGCGGCAGACCGCCTGCATGTAGGCAGGTTTGAGGTCGGCTTCTTCTATCGCAGCCCGGTTGCCCTTCGGCGTGACCCCTGCCGCGGTTTCCTCTTCGATGACTTTCATGATGGCGGGTGTGGCCGATCCGCCAAACTTCCCTTTGAACTTCACGCCGTTCCAGTTCCACGGATTGTGGCTGGAGGTGATCACGACGCCACCGGCGGCGCCTTTGGTTTTCACGGCGTAAGAAATTGCGGGAGTGGGAACGTAGTCGTCAGCGAGCAACACCGGAATTCCGGCATAGGCCAGGACTTCAGCGGCTGCACGAGCAAAGGTGGGCGAACTGAAGCGGGTATCGTAGCCGACGATCACGCCGCGCGAGGCATCCTCGTGCTTCAGAACATAAGAAGCGATTGCACCAGCTACGCGGCGGACATTTGCAAACGTAAAGTCGTCGGCGATGACTGCGCGCCAGCCGTCGGTGCCGAATTTGATGACAGGTCTCGGCTCTCGGCTCTCGGTTGTCGGCAATTGAGTTGAAGTTGTCATCTACAAATTAACGATCAGGGGCGATGTTCATATCAGCTTTTTAAGCTTCTTCTCGTCAAGATATTTCACTACTTTGCCGACGTCCTGAGAATTCTCGCGCGTGGTTATCAGTAATGCGTCTTCGGTCTCTACGACGACTACATCATTGACGCCCACGACCGCGACAAATTTCCCCGGCGCGTGCACATAATTTCTGCTCGCGTTCGCTGTGAAGATGCCCTGAGCAGAAATCAGGTTGCCGTCTGAAGAGGGTTGCTTGGCGGAAGCGTGCTCGTGCAGTGCCGTCCACGATCCCAGATCGTTCCAGCCGAAGTCGGCACGCAGACAAAAGATATTCGAGGACTCCTCTCCTTTGGCGGAGCGCGGCTCAAGGATAGCGTAGTCCACGCTGATGTTTTCGCACTGCGGATAAAGGCGCCGAAAAGTCGCGGCGAACTTTTTGGTCCCGAAGTCGGCGGCAATCTTCTCGAGCACGGCCGCCGTTTTTGGCAGATGCTCAGTCAAGGCATTCACCAGCGTCCTGGCACTCCACAGGAACATGCCGCTGTTCCAGTAGAAATTTCCGGAGCGAACGAACTCCGCCGCACGCTCGGCGTTCGGCTTTTCTGTGAAACGCCGCACGTGGCGGGCGCTGCCCGACGCCAGCGAACCGGCTTCGATGTATCCGTAACCTGTTTCCGGCCGCGATGGCTCGATTCCGAGCACGACGATATGCTCGCCAGACGTGGCTACTTCAATTCCTTCGCTTAGGAGCTCGCGAAACCGGTCGGGGTTGGTGATGACATGATCGGAGGGGAACAAGCCGATCACCGCATCGGGATGCGTGCGCTGCAAGATGAAAGCAGCGAGTCCGATGGCCGGAGCAGTGTTGCGGCCGACAGGCTCGGCGACCACTTGGTCTTTTTTAAATTTTGGAAGTTGACGCAGAATCTCAGGGCGGGAGTCTTCATTAGTGATGACCCAAATCTGTTTTGCGGGGGCAAGCGGCAGCAGACGCGCTACGGTCTGTTGAATCATCGTCTGCTTGCCGTCGAGCGCAAGCAGTTGCTTGGCACGCTTCTTGCGGCTAAGCGGCCAGAAGCGTGTGCCACGGCCTCCGGCGAGAATCACGGGATAGAAGTTGGCGCTCATACCGTTTCCGGATCGCCGACCGCAACTCCCGGCACATGCGATTTCAGGAACTGAACTTTGCCGCGCGGCTGTATGCGAAATCGTCGTATTCTGGCAGGTACTACGACCGCATCGCCCTTGGCGAATTCAACCGGGTCAAATCCGTCCGCCACCAGCGCTCCCTGGCCGTCAATGGCGACCAAAATCTGCGTAGAACTCTTGCCCGCGAGTTCGGGTAACAGTTGTTCGCTGCTCAGTTCAAATTGCTCCACCGCGAAATATTTTGATGACAACAACGGCCGTGTGCGGTTCCCGTTGCAATCGAGATTTGAAAAAGCCCGGGGAAGGACTTTTCCGGAGGGAGGCTGTTCCTTGATTACGCGCAAGCCATCTTTCAAGTGCAGTTCTCGCGGACGGCCGTAGTCGTAAAGGCGAAACGTTGTATCGGACTGCTGTTGCGTTTCAACGATGATCGAGCCGGGGCCGAGCGTGTGCACCGTGCCGCCCGCCACATAAATCATGTCGCCAGCGGAAACTTTGATCCAGTTCAGCAGTTCCTCCGCCCGATTTTCACGAATGGAGCGTTCGAACTCGGCGCGCGTGGCGCCCTGCTTTAAGCCGAGACCGATTTCCGCGCCCGACTCGGCATGCGCCACATACCAGCATTCGGTCTTGCCGCAGGGCTGACCGATTTCTCTGGCGGCGTCGTCGTCCGGATGCACCTGCACCGACAGCTTTTGCTGCGGAAAAAGAAATTTCATCAGCAATGGGAAGCGATCAGCATCTTTAGGGGCGTCTCCGACGAGTTCGCGTCGATACTGCGATGTAAGTTCTGCAAGAGATTTGCCAGCAAGTGCACCGTTCTGCACTTTGCAGTTATCTCCGGTGAGCCAGGACTCACCGATTTTCTCATCGAAATGGAAATGCTTCGAGTAAATCGGAGATAAGTCGAAACGTCCCCATGGGCGGGGGTCAAACAGCGGCGTCATTAAAAACGGATAGAGTTCGGTCATTCCAGGTAGCGGCGCGATTGCCCCTTTCAGCGCAAACCTGCATTAGAAGCCTAACTCACGTGAGAGGCTGCCCACAAAAAACGCGTTTCGTCGATGCCCTACAAAGAGCTTACAAAACTTCGCAGTCGCTCGATCCCGCGATCCAGTTCGCTCTGCCTGGTGGCATAGGAGATGCGGACATGTTCATGCGTTCCAAAGCCCTCGCCGGGAACGGTGGCTAAATGAGCTTCATGCAACAGCCGCTTGGCAAATTCAGCTGGGGTATTAACGCCACCGCGGCCCAGCAATCCGGAAATGTTCGGGTAAACGTAAAACGCGCCTTCAGGGCGCGAGCACTTGATGCCAGGAATAGTTGCTAGGCCGGCAAGAATCTGATCTCGCAGGCGGATGTACTCCTTCTTCATGTCCGCCACGCAGTCTTGGGGACCGTTGAGGGCTGCCACGGCTGCCTTCTGCACCATGGCCGGCGGGCTCGACGTGGCCTGGCTCTGGAGCTTCGCCATTGCGCTGATTACCGGCGCCGGAGCAAGGGCATAGCCCATGCGCCATCCGGTCATGGCATAGGTCTTCGAGAGCGACCCGACAACCACGATGCGTTGACGGTGATCGTTCAACGCACCAATTGAAAAGGAGCGGCCGCTATAGTTCAGATAAACGTAGCATTCATCGGAGAGCACCCAGATGCCGCGCTCGGCGGCGAGCCTGACCACCTCGGTCAAATCTTGCGGCGACATCACTGCGCCGGACGGATTGCCCGGTGAGTTCAGGATAATGAGTTTGGTGCGCGGCGTCACCAGGCGCGCGACCATATCGGCGGTCACGCGGAATCCGGCGGCTTCGTCGCTTTGCAGCATCACGCAGGTGCCGCCCGCGTAGCGGACGATGTCTTTGAATGAAACCCAGTACGGCACCGGCAAAATCACTTCGTCGCCGTGGTCCACCAGAACCTGAACGGCATTGAAGAGCGCATGTTTGCCGCCGACTGAAGCCATAACTTCGTCGCGCTTATAGGCTGATCCGAAATCTCGGGTGTGGCGACTGATGATTGCGTCCCGTAATTCCAGAATTCCGCCGATCGCAGTGTATTTTGTAAAGTTGCCGTTAATTGCCGCGATCGCAGCATCTTTGACGTGCTGCGGCGTGCTGAAATGCGGCTCGCCAAGGCTGAGGTCAACCACGTCAACGCCGGACTGGCGCAGCTTCTCGGCTTCGGCGACCACGGCCATAGTGGCCGAGACTTCGATTCGATCCAGACGTTCGGAAATTTTGAGAGCAGGTAGGGCTTCGGTAACGGACGTCATTTTTTTCCTGTTTTGCTTTGCTTGGTTGCGAGTTTGTATGCCGGATCGAGTTTTTCCTTCAGCCGCTGTTCGACTAATTCCGGGACCAGGCCAGTGATGTTGCCACCCAGTCGTCCGACTTCGCGCATCAGACGCGAGCTGAGATACGAATACTTTTCAGCCGGCATCATGAAAACGGTTTCTAGGTTCGGGCGCAGCTTGCGGTTCATCAAAGCCATCTGCAGTTCGTATTCGTAATCGCTTAATGCCCGGATACCCCGCAAAACTGCGCTGGCATTGACTTTGGCAGCGTAATCCACGGTAAGACCGTCAAAAGTGTCCACGCGAACGTTTTTGAATTTAGAGGTCAGCTCCTGCAGCATATTTCGCCGCTCACCTAAGCTGAAGAGCGGCGTCTTCTCAGCGTTGCGAAGGATTGCGACTACCAGTTCGTCGAAAATCTTGCTACCGCGCTCCACGAGATCAAGATGACCGTTGGTCGGAGGATCGAACGAGCCGGGATAGATGGCGATGACTTTTTTCAATCAGCCTCGTTTATTTGAAACTCGAACGCACCAGGTTTTCGCGGGCTGGCTTGTAACGCTGAATGGGGCGGCCAACGAACCTCAATTTTATTCGGCACCGGGGGGGATGGCAATCTCAGCGTCTGAATTGCGCTATCGCACCGGTGCCTCTTCGCGTTCCGGAACCGAAGACGTCTTCTCGTGGCTCAGGTAGAAGTGCACCGCCGGGGTGATGATTAATGACAGCACCATCGAAATAAGGATTCCGCCGATCACGGCAATCGCAAGCGGTTGCAGCATTTGGGATCCGGCTCCAATCGCGAACGCCAAAGGAAGCATTCCAGCGATCGTCGCCAGAGCTGTCATCACGATCGGCCGCAAGCGGCGGCGGCCGGCTTGCAGCATGGCATCGCGCGCCGAAGCTCCGGTTAGGCGAATGCGCTGATCGGCGTCGAGCAGCAGGATGCCGTTCTTGGCTACGATGCCGACGACCATGATCATCCCCATAAAAGAGGAGACGTTGAAGGTGGTGCGGGTAACCAGCAGGGCGATGAAGACTCCCGAGGTTGAGAGCAAAGCCGAAGCCAGAATCGCTACAGGCGCGGCGAAGGTACGGAACTCGAACAGCAGCACGATGAAAACAAGAACAATTGCGAGGGCCAGCACGAAGGCAAAATCGCGGAACGATTTTTGCTGCTCCTGGTAGGTGCCACCGTACTCGACACGGATTGCGGGCGGCAAATGCAGCGAATTCACGGCCCTTTGTACTCCCGATATCGCGCTCCCCAGATGGGTGCTGCCTTCAGTTCGCCCGGTGACGCTTACCACACGCAAAAGATTCTCGCGATGAATTTCGTTTTGCGGCGGCAATTCGGTGATTTTTGCCAATGATCCCAGCGTTGCGGTATGGCCGCTAGCGCTCGTCAGCAGAGTGTCGCTGATGCTCTCAAGTGTTTTACGGCCGTTCGCTGGAAAGCGCACTCGTACGTTGTAAACGCGGTCATTGGAGATGACGGGCGCGGTGGCCGGTTCGCCCTCGACGATAGCAGCCGCATCAGTGGCGACCTCTTCGGCGGTAAATCCGGCACGCGCCGCGACCGCCGGATCAACCTGAAAGCTCACGGCCGGTCCCGAAATCGTGTTTTCGAGACCATTGAGTACATCGGTGACGCCTTCGGCGCCCTTGTGCGTTTTCTCGTCATAGTTGATGGCATCAGCAACCTTTGGCGCCCAGGTTTCGAGAAGAGATGGATTCTCAGAAAAAAGTTTGACCACGACGGGTTCGGGCTCGCCAGTGAGGTCGCCAATCATGTCCTGCAGCACTTGAATAAATTCGGTCTTCACCGCGGGTTCCTGCGCATCAACCTGTGCGCGAATGTCATCCATGACTTCGTCGATCGCCCGGGTGCGGCACGAGCCTGATGAGAAAAAGCGCCCGAAGAAGCCGCATTGAGGTTTCAATTTGACCAGGATGTCGCCTCGATTTGCCTCGGTTACAGCCGCCAGGCCGAGTTCAGCGCCCGTTCGTCGCGAGGTGCTTTCCACCTCAGGCACGGCTTTCATGAGGCTCTCGATGTGCAAAATCATGCGATTCGTTTCTGTGAGCGACGCACCAGCAGGAGTCCAATAATCGAGAGTGAACCCACCCTCGTCCATTTCGGGTAGTAGGTCGCTATCGCTGAAGTGGTAACAGATAAATGAGGCAGCGATCAGTAGCCCGCTCAACCCCGCGAGCCACCATGGTTTTGCCAGAGCACGGCGGAGCCAGTGCTGGTGAAAATCAATTATTTTGTGAAAGACCCGTCCGGTCGAAGCTTCTTCGGCGGCCAACAACTTCTCAAAGCTTTCTTCCTGCGTTTCTTCAGATTCCTGCGCGGATTGCTTGCGGCGTATGAAATAGCCGCTGAGAGTGGGCGTCCAGGTCAGTGCCAGCGCCAGTGAGGTAAACAGGGCTACGCCCATGGTCAGGGCGAGCGCGCGGAAGAAAGTTCCCGTCACGCCAGTGATGGCAACCAGCGGCAGAAACACGACAATCGGCGTAATGGTTGAGCCGATCAACGGGGCGGTAATCTCGCGCAACGCGCTGCGGATGGCTTGCAACCGCCCCTGGCCGGCGTCACGGTGCAGCACAATATTTTCGACGACGACGATGGCGTCATCAATCACCAAGCCGACTGCAGCCGCGAGTCCGCCCAGAGTCATCAGGTTGAAGGTTTCGCCGAGAAGCTTGAGAGCAACGAAAGTGATCAGGATGGTTACGGGAATGACCAGCCCTGCAACCACTGAGGTTCCCCAGTCACGCAGAAAAACGACGAGGATGATGGACGCCAGCACCAACCCGAGCAGGATGGCGTCGCGCACGCTCTTGATGGAATCGCTGACCAGTATGGATTGATCGTAGAAAGGCGAAATGACAATGCCGGCGGGCAGGGTTTTGCGAATTTCATCAAGGGCCGAATGAACTTCGTTAGCTACCTCCATGGTGTTGCTTTCGGGCTGCCGGTTTATGTTGAGCAGCACCGCAGGCTTTCCGTTAGCGGTGATGATGGTGTAAACCGGCTTGACCCCAGGCCCAACGGTGGCGACGTCGTGAATGCGTACCGGTATTCCGGCGGGGGTGTTCTTAATTACGATGTCGCCGAGTTGTTCGGGCGTCTGGACTTGTCCGCTGATGAGGCCGAGGACGAGCTGATGATTCTGCTCAAACAAGCCGGGAGAGTCGATAACGTTGGTGCGCTTAATTGCGTCCAGAATGTCGGTCACAGTCACGCTCGCCGAGAGCAGCTTGGCCGAATCAGGCTGAATGAGAAATTCCGGTTGCTGTCCGCCTTGGAGCACAACACTAGCCACGCCGTTCAACCTGTTCAGGCGAGGCTTCAGCTGGTAGGTCGCAAGCTCCCATAGTTGGGTTTGCGGTACCGTATCTGAAGTCAGGCTGTAACCCATAATCGGGAAACTGGCGAAGGTCATGCGATTCGCGACGATGGTGGCCGACGGCGGAAGTTCCGGCTGCACCCGCGAAATGGCGGCATTCACATATTGCAGGGTCTGGAACATGTCCACATTCCAGTTGAAAAAGAGGTTGATTTCCGCCGAGCCGCGGCTGGTGGTGGAGCGAACATCCTCGAGGCCGGGGACGCTGTTAACGGCCTCTTCGATAGGGCGCGTCATCGTAACCATCATCTGATCGATTGGCATTACACCGTTGTCAGCGGCGATCAAAATGCGCGGAAAGTTGGTAGTGGGAAATACCGCGACCGGAACATTAAAGGCGAGATACGCGCCCAAAGCCGCCACGGTGAGAATCAGAAAAATAAGCGGCTTGGACCGTTGCGCAAACCAGTAGGAAGATTCAGGTCGATTCACCGGTTCCTCCTACTCCTTCTCATTCTTCTCGCCGGGGCTTGCGGTGGCAGCGTCGGTAATTTTGCTGTTGTCGGGGAGTCCGTAGGCACCCGAGCCGACGATGCGCTCTCCGGCGGACAGGCCTTCGACAACCTGAACGCGGTCGCCGTCACGTATGCCGGTCTTCACCGCTTTCTGGTGTGCCTTGCCATCGCTTCCTGCGACCATCACCGAAGTCGTTCCATCCTGCGCGGTTAGTAGAGCCGGAGCCGGAATCGCGAGCGCATCAGAAACGGACCGGGCAACTATTGAGACTTGCACGCTGGAGCCCGGCTTCAATCGGCCTTTGGGATTTTTGATCAGCACCCATATCTCAATCGTTGTGCTGTTGGGGTCGAGCGCCGGACTGACCAGCGAAACTTTGCCCGGAAACGAGGCGTCGATTCCGGGTACGGTGACGGTTGCATTGTCGCCTAACTTCAACAGCGCGGCGCTCTGCTGCGCGACATGAGCCCTGGCGGTAACCTGCGAAGTGTCCATTACGGTGAGAAGGGGTGTTCCTGCAGCCGCCATCTCGCCAGGATATAGTGGGCGGTCGGTGACCACGCCATTGATGGGACTTCGGATTTCCGAATAGCTGAACTGCGCCGCCGCTCCGTTGTACTTGCCCTGCGCAGACTCAAGTTGTCCCTGCGCCGACTTGAGAGTCTGCTGCCTTCCGACGGCTTGCAGATTTTGCAGGTGCCTTTGTGCAATTTCGTACTGATTGCGCGCATTAGTCAGGTCCACTCCGGCCTGATCGAGTTCCTTGCGTGGCATTGCGCCCTCAGCGAACAGGTCTTTTCGGCTGTCGTAAACTTTTTGCGCCGCGTCGAGTTGTTGCTTGGCAGCGTTTTCGTCGAGTTGTGCCTTCTGCATTTCCTGCGGGAGATCGGCGGCGGTGGTCTGCGCGTAAGCCGCCTGGGCCTGATCGTACGAACCCTTGTTTTCCTGCGTGGCCGCAGCCAGGTCACGGTTCTCGAGCACTGCGAGCAACTGCCCCGCATGTACGCGGCTTCCACGATTCACCAGGAACTTCTGCACTGGCGCGCTGATCTTCGGCACCAGCGCCGATTGTGCAAGCGGAAAAAGTACGGCATCGGAGGATACAGTTTGTTGCAACGGCGATTTTTCTACGCTGACGATCTGCACAGGAACGGAGGGTTCGGGTTCTTTGTCCCCTCCTGAGCATGCCGGTGAAGAGATAAACGACCCCACGACGAGAAGTGCCGCCGGAATACGCGTAGGGATACGAATGTGAAGACGGGGCAGCGCCCCACAGCTCCCTGGATCGGCGGCGGGCATCATTTTTCGCGAAGCGTTCGTTGGCACTTAGAAAGTTCCTGTGAGCGTCTGAAGATTAGCCACGGCTACACGGTATCGTATCTGACCATCACCGAGAGCGTTCTGGGCCAGAGTCAGGGTGTTTTGCGCATCCACAACTTCGAGGACGGTGGCTTCTCCGGCTTGATAACGCAGAGTAGTCAGGCGCAAGCTTTCGGCAGCGAGGTCGACGGACTGGCGCAGGGATTCGAGTTCCGACCGTCCAGTTTGCGCCTCGCTATAAAAAGTCTTAAGATCGGCGACCATTTTCCTTTGCGCAAAGCTCAATTCCAGCTTCGCCTGATCGCGCTGGAGGTGTGCGCTTTTGACTTTGCTGCGGCCGGCGCCCCAGTTCCAGATGGGGATGTCGAGGGTGGCGGCGGCAGAGTAGCCCAGATTGTCCACGCGGCGGTGCGGAAATACGGAATCGTCGATCCCCTTGGTGGCGAATTGATTGGCATCGATGCCGTAAAAGTAGTCAAAACCGAGGGACGGCAGAAAACTGTTCCAGGCCACGGCAACCTCCTGGTTGGCAGCTCTTAGAGAGGCCAGCGCCGCCGCGAGTTGCGGATTCTGTTTTCCGGCCTGGGCCTCAGCCTCCTGAAATGACGGCAGGGGTTGGAGGTTTTCAAGGTCATCAATCGCACTGAAGTTCTCGTTAAAGTTAGGAAAAATTATCACTGCCAGCTCCATCCGGCTCCGGTCCATCTCAAGTTGCGCGTCCTGCAGGGCGCGCTGTTGCTGTTGCTGCTGTAGCTGAGCTTTGATGGTGTCAGAGTGGGCGACCTCGCCGCCATGCTCCAGTTTTTGAGTGACGTCGAAAAAGTGTTCGGCCTCGGCTGCGGCGCGCTGGGCTGTCGAATATTTTCGCTGGGCTACGACGAACCCGTAATATGCCTGCGTGACCGTCACCACCAGGCCGCGAGTAGCGATTTCGGCGTTGGCTTTGGCCAGCGCCTCCTGCGCTCGCGCCAGACGATACTCCGCCGCATTTTGAAGCGAAAGCGTCTGGTGAACGACGCCCTGGCTGACGTATTCATGGACGCCATTATTCGCGATGTACCTTGGGTTCCCGGCACCGTCGCCCTGGGTATAAAGGTATTGTGCGTTGTAATTTACGTTCGGTAGCAGGGCAGCTCGGCTTTGGACCGTGTTCTGGCGGGCCACTCCGTAATTGGTCAACGCGGTCCGATATTGTGGCTCGTTTGCGCGTGCCCGGGCAAGAGCGTCTTGCAGTGTGATGGTGGCTGGCGCTGCCGAACTTTCGGCCGAAACCTGATTTGACTGCTGTGAGGACGCCAAGGCCGCAAACAGCAAAATCCCGCTTCGCGACCCATGCTTTAAAAGCGAAAACGCGCGTTTCCGAATACTCATGCTGGTCCCTCGGTCGCAGACGAATTTCATTGTGGCACAAACCATTCCCGTAAGGGGCTTGTCGGCGGAGCTTCGCCTTTGTTTAACCAAGGGGTGCGCCCTGAAGTGCCAAGTTATCAGGACTTTGGCCTTCGCTGGGTTCGCGGCGAATGTTTGGCGAAAGACGTGCTTTGAGCGAGGGTGCCGTGCAGGCGAGAGAGCCTTCGCGCCGAAGGAGCGAATCCATGATCGATCTCGGACAAATCAAAATAACCCGCCGCGATCAAGAGGTTTTGAAGTTACTGGTCGAGGGCTGCAGCAATAAAGAAATTGCTGCCGAACTCAGCATCAGTCCGCGCACGGTAAAGCAGCACCTGCGAACCCTGTTTCTCCGGGCCGGAATCAAGCACGGACGCAAACGAGTCATCCTCGCCACTGCCATGTTTGAAAAGGAGCAGATGAAATCATGTCTCCCAGCGAACAGCTGAACCGCACCGAGGTTCGAGTGGCAACCAGGGTATGGCAAGGGCATACCAATCCCGAGATAGCCGTCGCCTTTGGCACCTCAGAGCAGGTGATCAAGAACCACCTGCGCAGCATTTTCGACAAATTAGGGGTATGGAGCCGGCTGGAGCTCGCGTTATATGTGGCGGCGCACGGGGGCGCCGATTGGGATGGGCCGGTACGAGAGGAACAGCTGCCGCTGGCGGGCAGTGAAACCGACGCTATGCGGCGCAGTCACTAACGCAGTGTCTTGGGGTGACCCCGAGAAGAACGGGCTGGAAAGTGAACAAACATTTGCAAGGATTTGCAAACGCATGAGTAGACAGCCGTCCTAAATCCTTGGAAAACATGAAGTTAAATCCTCCACGACGGAAGCATAATTGCTCCATATGTTTGTCTGACCGGGAATTCGCGGTTCCGGCTCAGATATTTGGCTTGTGACGAGCATTTAACAGATCTTCCGGGGCAAACTGAATGACCTACAAAGAGACGTTTTGGATGGCGTGTGATTCCACCGAGCAATTGCGGGCTGAATATGGCCCGTTTCACACCCGGGCGGAGGCACAGCGCGAGGCCGACAAACTCGGCTTTGGATACCTGCTGCGCTATGAGCATCTGATCGGCGAGAACGAAGACATCAAGGAAGTGCGATGTATCTTCATCGAACTTGAGGTGGAGAATTCCATGCCACGCCTCATTCTGCGCCTCCACACCCGCTGCGCCACCTGCGGCGAATCCGCCATTCACGACCATGCCTGGCAAGCTGAGGTCTGGGCCGATATCCACGAATTCGAGCACTCCCGCCACCGCGTGCGCCTGTTCGAGCAGACTCGGGCTGAGGGGCTTAAGGAAATCGCGGGCTGGCGGGACGCATGCGCATGAAACCGCTTCGTCTCCGCAGATTCGCACCGATCAACACGGCTCAGC
>Ga0207702_10003074_pt1 | contig 15500 bp, 7 predicted proteins | sample KBSCornC62_FD_184302 | JGI IMG/M metagenome (GOLD analysis project Ga0207702, IMG submission 184302) | Corn rhizosphere microbial communities from Kellogg Biological Station, Michigan, USA - KBS Corn C6-2 (SPAdes) (version 2) | ecosystem: Host-associated > Plants > Roots > Rhizosphere > Soil ...
ATCACTTTATGTTCTCCGGTGATTGGCTGTCGCTGGAGCAGAACTGGAACCGCCTCGAAGAACATAAAGTGATTGCGACCGCGTATTTCGCTGAAGATACCCGCATGATGTCCGAAATGGCGACGGCGATGGGCGAGACAGGCTTGGCGGCGCAATGGGCGGCGCTGGTGCCGCAGATCCGTGCGGCGTTCGTCGCGGCGTATCGCAATGCGGACGGCTCCATCTACCAAGGCACCCAGTGTGCCTACGCGATGGCGCTTGGCATGGACCTGATTGCCGATCCAACCCAACGCGCGCAGACCGCCAACAAATACGTCAGCAAGCTTGCCGCCGACAACAACCATTTGCAGACTGGATTCCTCGGCACGCCCTTGCTGCTATCGGCGCTTTCCAAGATTGGCCGCGACGATCTTTCCATGCGGCTGCTGCAGAACGAGGATTATCCGTCGTGGGGATTCCCGATCACGATCGGGGCCACGACCATGTGGGAGCGGTGGAATTCGATCCAGCCCGACCTCACCTTCGGCCCGGTGGACATGAACTCGTTCAATCACTACGCCTATGGCGCGGTCGGCGATTGGATGTTTGGGAGCCTCGGCGGCATCCAGATGTTGGAAGCCGGCTACAAGCAATCGCGCATCGCTCCGCTCGTCGGCTACGGCGGGTTGACCAACACCAGTTGCTTTCAGCAAACTCCATTCGGCCGGCTCGCGACCGCGTGGAACCTTTCCAACGGAACAAACGTTCTCACCGTCGAAATCCCGGTCAATACGACGGCGACCGTGTTTGTGCCCGCGAAAACCGGCACGACAGTGTCTGAAGGCGCCTTTGCTGCCGAAACAGCGCCCGGCGTGCAATATCTCGGAACGACCAATGGAGCCGCCGTGTATGCGGTGGGTTCCGGCACCTACGTCTTCACCTCAACCCTTGCTTTGAATGCTCCAACCATCCTGGGGGCGATCCCCGGCAGGAACCAGGTTTCATTGACCTGGTCAACTTCACCTTTCGCGACAAGCTACAATCTCAAGCGGGCAATCAACCCGGGTGGTCCTTACGCGACGGTTGCCGACAATCTTGCCGCGACCAATTACACTGACACCACGGTGGACAACGCCGTCACCTATTACTACGTCGTCTCCGCGCAGAATCCGGCCGGGGAAAGTGATGACTCGGCTGAAGTCAGCGCCACGCCGCAGTTCGTTTTCAACTTCGGCTTCGAAACGCCACCGATTGGCGACTTTCAATATGCTCCTTCTGGCGCTTCATGGACGTTCACGGCGCAATCGGGTAACAATGGAGCCGGCATCACGCCGAACGGAACGCTGTTCAACAGCAGCAATCCGAATGCGCCGGAGGGAAGTCAGGTGGGATTTCTTCAAAGCATCGCCACCATCGCGCAGACCATTTCCGGATTTGTTCCCGGCGCAACCTACGCCGTGACCTTCTCCGCTGCGCAGCGCGCCGGGCAATACCAGCAAAGCCGGCAAACGTGGGATCTCAAGGTGGACAACACGGTGATTGCCAGTTACGCCCCGCCGGCGACGGCCACGAGCTATGTGGATTACACCACAAACTTCACCGCCACCGCCGCCACGCACACACTGGCGTTTGTCGGCACGGATTTGCCGGGCGGCGATAACACGGTGTTTCTGGACAACGTGCGCATCGCGCCGTTGCCGTCGCTGTCGCCGGTGCAATTGGGTTTGCAACTTACGAATCTTCCGGCTGGCAATCAGTTTCAGCTCTCGTGGCCGGCAGATCACACCGGCTGGCGCCTGCAAATGCAGACGAACGGCTTGGGCACCAATTGGGTCAACGTGCCGAACGCAAATTATGTCAACGCATTGCTACTGCCGATGACCGGTGCCAGCGCGTTTTTCCGCCTGATTTATCCTTAAAATTCTCTCGTATTGAGCATCGTGCCACCGGTGACGGAAGGCAGGCTTCAGCACGCTTCAATTTTCCAAAGCAACAGGCGCATGAAAGCGGCAGCCCGTTTGAAGTTTGGACGTTGAAGCGACGTGACGACGCGCCTCACTCGGACATGGCGGGGTAGGCACACCAAATTTGGGTATTCCTTTCACTGGTTTTGGGGGGATTCATCGAAACGCATTGGAAGCTAAATTTAACGCGTATCCAACGACTCAAAAATCGCGCCACTCTCCAATCCATTCCGACCTCGACCAATCAATAAATAACCAACTCTATGAACCCTCAAATAATCCGCAGTCTCTTCAGAACAAAATTGGCACGCGCTTGCGTCGCAAACGCATTAGCCATCTTGCTGGCCGCCCTGGCGGGAAGCGCCTCCGCCGCCACGGTGAGCTGGCACATCAACAACGGCAACGGCCCTTTGGGCGCCACCGATTTTGCCGGCGTTAATCTGGTCACCAACTGGGTCGTCGCGACGGGGAATGGAGCGATCAACAATTTGGCGGACAATACCGGAGCCGCCACGACGTTGGACATCACCGCCGCCTCCGCCTTTGGCCCTTGGCGAATGTCGGGCACCACGCCGGCGCAGGATTCCGATGGCTCCTTCAACAAGCGGATGATCAATCCTTACTTGAACGCCGCCGGCAACACGAGCGTCGCCCTCGCGCAAGTTCCCTATGTGCGCTACGACATCTATGTCTATTTTTCTTCTGATACCGCCGGGCGCACGGGCACCGTCACGGATGGAACGACGACTTACAGCTTCACCACGATTGGGCCAGACAGCATTAGTGGCGGCAACGCGACTTTGACACAAACTACGGACACGAGCGGCGGAAATCCCAGCGCCAATTACGCCGTCTTCACCAATCTGAGCGGTGCCAGCAAGACCATTACCTGCAGCATTGCGTCCGGCGGCGGCATTTCGAGTGTTCAAATCGTGAATACCACGCCGCCGTCGTTTATCTCCCTGGCGACGGACATCTCGGCGGATTCGCCGGCCACCAATTACGCTGGCCGCACGGTGACGCTTTCTGTCGGGATTGCCGGCACCGCCCCAATCACCAACCAGTGGATGGTTGACACGGGAAGCGGGTTTGTGCCGATTACTGGTGCCACCAACACCACATATATCCTGACGAACGCGCAAGTGGCCAACTCGGGGATTTATGAATTGTTCTCGTCCAACAGCGCGGGGGCCACGAACAGCTCTCCGCTGGACCTGGTGTTTTTTCCCGCGCCGGAAACCAATTTCATCAACGTCCAGTTCACGGGCGGCTGGCTAGGCGGCGGCTATGCGGCAACGCAAACCGGCGCCGCTGTCATTGGTGCGGACGGCGACATGTGGAATCCAATCAGCAACAAGACCGGCGGCACCTCGCCCGCCGGCCTGGCGCGCGGGACGAACATCGCCCTCGTGGACGTCACGAATGTTGGGACGGTAGTGACGATGGATTATGCGGGTGACTACATTTTCAACGGATCGGCTTTCGGCTTCAGCAATCCGTTCATTGACGCCGGTTCCCCGGTGGCGCCGTTGATGACCGGCTACATGGGATCCGTCAGTCAGGGGTCCGTTCCCGATACGAACACGGTTACCTTGCGCAATCTGACGCCGGGTTCCTACGATCTGTATCTCTTCTCGAACGGGCGCAGCGACGGTCAAGGGCGCATCACAGTATTCTCAGCCAATGGCCAGACGGCCGTTTGCGGACCGAACAACGGCAACAACACTTTGATCGCCGGCACCAACTATGTGCATCTCACGCCGACCGTCACCACCAACGGCGTGCTCAACCTCAGCGCGGTCGGCACCACAGACAATGGTCAGGGATTGATGAACGGATTCCAAGTGTATGGCCCGGTCACGGCCCCCACGCTGTTCCTGTCATCGGACACGACTTCCGATTCGCCCGCGACAAACTACGCCGGACGCAATATCACGCTGACGGCGGGATTCGGCGGCTATCCTGAGCCCGCGCTCCAGTGGAAGGTGGATAAAGGCAGCGGTTTCGTGAATGTTTCCGCCAGCGCCACCAATTCCAGCCTGACGCTCGCCAATGTCCAGACGGGCGACGCCGGAAGCTACGCGCTGTTTGCCTCGAACACGGTGGGAACCAGCAACAGCACGCCCATGGCGCTGGTGATATTGCCGGCGCCAACCGCGAACTTTGCGGTCAACGTCAATGTTCAATTCGATGGCACAGCCTTCAACGGGGTTCATGCCACGCCACAGGTCGGCCCGGCGGTCATCGGCAATGCCGGCGACTTTTGGAATCCGGTGAGCAACCCCAACCCGGTCGGTGGCGATACGAACCGGATTTCCGGTTCCATCGTCGGTTTGCTGGACGCCCTCAACATCGGCAGCAGTTGGAATTTGAGTTATCTCGGCGATGCGGACTTCAACTCTCAAGGAGCCAATCCGTTCTTCGGTTCGGGTTCACCGGCGGAGAACCTGATGCAAGCCGCCCTGCGCATCACGGGCCGCCGGACCGGAACGCTTTCTCTCACCGGCCTGCCGTCGGGAACCTATGACTTGTATCTCTATTCCTCCGCCGAAAACACCTTGCAGACGGCGGTCACCCGGTTCGCTGCCAACGGCTCGTATGACGCCGCCGGACCGAACAACGGCAACAATGTCCTGACCGAAAAAGGCAACTATGTTCATCTAACGCCCATGGTCAGTGCCAGCGGCGTGTTGACCATCAGCCTGACGGGCCTTGGCACAGCCGACGCGAGTTTGAACGGTCTTCAGTTGACCGGCCCCGGCGCGACCAGTCTGCCGATCGTGGCCAGCTTTACAGGAACACCGACCAATGTTTTTGCCACACAACTGATCACGTTCATGGACACTTCATCCGGGAGCATCACCAATTGGGTCTGGAGCTTTGGCGATGGCAGTTCGGTCACCAATACTTCCGGCAGCGCGACTCATGCGTATGCCGCCGTCGGCACTTACACCGTGAGCCTGACGGCCAATGGAGCGGCCGATTCCAGCACGACCACTGCGGTTGACGCGGTGACGGTTTATTCGCGACCCGCGCTGGGCAGCCCTGTGTTGTCGGGAGGCGATCTGACGTTCAGCGGCACGGGTGGAATTCCCGATGCGCAATACCGCATCCTGACCTCCACGGACCTGGCCTTGCCGCTGGCAAGCTGGACGCCCGTCGCGACCAACGTATTCGCGCCGGATGGAAGTTACACCTACACGCAATCATTCCTGACGAATCCCGCGAGCTTCTTCCTGCTGGTGACACCCTGAGCCGGATGGGCGGCTGCTGGTGCTATGAGGATTTGCCGTGGTTCATGGGGCATGGCAAGACAGTGCGGGGTGCCGGTTTGGGTGCCGGCATCCCGCTGCATATTGTGGAAAGTTTTGAAATTTTAGAATTCAACATGAATAAATCGTATCGTTCAGGCAAAACAGCATCAGTGTGTTCAAGGACAGGTTTCACCTTGATTGAACTGCTCGTTGTGATCGCCATCATTGCGATTCTGGCGGCGATGCTGTTGCCGGCATTGACCAAAGCCAAGGAGCGGGCCAAGCGGACGCAGTGCCTGAACAACATCCGGCAGGTGGGGATTGGCGTCATCATGTATGCCAGTGATTACAACGACAAAGTGTTTCCCGCCCTTGACCTCGGCGGCGGGACGTTTGTCACCACGGGTTTGAGCACCAATGTGATTTCGATAGAAACCTTGAGAACTTACGGTTTGAGGCTCAAGACCCAGCCCTCGGAGGAAAACAGCATCTGGAGTTGCCCAACACGAAACTTCCTGCCGCGTCAGGAGCCGGGAATTCCGGACAGAATCGCCATCGGCTACCAATATTTTGGCGGCGTAACCAAATGGATCAACTCGGCCGGCACTTTTAATAATCCGCCCAGTCCAGTCAAGCTGGCGAACGCCAAGCCAGGGTGGTGTCTGGCCGCCGAGGCCAATGCCAAATTTCTGGTGTCAATCGCGGGGGCGTCGCCGGGTTGGGGAGCGGATGGTTATGTGGCCAGCCAGCCGCAGCGGGTTCCGCATCCCAGCACCCACGGAAAGCATCCCGACGGCGGCAATGTTTTGTTTGTGGATGGCTCGGCGCGGTGGATCAAATTTGAGAACATGTATTACCTGAGCTCGTGGGATCCGAATGCATCTCGTTTTTATGCCTATCAGGAAGATTGGGGCACTTTGACGGCCGCCCAGTTGAACGCCATGAAACCGCCGGCCTCGGATTTTGACTGAAGGCCCGCCGTCAGCCACCATCTGGCCATGTCGAAACAGGCGCATCGCTCCACCGTCGCGATCTTCAGGACAGAATGAAAAGATTTTCAAGCCTATGAACGCATTGCTTCGACACGCTGGCTGGACGGTATTCATCGCCGTCATTTTCCTCGCAAGCAACGCACGCGCGATCAGCCCGGTGCAGTTGCGCTGCGAGTCGTTGGACCATCCGCTCGGCGTGGAGGTCGCCGGGCCACGGTTGAGCTGGATTTTGCAATCCGACAAACGCGGCGACCGGCAGACGGCTTATCAAATCGTAGCGGCGACGAGTGAAGACGCCTTGAAAAAGGGCGACAGCGACTTGTGGGACAGCGGCAAGGTGATGTCCGAGGAGACGATTCAAATCGCCTATGCGGGCAAGCCGCTCAAATCGTCGCAGCCAGTTTTCTGGAAGGTTCGCGCCTGGGATGCGGATGGAAACGTTTCTGCTTGGAGCAATCCTGCAACGTGGACCATGGGCATTCTCGCCCCGTCGGCATGGAAGGCAAAATGGATCTCCGCCGCGGGCGCGGAGAAATACGGCCGGTCGTATCCGGGCTTTGAACGCAGCGATTTCACCCGGCGGCAGGAATTTGCCGGCAAGTATCCAAACGCGGACAAGCCCGGCGGACCGAACTTTTCCTCCATGCTGGCACGACGTGCGTTCACGGTAAAACCAGGGCTCAAACGGGCGGTCATCCACATCTCCGGGGTTGGTCAATACGAACTCTCCGCCAACGGCGAAAAAGTAGGCGACGACATTCTCTCTCCGGGCTGGACAGATTATCGCAAGACCGTCCTGTATGACACATTTGACATCACTCACCAGCTCAAGCCGGGGGACAACGCGGTTGGCCTCATTCTCGGCAACGGCATGTATAACCTCCAGCCGGACTATCAGCGCTATGTGAAATTTCTCAATTCCTTCGGCCCGTTGAAGGCCATTGCCCAATTGCCGCTCGAATACGCGGATGGCTCGGTGGAAACCATCGTCACCGACAAATCGTGGCAGGTCGCGCCCGGCCCGATCACGTTTGACAACATTTTCGGGGGCGAAGATTTCGACGCGCGCCTTGTGCAAACCGGCTGGGACAAGTCCGAATTCAAGCCGGATTCGAAATGGACTGCCGCGCTGGAAACTACCGGGCCGGGTGGAGCACTGAAAGGCTTGTCCTGCGCCGCGCCGCCGATGCGCGCGATTGAAACATTGCAGCCCGTTGCCAGCAAAGTCATCCGCACGAACGTCATGGTCTTCGACTTCGGCCAGAATTGCTCAATGATGCCGCGCCTTTCCGTCAGCGGTGCGCGCGGCTCGTTCGTGCGCATCATCCCGTCAGAGCTGCTCAAGCCCGACGGCACGGTGGACCGCAACAGTTGCACGCAGGACGGCGTGCGGCCCGCTTGGTGGCAATACACGCTGGCCGGCGATGGCATGGAAAATTATTTCCCCAAGTTTTTCTACCAAGGCTGCCGTTATTTTCAGGTGGAATTGTTCCCAGCCAACGGCGGCGGGGCCCTGCCGAAAATTGGAAAACTTGAAGGCGTTGTCGTTCATTCCTCAGCCGAACCCATCGGCCAATTTGAAACCTCCAACCCGCTCTTCAATCGCATTTACAAACTCGTCCGCTGGGCACAGCGCAGCAACATGGCCAGCGTGATGACGGATTGTCCACATCGCGAAAAGCTCGGTTGGCTGGAGCAGACCCACCTCAACGGCCCGTCGCTGCGCTATAACTTCGACATGGCCGCGTTTTTCCAAAAGACAATGAACGACATGGCCGACGCCCAGTTGGAAAACGGTTTCGTGCCGAACATTGCGCCGGAATATTTCATCGCCGGCCCGCACGATACTGGAAACGCCATGCGTAATTCGCCGGAATGGGGCGGCGCGTTCATCATGGTCGCGTGGCAGCAATATCAATTCAATGGCGATGTCGCGTTGCTGCGCCGCTACTACGACGACATGAAACGCTACGTTGCATTCCTCAGCAGCACCGCCAAGGATCACATCGTCACCACCGGCCTCGGCGATTGGTATGATATCGGCCCAAACCCGCCGTGGGGTTCGCAGCTCACGCCGCCCGCGCTGACGGCCACGGCGTTTTACCAGCACTTCAATTGGATACTCGCCCGGACGGCCGCACTACTAGGCAAGCCGGAGGAAGAAAAGGACTTTGACGAACTCGCGAATCAAATCCGCACCGCATTCAACAAAACGTTTTACCACCCCGAAACGCACCAATACGCCACCGGCTCGCAATGCGCCAACTCACTGGGCGTCGTGATGGACCTCGTGGACGAAAAGGATCGCGCGGCGGTGGTTGACAACATCGTCGCCGACGTGCGCGCGAAAGGATTGACGACCGGCGATGTGGGCTACCGCTATCTGCTCCGCGCGCTCGCTGACAATGGTCATTCCGATGTGATCTACGAAATGAACAACCAGTCGGACAAGCCCGGCTACGGTTATCAACTGAAAATGGGCGCGACCAGCCTGACGGAAAAATGGGATGCGGGCGTGGGCAGCTTCGGCTCGCAAAACCATTTCATGCTCGGCCAGATCAACGAATGGTTTTTCCACGACCTCGCCGGCATTCAAAGCGACCCCGGCGGACCAGGCTTCAAAAAGATCATTATCAGGCCCGCCATCGTCGGCGATCTCACGTGGGTCAAAAGCACTTACGATTCCTCCCACGGTCCGATCACGACCGAATGGAGACGCACCGCAAAAATGTTCACGCTCAACCTGGAAATTCCGCCGGGCACCATGGCCACGGTCTATGTTCCAGCGCAGGCACCGGACGATGTTTTTGAAAATGGGGGCGCCGTCACAAAGTCACGCGGAGTAAAATTTCTCCGCTCGGAAAACGGCCGCGCAGTTTTTGAAATCGTCGCCGGTAAATATCAATTCTCGGTTTCACCTCAACGCCCTTGATGGGGCGAACCCCAAACTGGCCGACCGCCTGAATGTCCAAAGTAAATCGTGCGGCGCATCCGGCAAAGCACTTCATAACGCCAGCAGCACGAAACCGGTGGAAATCGCCAGAATGGCCTTCAAGAACAGTATCATAATTTTATTTTGCTGATTTGAATTTAAACTGCGTCATCAAGGGCCCATGGCTGCGGGACTCTTCTTCTTCATGGTGGCGGGACCGCGCCGCAAGGATATCCGCACGGCCTAGATAGCCGATCACCCGACCGTGGTCTTTGCGTTCCACCACCGGCATCCGGCCGATGCGATGCTTGATCATTTTTGCAATGGCATCGTAGAGCGGTTCGTCGGGAAAGGTGACAATGAGCCGGGTTTGTCCCGCAGCCAGAACCGAAGCCGAGCCGGTGGGATCCCGTTGCAACACCCGCAGGACGTCGCTCCGCGTGATGATGCCGACCAGTTTGTGTTGGGCGTCCACAATGAAAGCGCCATGCCGTGAGCCGACAGCGGGATCATCTTGCGTGATCCGCCCAGCCAAGGTCTGAATCGTCATCTCGGCGGGAATGACGGGAACTTTCCGATCCATCACCTCGCCGACGCGCATCAGCTCAAATAAATCCACGCTGTATTCGCGGGCGATGTGCTGGCCGCGCCGCGCGAGTTTTTCGGTCAGAATAGAACGCCGCAATAGCAGCACCGTGACGCCCAAACCAGCGACACAGGCAATCAGTAACGCCGGCATCACGTTCAAGTCATGCGTCAGTTCGAGGATAAAAACCATGCCGGTGAGCGGCGAACGCATCGTGCCGCCCAAACCAGCGACACAGGCAATCAGTAACGCCGGCATCACGTTCAAGTCATGCGTCAGTTCGAGGATAAAAACCATGCCGGTGAGCGGCGAACGCATCGTGCCGCCCATCATCGCCGCCATGCCCACCATGGCCCACAGGCCGGGATCCCCCACGGGCAGACATTGACCGAGCAACGCGCCGAGCGCGCCGCCCATGATCAACAACGGCGCCAGCACGCCGCCCGAAGTGCCGGAGCCGAGCGCCACCGACCAAACCAAAGTTTTCGCCAGCAATAATCCGATTAATCCCGCGCCCAGCAATTGCCCGAGCATCAGCAGATGAATGGTGTCATATCCCACGCCCAAAACGCGCGGTTCAATGCAGCCACCCACGCCCACGACAACCGCCCCGATGGCCGGCCACCACATCCAATGGAGCGGCAACTTCTGAAACAAATCTTCAAACGCATAAACCAGCAGGGTTAACAGGCATGAACCCAGGCCCGCCACCAGACCGACCAGCAAGGCCATCAGCAATTCGTTCGCGCTCATCAAGCCGTGCGGCGTGACGGGGAAAATCGGCCCGGCCCCGAGCAAGGGCACCCGCAAAACGGAAGCGACCATTGCCGCCACGGCGACCGGAATAAAACTGCGGGGCTTCCATTCAAACAACAACAGCTCCACCGCCAGCAGCACCGCTGCCACAGGCGTCGCAAACACGGCGGCCATTCCGCCGGCCGCGCCCGCTACCAGCAACGTCTTCCGCTCGGCGCTGGACAGATGAAAAAACTGGGCGAAGATCGAGCCGAATGCGCCGCCCGTCATGATGATCGGACCCTCCGCGCCAAACGGTCCGCCGGTGCCGATGGAGATGGCTGAGGAAAGCGGCTTGAGAATCGCCACTTTGGGATTGATCAAGCTTTTGCCCAGCAGAATCGCCTCCAATGCTTCGGGAATGCCATGGCCGCGGATTTTCTCGGAACCATAGCGCGCCATCAAACCAATGATCAACGCTCCAATCACCGGCACAATCACGATCCAAAGACCGAGCTGATTTTGCTGCGGCGTGCAGGCTTCCGCGGAGAGGCGATGAAAGAAAGCGAGGTTGGTCACGATGGCAATCAGCCAAAGCAACGCCTTCGCCATTACCGTCCCGATGGCGCCGATGGGGACGGCCAACGCGGCCAGCAGCAGGACGCGCTTGTTAGTGCGGAAATCCGCGAGCAAATCAATGGAGGTATTTTTAGACACAAGGCCGCGCATTTTATATCGTGTCGCGATATATTTCAAGTGGCTTGTTTGGACCGCAGCGGCTATGCTCTGCTCAACATATCCGGAAATGCCGATACCGAAACCCATCACCAAAGCCCACTACGAAACGCTGGCCGAGTTCCGTTATGCGCTCCGCAAATTCCTCCATTTCAGCGAAGTTGCCGCCCAAACGGTCGGCGTTACCCCGCAGCAACATCAAGCCATGCTGGCCATCAAGGGCTTTCCCGGCCGGGACGTGGTAACGATGGGCGAACTGGCGGAACGCCTGCAGGTCAAGCATCACAGCGCCGTGGGCCTGGCCGACCGATTGGTGGCGGAGAAATATGTCCGGCGCGTCACTGACCAGAAGGATCGCCGGCAGGTTCGTCTCTCGTTGACGCCCAGCGGCGAGGCCGTCTTGGAAAAGCTTTCGGCAACGCATTCGGAACAGCTGCGGCGGATTGGGCCGGAAATCAACCGGCTGCTGGAAGCCTTGCAGGGAAAATAAAAATCCCGCCCACGTTTTGAAGCGCAGACGGGATTAAGCGACGAAGCACCTATTTAGTTCACCGGTTCCGCCACGGCGTCGGGTTCCGGCTCCACGTGTTGGCCACCGAGCGACCAGCCGGTTTTCAAGCCGACCACGAACCAGCCGATGCCAAAGGCGCCGAAGGCGAACAAGGTGTCGCCGATGACGCGCAGCCAGCGGAGGTTTTGCATAAACGGCTGTTGGAGGAATTCCGCCGAGCGGGCATACCACATGCCGTGTTCGATGCTCGCGACAGTTTGCAAGAGACCGACCGGCAGCAGGCTCAACACGATCATCAGCACGAGGCCGAGGTTCATCGCCCAAAAACTGAAACTGAGCACGCCGGTTTTCCAGACTTCCTGCCGCGTCATGCAGCGGAGGCAGAACAGCATCAGGCCGATGCCCAACATGCCATACACGCCGAACAAGGCCGCGTGGCCGTGAACGGCGGTGGTGTTCAAACCCTGCATGTAATAGAGCGCGATGGGCGGATTGATGAGGAACCCGAACAAGCCCGCGCCGACGAGATTCCAGAACGCCACCACGACGAAGAAGAAGATCGGCCATTTGTAAACCGAGACCCAGGATTGCGCGCGGCTCAAGGTCAGATTCTCGTAGCCTTCAAAACCGACCAGCACGAGCGGAACGATTTCCAATGCGCTGAAGATGGCACCCACCGCGAGCACACCCGTCGGCGTGCCGCTGAAATACAGATGGTGCATCGTCCCGAGAATGCCGCCGCCGAGATAGATCGCGGTCGAGAAGATCACCGCCGCTGTGGCCGTGGCCGTCCGCAGCAGTCCCATGCGCGTGAACAAAAACGCGATGACGACCGTGGCGAAGACTTCAAAGAAGCCTTCGACCCACAGGTGGATCACCCACCAGCGCCAGTATTCGGCCATCGCCAGATGCGTCTGCCGGCCCCACATCAAACCCGCGCCGTAGAACAAACCGATGGCGGCCGAGGCGATGACGAACAGCGCGAGCAGATGGCGGTTCGGGCCGGGATTCTTGAACGCGGGCCACAGCGCGCGCGCCATGAGGAACAGCCACACAAACAAACCGACGAATAAAAAGATTTGCCAGAAGCGGCCGAGGTCCACGTATTCGTAGCCCTGGTGGCCGAACCAGAAGTTTTGCACATAGCCGAGTTTTTGCTGCACGCCGAACCATTCGCCCGCCATGGAACCGCCGACGATGACGAGCAGGCAGACGAACAGAAAATTCACCCCAAACCGCTGGCCGACGGGTTCCTTGCCGGAAACAGCGGGCGCGACAAACAAGCCGGTCGCGAGCCACGCCGTGGCGATCCAGAAGATGCCGAGTTGCGTGTGCCAGGTGCGCGCGACGGAATACGGCAGCCATTGCGCGAGCGGAATGCCGAAGAAGCCGTCGCCTTCCACGCCGTAGTGCGCCGTGACCGCGCCCAGCCCGACCTGCACCGCGATGAGCGCGACGACGATCCAAAAATATTTCAACGTGGCGCGCATGGACGGCGTCATCGTGATCCCCAACAACGGATCGCGCCCGGGCACGGCCGGTTCGTCGCCGTCTTCGCTGTGCCGCAATTTCGCGTAATACCAGACCATCCCGCCGATGCCGGCCAGCAGCGCGATCACGCTAAGGACGGACCACAGGATGATGGAACTGGTGGGGCCGTTGCCGATGAGCGTTTCCGCCGGCCAGTTTTGTGTGTAAGTGATCGCGCTGCCGGGGCGGTCGGTGCCGCAAGACCACGCGGCCCAGAAAAAGAAGGCATTCATCAACCGCTGGCGTTCCGGCGTTTTGATGGAATTGGCGGGAATGGCGTAGCTATTCCGCAGTTCCTTCAACTTCGGATCATCGCCGAACACCGACGCATAATGCGCAGCGACGGCCCGCATGGCTTCGGCGCGCGTGGGGGAAACCACGAGGTCGCCGGTCTGCGCATTGTAGGTATTGCTGCGAATTTCATTTTTCAACCTCTCGCGCAGCACAGCCTGTGTCTCGGAATCGAGTTCCGCGTAAGTTTTGCCACCGGAAGCGGCGGCCCAATGATCGATGAGCCAGACGCATTCGCGATGGAGCCAGTCCGCCGACCAGTCGGGCGCGACATACGCGCCGTGGCCCCAGATGGTGCCGACCTCCTCGCCGCCGATGGATTGCCAGACGTTCTGACCGTCCTTGATGTCCTGCCCGGTGAACAGCACCGCGCCCGACGTGGTCACGACCTGGTTGGGAATGGGCGGTGCCTTGTAATAAATTTCCCGGCCATAATAGCCGAGGGCGAGGAAGGACAGGGTGATGACGCTGAACAATGTCAGCCATAATTTTCGGTAAGAGCGGGGTTTTTCATTCATAGCGGGTGGGAGGTATTATCATTTTTTGCGTTAACCACCTCCGCAGTCTAGCGATGCCCGCCGGAAACGATTTGACCCGCGTCAAGTTTTCCGAGCATTCCACGAAACGCTGGGGAAAACCGCGCAAGCAGGAGTGCTAGAGCGGGTTTAATAAAACTGTCGCCACAGTTGGAAGGTTGACCGAGAATTTCCGCGAGGTTTTGGTGCGGCAGCCCTCTGCTGCTCTTTCACCGCAGGTCTGGCGACGCAAAGCGGCGGGGGGCCGCCGTAGTCCAAGATGCTGGCACGCCGTTCGCTCACCCATGTCCCCGCCCCGTGCCAGGATGCCTGCCGCTATATTTTCAGACCGACGCTTACTGCTTGCGACGGGGTTTTTTGAGCCGTTGGATTTTTTCCTTTAACTCGCCAAAGCTCGGATGCGCCCGCAGTTTTTTCAGATCGGGATCCTTGGCCAGCCAGGTGAAATCGCGGTAGCCGAGCTTGATGGCGTGGTCGAGCGCGGACAGGGCGCGATCGAATTCATCCGTGAGCGAGTAACTGCACGCGAGATTGTAGAACACGAGCGGATTCTGCGGTTCCAGCCGGGCGAGTTGTTCATCCACATGCAGGCCCTCGGCGTAACGGCCGCGCTGGGTGTAGTGATCGCCCAGCAACTGGAGGGCATCCACATATTCAGGAGCGCGGCGGACCACGCCCTCGATAAATTGAATCTTCGTATCAAGGTCGCGCTGCTCCGCGCTGGTCAGTTTTTTCTTGGTGCTTTTGGCCGGCATACGACAGGCGAATTTTTTCCGACCACGCGCGGCAAGTCAAGCGGGGTTGACGGGAAACTGGCTGAATTCCGGGCAGGAAACAAAAATAATTTGCATGTTGGCCGAATGGTGTAAGTTGAACTAGGCCACGGTGGACACAAGCTTTCAGCGGACCTTCCCGGTCAGCGAGGCGTTTCGTGAGTCGCCGTGGAAAATAGAAGGCGTGGGTGTGATGCCCGCGCCTTATTTTTCCCCTGATCGAGCGATGTGGTTTTTGTTTTGCCAGCTTAATTCTGATACAAGCGGCCGAGAGTAAAACCTCGGAAATGCAGTTTGCGACTTTTCAGCCGAAAGAACAATTCGTGGACGTCTTTCAGGCTATCCTTTTCCGCCTGTTTCCAGCAAATTTATGCAACTTGAACCATGGCTGATTCCAAGCGCATCCCCACCGACGGTGGCACCAATTTGACGCACAATCCGTTTGCGGCGATGTCCAGCGACGGGCTGCCGCCAGCACCGGAACATTTGCCGGCGGATACCACAGCATCGTCCCCTGCCCGCCCGGCAAAGAAGCATCGCGGTCGGGTGGACATTCTTCGCGTGAAGGCCGGGCGCGGCGGCAAGACGGTGACGGTGGTAAAAAACTTTGTCGGCATCGGCCTGCCGGAAAAAGAGCAACTGGCCAAAGCCATGCAGCGCGCCTGCGGCACCGGCGGCACGG
>Ga0207702_10003081_pt1 | contig 15478 bp, 13 predicted proteins | sample KBSCornC62_FD_184302 | JGI IMG/M metagenome (GOLD analysis project Ga0207702, IMG submission 184302) | Corn rhizosphere microbial communities from Kellogg Biological Station, Michigan, USA - KBS Corn C6-2 (SPAdes) (version 2) | ecosystem: Host-associated > Plants > Roots > Rhizosphere > Soil ...
GTTCCTCGAATTTCTCGGCCCGCGCGAGCTCAGGACCGGTTCGGTGCTGACGGCGCTGCTCGGCGTCGTGCTTGCGGTAACCACTCTGATCGCGGCGGAAACCGCGCTCGGTTTCGTGTTCGACCCGCGCTACAAGGATTTTCCGTTTGCCGCGCTGACCATGGCGGTGCTGCCGTTTTCGACGCTGACGCTGCTCAACCGGCCGAAACAGGGCACCCGGCCGGTGGCGGAGGCGTCATTCGCCGGGCTGCTGGTGGCGTCGCTGGTCTATACCGGCTGCAACGAGGGTCCAGAGAACTGGCAGTCGCTGTGGACCTGCGCGATCTATTTCCTGCTGGCGCTTACGCTGTGGCAGGCGCGGGGCGTGCAAACCCCAGAATAAAAAGCCCGATCGCAAGGCCAGACAGTCCGACATTGTACAGCACGATGCCGAATCCCGCGGCGACCAGGCCGCCGGTGAGCAGCACGATCGACGGCCGCATCAAATTCAGCGTCGCGACGATGAGTGCAACGACGCCGAACACCGAGTTCTTGAACAGCGCGGTCGCCAGCACGCGCATCTTGCACAGCACGGTCTGCAAGCCCGCGTCGCAGGCCAGCGCCACCGGCGAGAATTCGATCGCCATATAACGCAAATACAGCGCGTAGCCGACGGTTAGAAAACCGACGATCATCAGCCATTGGACCTGGTAGGGCGTCAGCCGGAACGGAGCTTTTTTCATCGCGCGAATATGAGGGGAAAGACCCGGGCGCACAACCCGTTGGCGTCGCCCGATCAAGCTGGATCAGAGTTTGGCCGTAAGGCGCTGGAGTATCGAGATATTCGGTTAATTCGAGCGGTGGAAGAACGACGAAATCGTGCTCGCCGCGCTGGACGTGGTTTTGGGTTTTTCTGCCGGCGGTTCCTCGACCGTGGTGCGCCTTTGATAGCTGTGCCGTCGCCAGGTTTGCCGGCCCGAACCACCCCGTGTTGCCGTCGGCTTCTCGGCAGCGGGCTTTTCAGCCTCCGGCGTCTCCGACGCTCGTTCCATTTTTGGCGAAATGCTTCCGGTCGAGGCCGGCATGTCGTCGGTCTTCAGCGCCAGATGCTGGCCGTCGTAAACCGCCGTCGAACATGGCCGCTCGTTCTCCACCATGGTGGCGCAGATCCTGGCGGCCGCGGCGGCGTCGGTCAGCGGGCCCGCGACCAGCCTGAGCTGCATGCCGAGCCCGTTGTTGCCTTCCTTGATCACGATGATCGGTTGCAGCGCCGCCAGCGGCGCATTCGATCGCGATTTGAGCAGGCCGCGCCACAGCGCGCGCAGGCCGCCGACCGAATTGGCGCCGCCGACGTCGACGCCGAACTCGGTGCGGTTGACCGCGAGCTGGGGTAAAGCCTGGGGAGCCGTCTGCGATGTAGCCGTCTTCTCGGTGGCGGGTTTGTCGACGGCTGGCTTGTCGGCGGCAGCCTTTTCGTTGGCCGGCGTTGCGGCGGCGATCTCGGGCGAGGCCTGCGTGGTCGGCGCAGCCGCTGCCGGCGAGGTCGGCTGCATCGCGGGTTGTGGCGTGGCGGCAGCGGTCTTGACAGGTTCCTTGATAGTTTCCTTGGCAGGCTCCGGCTCAATCAACTTGGGAGCCGCGGGATCCGGCGGTCCCATCATCGATTTTGCGGTTCCCATCGGGGGCATGGACGCGGTCGTTGCCGGCGCGTTCGATGGGGCCGGCGCGGCGGCGGGAGGCGCCGGGATCGGCGTCGGTGCGGCGGCGGCCATCTTGGCGTTGGCCTCGCGGCGTTTTGCCTCTGCCGCCTGCTTGCCGGTAAGGGTCGTCGTCGCGACCGGGCCGATCAGGGGCGCAGGTTCGGTGGCGGCGGGCTCCGCTGCGGGCGCGGACGCCGCGCCGTCGGCGGCCGGTTGCGGCGCGGATGCCGCCGGTCCGGCCGAAGCGGACGTGGCGGGGGCAGAGGGTGTCGTGGAAGCGGCGGGAGAAGGCGTCGCCGGCGGCGCCGAGCTTGCGCTGTTTTGTTTGGCGATCGCGCCGGTGACCGAATCCAGGCCCTGTTCCAGGGTCGTCAGGCGGGAATACATCCGGTCGCGATCGCTGTTGAGCGTATCGATCGCGGACGCCAGCCGCCTTGTCTCGTTCTGGCTTTCCCGCGCCACCGACTGGATCTGCTGCGCCTGCCGCGACAGATCGGCGGCGGCGACTTCGTCGTGCCGTAAGCGCAACGACGACTGGTTGGCCAAAAGCGCTACGATGATGGCGCCGACCGAGGCGGCGCCCCAGGTGCCCAGCCGCAGCATCGCGCGCCAGTCGAGATGTTCCTCATCCGCCAGGAAACCGGACAGCATGCCGCCGGTATGCTCGGTCGCGAAGTCAGCCAGATGGTCGTTCTTTTTTGCCATACGAGTTTTTCGGCCCCCCAGAGGCCTCCCGCCGAATCACGCGCAAACATTAACAGGAAATGCGCTCCCGGCTTGGATCCCGGTCGATTCCGGGGTGGCTTTCGGTTTCCCCTGCGCGGCAAAACGCTTTATGACGGCGGCGGCAATGCCATGGTCGCGATTGACCGCATAAGGATTCGCAAAACGATGCCTGCACGCTCCAGCCTGACCGTCGTGCTCGCGGCCGGCGAGGGCACCCGCATGCGTTCAGTTGTGCCAAAGGTGCTGCATCCGGTGGCCGGCGAATCGTTGCTGGCGCATGTGCTGGCCGCCGCGCCGAAAGGCGCAGGCTCGCGGCTCGCCGTGGTGATCGGCCCGGATCGTCCAGATGTAGCCCAAGAAGCCGCGCGCGTCCGGCCCGATGTCTTGTCATTTGTCCAGCGCGAACGCCTCGGCACCGCGCATGCGGTGCTGGCGGCGCGCGAGGCGATCGCGCGCGGCGCCGATGATCTCCTGATCGCGTTCGGCGACACGCCATTGATCATGGCCGAAACCTTTTCGCGGCTGCGGGCGCCGCTGCAAAACGGCGCGGCGCTGGCCGTGCTTGGCTTTCGCGCCGCCGACCCCACCGGCTATGGCCGGCTGCTGGTCGAGGGCGGCCGCCTGGTCGCGATCCGCGAGCAGGCCGAGGCCTCGGCCTCCGAGCGCAAGGTCGATCTTTGCAATGCCGGCGTGATGGCGTTCGACGGAAGGCGCGCGCTGGAAATCATCGAGAAGATCGGCAATGCCAACAGCAAGCACGAGTATTATCTGACGGATGCGGTCGGCATTGTCAGGGACATCGGATTGGAGGCCGTCGTGATCGAAACCAGCGAGGATGAAGTGCGCGGCATCAACACCAAAACCCAGCTCGCGGAAGCCGAACAGGTCATGCAGGCGCGGCTGCGCAAGGCGGCGCTCGAGGCCGGCGTCACCCTGATCGCGCCGGATACGGTCTACCTCGCCGCCGATACGACCTTCGGCAAGGACGTCGTCATCGAGCCGTTCGTGGTGATCGGCCCGGGAGTTGCGATCGGCGACGGCGCGGTGATCCATTCCTTCTCGCACATCGTGCAGGCCTCGATCGGCAGGAACGCCTCGATCGGGCCCTATGCGCGCCTGCGGCCCGGCACTTCGCTGGGCGAAGGCGTGCGGATCGGCAACTTCGTCGAAACCAAAGCCGCCGAGCTCGATGACGGCGTCAAGGTCAACCATCTGAGTTACATCGGCGACGCCCATATCGGCGCGAACAGCAATATCGGCGCCGGCACCATCACCTGCAACTATGACGGCTTTGCCAAGCACAAAACCGAAATCGGCGAGGGCGCCTTCGTCGGCACCAATTCCTCGCTGGTGGCGCCGGTGAAAATCGGCAACCGCGCCTATGTCGGTTCGGGCTCGGTGATTACGCGCGACGTCCCCGACGATGCGATGGCGCTCGAACGCAGCGAGCAGACGATCCGCGAAGGCGGCGCAGCGCGATACCGCGAGGTCAAGACGCGCGGCAAGAAGCCGAAGGGCGGCTGAGCGTAGCTAAAGAGCGGCTGACGGACGTCCGTTAAGCTTTTCGCTTAACGCCGTCTCAATTCGCAACAATTATTGAGTATCTGGACGCCGGGTATTCTCGTTAAGAGGAACCCGCGCCGTTTCGGCCATCTGGGGATATTTTGCCGCATGTGCGGGATTGTCGGGATTTTGGGACGTGCTCCGGCAGCTGGGCGGCTGGTGGATTCGCTAAAGCGCCTTGAATATCGCGGTTACGATTCGGCAGGCGTCGCCACGCTGGAAGGCGACCGGCTCGAGCGCCGACGCGCCGAAGGCAAATTGAAAAATCTCGAAGCCAGGCTCGAGAAATCGCCGCTGCAGGGCGTCAGCGGCCTCGGCCACACCCGCTGGGCCACCCATGGCAAGCCGACCGAGAACAACGCGCATCCGCATTCGACCGAGCGGCTGGCCGTGGTTCACAACGGCATCATCGAGAACTTTCGCGAGTTGCGCGAAGCACTCGAAGCCAAGGGCACGGTGTTCCGCACCGAAACCGATACCGAGATCGTGCTGCATCTGGTCGACAGCTACCTGACAAAAGGCGTCGGCCCGGTCGAGGCGGTGAAGGCAACGTTGTCGCAGCTTCGCGGCGCGTTCGCGCTCGGGTTCATCTTTGCCGGCGAGCACGACCTGATGATCGGCGCGCGCAACGGCCCGCCGCTCGCGATCGGCTATGGCGAGGGCGAGATGTATCTCGGCTCCGACTCGATCGCGCTCAGCCCGTTCACCGACACCGTCGCCTATCTCGACGACGGCGACTGGGTGGTGCTGACGCACAACTCCGCGACCGTTTACGACAAGAACGACGCCATCGTGCAACGCGAGACGCACAAGCACAGCGCCGCGGCGGCCATGGTCGACAAGGCGAATTATCGCCACTTCATGGCCAAGGAAATCCACGAGCAGCCCGAAGTGACCGGCCACACGCTGGCGCGCTACATCGACATGGCGACCGAGCGGGTGATGCTGCCACTCAAACTGCCGTTCGATTTCAAGGACATCCAGCGCATCTCGATCGTGGCGTGCGGCACCGCGAGCTATGCCGGCTTTGTGGCAAAGTACTGGTTTGAGCGGCTCGGCCGCGTGCCGGTCGAGGTCGATGTCGCCTCCGAATTCCGCTACCGCGAGGCGCCGCTGCGCAAGGGCGACCTCGCGATCTTCATTTCGCAGTCCGGCGAGACCGCCGACACGCTGGCGGCGCTGCGCTACGCCAAGGCGCAGGGCGTGCATACGCTCGCCGTGGTCAACGTGCCGACCTCGACGATCGCGCGCGAAAGCGAAACCGTGCTGCCGACGCTGGCCGGTCCGGAAATCGGCGTGGCCTCGACCAAGGCGTTCACCTGCCAGCTCATGGTGCTGGCGGCGCTTTCGATCGCGGCCGGCAAGGCGCGGGGCGAGTTGTCCGACGCTGACGAGACCAGGCTGGTTCATGGCCTCGTCGAAATTCCACGGCTGATGGCGGCGGCGCTCTCGACCGAACTGCAGATCGAGAAACTGGCGCGCGACATCGCCAAATCCCGCGACGTGCTCTATCTCGGCCGCGGCACCAGTTTTCCGCTGGCGCTGGAAGGCGCCCTGAAACTCAAGGAAATTTCCTACATCCATGCCGAAGGCTACGCTGCCGGCGAACTCAAGCACGGGCCGATCGCGCTGATCGACGAGAACATGCCGGTGGTGGTGATCGCGCCGTATGACCGGGTGTTCGACAAGACCGTCTCCAACATGCAGGAAGTCGCGGCGCGCGGCGGCAACATCATCCTGATGACCGATGCCAAGGGCGCGGCCGAAGCCACCATCTCTTCGCTGGTGACGATCGTGCTGCCGGACATGGACGCGACCTTTACGCCGATGGTCTATGCCATCCCCGTGCAGTTGCTCGCCTATCATACCGCCGTGGTGATGGGCACCGACGTCGACCAGCCCAGGAATCTGGCCAAATCGGTCACCGTCGAGTAAGCCTGCCCGGCAATGGGTGCGGTTCGGGGATGGCCTCGGGGCTTCAAAAGTCTGCTAGGATGGCTTAGCTGGATGGGACACGCCGGCTGACCCGCTTTGACCCTGGAAAACCAATGAATCGCGACGATCTGACCTCGACCGTGCCTCCGGCGGAGCTTCCGCCGGCCGCCCCTCGGGGCTTTACGGCGCGGCTGCGGAACTATTTTCTGACGGGCCTGATCGTGGCCGGGCCGGTCGCGATCACCTTTTACCTGACCTGGTGGTTCGTCACCTGGGTCGACGGACTGGTGCGGCCGTTTGTCCCCGTCGCCTATCGGCCGGAAACCTATCTGCCGTTCGGGCTGCCCGGTTCCGGCCTCGTGGTCGCCGTCATCGCGCTGACGCTGCTGGGTTTTCTCACCCACAATTTGATCGGGCGCACGCTGGTCGATCTCGGCGAAAGGCTGCTCGGCCGGATGCCGGTGGTGCGGGCGATCTATCGCGGCCTCAAGCAGGTGTTCGAGACGCTGTTTTCCGGCTCCGGCTCGAGTTTTCGGCGGGTCGGGTTGGTCGAGTTTCCGTCGCCCGGCATGTGGTCGATCGTGCTGATCTCGCAGGCGCCGAGCGTGGAAATCGCCAACAGTCTTCCCGGGCAGGAGGAGCACATCTCGGTGTTTTTGCCGTGCGCGCCGAACCCGACCACCGGCTTTTTCTTTTACGTACCCAAAAACAAGATCATCGAGATCGACATGAGCGCGGAGGATGCCGCGACGCTGATCATGTCGGCGGGCGTGGTGCAGCCCGGCTCCGACCCGCAGAAGAAGATCGCGGCCCTCGCGGGCATGGCGAACGCCGCACGCGTCGCCAATGCCTCGTCGCTGCAGCCGGCGCAGGCCAAGGCTGACTAAGCCAAAGATTGATCAACCAGCCGCGATCAGCGGCACCGCTTCGTCGCGCTCGAACAGATAGAGCAGGCAGCGCAGCGCCTCGCCGCGCTCGCCCTTCAGTTTTGGATTGTCCTTCATGATCCGCAGCGCCTCGTCGCGCGCCTGCGTGATGAGCTGGCCGTGCACCTCGGGCCGCGCGATGCGATAGCCGGGCAGGCCGCTCTGCCTTATGCCCAGCACGTCGCCTTCACCGCGCAGTTTCAAGTCCTCCTCGGCAATGCGGAATCCATCGGTGGTTTCGCGGATCACCTTCAGTCGCGCGGTGGACATCTCGTTGAGCGGTTCCTTGTAAAGCAAGAGGCAGGTCGAGGCCTCGGCGCCGCGGCCGATCCGGCCACGCAACTGATGCAATTGCGCCAGCCCAAAACGTTCGGCGTTCTCGATCACCATGATGGTCGCGGCGGGCACGTCGACGCCGACCTCGACTACGGTGGTGGCGACCAGCAGCCCGATCTCGTGCGCGGCGAATTGCGCCATCACGCGGTCCTTCTCGGTGCCTTTCATCTGGCCGTGCACCAGGCCTACTCTGCCGCCGAAGCGTTTTTGCAGGCTTTCGAAGCGTTCGGTGGCGTTGGTCAGATGATCGGTGCCTTCGGCCTCCGACTCCTCCACCAGTGGACAGATCCAGTACACCAGCTTGCCGGCCTTCAACGCCCGGCCGACGCCATCGACCACCTCATTGAGGCGGCTCGACGGCAACGCGCGGGTATCGATCGGTTGCCTCCCTGCGGGTTTTTCGCGCAATTCGGAAATGTCCATGTCGCCGAAATAGGTCAGCACCAACGTGCGCGGGATCGGCGTCGCGCTCAGCACCAGCACGTCGACGGCGTCGCCCTTGTTGGTCAGCGCCAGCCGCTCGCGCACGCCAAAACGGTGCTGTTCGTCGACCACGGCCAGCGCCAATGACTTGTAGATCACGTCGTCCTGGATCAGCGCGTGGGTACCGACCAGAAAATCGATCTCGCCGGCTTCGAGTTGCGCCAGTAATTCGCGGCGCTCCCTACCTTTTTCCCGTCCGGTCAGGATCGCCACGTTCATGCCCGCGCGGGCGGCAAGCGGCGCGATGGTGTTGATGTGCTGCCGCGCCAGAATTTCCGTCGGCGCCATCAGCGCGGCCTGCTTGCCGACCTCGGCGACCGCGGCCGCCGCCAGCAGCGCCACCACGGTCTTGCCGGAGCCGACGTCGCCCTGCAGCAGCCGCAGCATCCGCACCGGCTGGCGGAGATCCTCCGAGATCGCCGCGCTGGCCTGCTGCTGCGATGATGTCAGCGAATAGGGCAGCGCATCGATGATCTTCTTGCGCAGATGGCCGTCGCCGGCATGACGGTCGCCCGCCGGACGGCGCAACTGCGCCCGCACCAGCGCCAGCGCCAGTTGCCCGGCCAACAGCTCGTCGAAAGCGAGCCGCGACCAGAACGGACCGTCGGGCAGAATGTCCGTCAGTTCGACTGGCACATGCACGCGGTTCAACGCTTCGGCGATGTCCGGAAATTTGCAACGGCGGATCACTTCCGGGCTGATCCATTCCGGCAGTTGCGGCAGCTTTTGCAGCGCCTGCGCCATCGCGCGGCGCAGCGAGCCCAGCGCCAGCCCCTCCGTCAGCGGATAGACGGGATCGATGCCCGACAGTTTTGCGAACGCCGCCTCGTCCACCACGCGGTCGGGATGCACGATCTGCGGGATGCCGTCATACATCTGCAGCGTGCCCGAGACGTAACGTTTCTCGCCCATCGGCAGCAGTTTTTCGACATAGCCGGGTTTGGCGCGGAAGAACGTCAGCACGACGTCACCGGTGTCGTCAGAGGCATAGACCAGATAGGGCGCGCGGGCATTGCGTGGCGGCGGCGGCCGATGGCGGTCAACGGTGACCTCCAGCGTCACCATGGTGCCGACCACGGCATCGCGGATTTTGGGCCGGGTGCGGCGGTCGATCACGCTGGCCGGCAGATGCAGCAACAAATCGACCAGCCGCGGCGTCTCGCTGCGGTCGAGCAGATAGCGGAACAATTTGTCCTGCTTCGGCCCGACGCCGGAAAGGCTCGTGACCGGTGCAAACAGTGGATTGAGCAGAGCAGGGCGCATGGATGAAACCTAAAGCGGTTCGCCCCCTCATGCCCGGCTTTGCGCCGCGCATCCACGTCTTTTTTGCTCTATAGTTGGAGCACCACGATAGTTGGGGCACCACGGATCGTTGACATGTCTGGATCAACCGCGCACCACGCCTGGCGCAGCTTTGCGCAACTCACCACGGCCGAACTCTATTCGCTGCTGCGCCTCAGATGCGAGGTGTTCGTCGTCGAGCAGCAATGCGCCTACCCCGACATCGACGGTCGCGACCCGGAGGCCGATCATTTGCTTGCCTGGGATTCCGATAGGGGTCTCTCCGGATATTTGCGCGTTTTCGGACCCGACGCGACTGACGCCAGCGCACGGATCGGACGGATCGTCACCACGCCGCGAGATCGCAAGGCGGGCCTCGGGCGATGGCTGATCCGGCAAGGGCTCGATTTCATCGCGGCGCGATACGGCGATGTGCCGGTCAAAATCTCCGCACAAGCCCATCTGGAACGCTTTTACGCCGAGTTCGGCTTTCAGCGGTCATCGCCGGACTATCTCGAAGACGGCATTCTTCATTGCGACATGCTTCGCGTGAAATAGAATGGCCACACCGGCCTGTGTCCCCGATGGAACATCACGCGGTTGACTTTGCCCCGGAAGCTAGGCCGTGTACCCATAAACCCGGCGGCGTGATGCGACTAAAGCGATGTCTGCTTTGCCCCTATAGCGACCGACTTCGGGCGGCAGCGCAATATGTCGCGATGGGCCAACAACGGACTCGTGCACCGCAGCGAGAATCTCTATTCGATCACCTCGTCGGCGCTGGCTAGCAGAGCAGTCGGCATGACGATGCCGAGCGCCTTGGCGGTCTTCAGATTGATGGTCGTGACGTATTGGGTGGGCTGTTCAACCGGGATGTCCGCCGGTCTTGCGCCTTTGATGATCTTATCGATCAGCCGGGCTGCTTGACGAGCGAATGCCAGAAAATCCGGACCGAGGCTTATCAAGCCCCCGGCTTCGACAGTTTCCTTGAAGCCATGGCAGGACGGCAGCCTGTTCGACAAGGCCAATTCCGCTATAGGCTTGCTGTTCACGTAAGTCAGCGCGCCGGCGACAACGACCAATGCCTCGGATTGGCGGCGCTTCATCTCATCGAATGCGTTATTGAGATCGTCAGCCGAACTGACTTCAACCGCCGCGATCGACAGGCCGAGCGTCCGGGCGGAGTTGTCGAGCGACGTCATCGCAAATGGAAAGTTCGGATCGCCTTTTGCTCCCAATACGGCAAGGCGGCTGAGATTCGGGAGGATCTCCTTGAGAAGCTGAAGCCGCTTGCCGTAAGTCTCCGAAGCGGCCTCGAACGTTATTCCCGTCATGGTCCCGCCTGGGTGAGCAAGGCTTTGAACGAGGCCAATGTCCACGGGCGCCCCAACCGATACGAACACGACGGGAATGTTCGATGCAGCCAATTTTGCTGCAACGGCTCCGATCGTTCCCCACACAACGAGCAAGTCGATGTCCGGAAGCTGGGAGAGAATGGCCTCTTTCATGTCTTTCGGATCAGGAGCCGTAAATATCGTCCGCACTTGTACGCCCTTGCCGTCGACATAGCCGAGGCCAAGAAGCGCCCGAACAAGCTCGGAAGGCGCGGCAACGTCCGGTGGACCGCCAAAGACCTGACCGATGCGCCAGAGGCTGGCGCCCATCGCGGCGAAAGAAAAGCTACATCCAATGATACTTGCCGATCCAGCGATGAACTGCCGCCGCTTCATTGCCGATCTCGCCCGATGCCTCTCATCCGACCGTAGACAATTTTGGCCGGAGGTCCAAGGTGTCGAATGTCCGAGTTGGGTCATTTTCGACGCATTTGTCGGAGATTGAGGACTGGTTGATGTCCGCTCCTGTCCGTAAGCGCCGTACCAAGAGCGGGCCAGGAGCGTTGCGTTTGGCCGGACTACCGTGATTCAACTCCCGAACTGGGGGCTCGAATCATGCGCTACGAACTCGCCGACCATGAATGGACCGCCATCAAGCCGATGCTGCCGAACAAGCCGCGTGGCGTTCCTCGGGTGAACGACAGACGGGTCCTGAATGGCATCTTCTGGGTCCTCCGATCAGGAGCACTCTGGCGCGATCTGCCGACGGCGTTTGGCCCATACACCACTTGCTACAACCGCTTCGTTAGGTGGCGGCGGGCCGGTGTCTGGGGCCACATCATAGAAGCGCTTGCCCACTGCCATGATGCCGCTGTCCAGATGATCGACACCTCCATTGTCCGCGTGCATCAGCATGGAGCCTGCATCACAAGAAACCAGCGCCAATCGATGGGAAGGTCCCGCGGCGGCTTGACGAGCAAAATCCATGCGGTGGTCGATCGCAATGGTCTGCCGGTACGGCTGGCGCTGAGCCCGGGTGAGGCCCATGATGTTCGACTCGCCGGAAAACTGCTGTCTCGTCTGAAATCCGGGTCAATGCTGCTTGCCGACCGTGGCTATGATGCGGACTGGATAAGGGAGCTTGCCATGAAGAAGGGCGCGTGGGCCAACATCCCGCCGAAAAGCAATCGCAGCGATCCGATCTGCTTCAGTCCCTATCTCTATCGTGCTCGCAACCAGGTCGAGCGGTTCTTCAACAGGATCAAACAATGTCGTCGGGTGGCGACGCGCTACGATAGGCTCGCCGCCAACTATCTCGCATTCGTTCAACTCGCGTCAATCAGACTATGGCTGCGCCTTAATGAGTCCGCGTCCTAGTACCCGGCATCAGCGGTTTGTGAGTCAGGCGCTATGAAAATTTGTCAACAGCCAGAGTCGGTTATCGTTCGCTCTCACGGCTCCAATCTCTGATTCCGGATACTAGGTACGCGTGTGGCGAGCGTGTCGCTACGACTGCCGCAATCCGGGTAAAGCGGACATGGTCCGATCGCGCAGCCATGTCGCCGTTTGACCCGACACGGACGTGAAGGGCGACGGAGGCGCTGCTCGCGCCCATGCGGGATGGGAATTTAACGGCCTTGACCATCTTTGTTTAGTGGGCAATGGTAAAGCCAGCTTTAATTTAAATGGATTAAATTTAAAATGCTTACAAAATTAAATGGAGCCATGGCTGCCGGTTTGACGGCCGCCGCACTGCTGTCAACGCCAGCCAATGCCACCGTGACCTACGATCTGAACTTTGGCGGAGGCGAAACCGGATCGCTCGTGCTTAATTTGTCAAGTGCCCCGACCGGATCGTTTACCGGTTCGACTTTAACGACCTTCCTTGCCAATTCGTTTGTCAGCCTCGATGCCACGCTCCAAAATCAGCCATTCGATATCCTCTTTGCAAACAGGGCCGACATTACGAAGCTGGTGTTTTCTGGCACTGGCGCATTGACTGACATTGGTGCATCGATCACGATTTCTTCGCCGGCAGACACGCTCACCTACAGCACTTCCGGTTTGACGTTCGCGGTCGACAATCCAGGCGGACATCAGATTGACGGGGGCACGTTCACCGTCAGCAGCCCGATCATCGCCGGTGCCGTCCCGGAGCCATCCACTTGGGCCATGCTGCTTCTCGGCTTCATTGGTATTGGGTCCATGGCTTACCGTCGAAAGTCGAAGCCAGCGCTAATGGCCGCCTGATCTTCAGTTGTCAGGTGTAAAATGGAAGAGCCGCCTCCGGCGGCTTTTTCTTTGGGACGTTATGACCGTTGTTGGCACTTGGCGGACCGACGATGCTGGAGCCGTGTTCGGCGACAGAACGGGGATTCAAGGTGGCGGATTCGGTTACAGCATTGCACCTGAGGGCACACAGACGGCGCATATTCAATTCGCCGGCCAATTCACGGAAATGGTTTCGGCGCTGGTTTCAGGCCAATCCTACACCCTGAGCTTCCAGTTTGCGGCGCGCCCAGGTTACGTAGCGGACGGCCTTCAGGTCAGTTACGGCGCGACGACGCTATTTAATCAGCTCCCTGGATCAACTACGTTTGCGCCCGAGACCGTGAGCTTCGTGGCCGACGGGTCGAACGTCTTTACGTTCGCGGGTACAGATACAATCAGCTCTGATCCCAACGTTGCGGTGGACGCCGTTTCGATCTCTGACGCCGCTACTGTGGCTGCCGTTCCGGAGCCTTCGACCTGGGCAATGATGATCCTTGGGTTCGCCGGTGTGGGCTTCATGGCCTATCGCCGGAAGAGCAATCAGCTTCGCCTCGCGTAAAGCTCGCGCAATACTAATTGAAGAGCCGCCTTCGGGCGGTTTTTCTTTTGCGCGGCCTGTAACCGTCATGTCGCATGTTGGCACGTTTGAGACATGCCGGACCGGTCTAGCGATGTCCGCTGTCAGCAGCAATCCGGACGGCATTTGCTGAGGTCGAGCTTTTCCGACTGTGACCCGAAACGGATTTTCAGAGTCCATAGTGAAATAGACCGGCCCCTCGACGGTGTTAGTGAACTTTGCGGTCGAAGCCTGCTATATTTCACCAGTCCCGAGGCATATTCTCAGGGGGATCCATGCAGCGGCGCGACTTCATTACGCTTCTCGGTGGCGTGGCAACGGCATGCCCGCTTATGGTCCGCGCGCGGCAGGCGTCCAAGCCGGTGGTCAGGGTCGGGGCTCTCATCGGATTCGCGGAGCATGATCCGGCCACGCAGCGTCGTGTCGCCGCCTTCAAGGCGGTTCTCGCCGATCTAGGCTGGGTCGCGGATCGCAATATCGCGATCGAGTTTCGTTACGGCACCGGCAATGCGGAGCAGAACAGGGCGCTCGCGAAGGAACTGGTCAGCCTCGAACCCGACGTGATTTTCGTCAATTCAACGTCGGCCACAGCTGCCGTACTGCGCGAAACCAGCACCGTTCCCGTGGTTTTCGCTACGGTTTCCGATCCCGTCGGCAGTGGGTTTGTGGCCAGCTTGGCGCGGCCAGGCGGCAACGTTACCGGCTTCGTCAATGTCGAGGGAACGATCGCCGGGAAGTGGCTGGGCCTTTTGAAAGAGATAGCGCCCGGCATTCGTGCCGCAGGCCTGATGTACAATCCGATGACGGCCACCTATTTCCAATATTATCTGAAGCCGTTCGAGGCGGCGGCTGAAGCCGCCGGTTTGAGGCCATTTTCGCTCCCGGTCGGTAACGCTGAGGACATCGCTCGAGCCTTCGAGACCAGGAAGCCTGACGAAGGCATCGTTCTCATGAGTGATCCCTTCCTGACGGTTAACGCCGGCCTCACAAATGAGAAAGCGCTGCAGTTCCGCGTTCCAGCCGTTTCCGGCGTCTCGCAGAGCGGAGCACTGATCTGCTATGCTCCAGACACGGACGAATTGTTTCGACGCTCTGCGGCCTATGTCGACAAAATATTGCGCGGCGCATCACCCGCCGACTTGCCAGTGCAATTGCCGACCAAGTTCGAACTGATCATCAATCTCAAGACCGCAAAGGCGCTCGGACTCACGGTGCCCCAAACGCTGATTGCAGAGGCCGACGAGTTGATCGAATGAGGCGGCGCTCGCGGCCCCAGGGCCAGCTGATCCCATTAGACGTTATTTTTTGCGGCACGAGTCCGGTTTTGACCCGAAGCGGAAGCGGTGATCTAACCCCAACAGCGCCCCTAATTGGACAAAGTCTGCGGTACTTCATGCGTAAGTTTTACAAAGGTGGGCAGGTACTGCATGACGCTGCGTTGGTTTGCGGTAGCGCTTTCTGGTCGAGCAGCGACGCCCGTGATCTTGATTGTGGTTCTCCTGACCATCAATACGAGCGCGCACTCCGAAGAAGCCCCCGCTGCATCGCAGAGCAGAGTACAGGGGCTCTTTCTCCGCTCCGAGAAAGATTGTGCCGGCCGGCGTAAGGCGGTTTGCGAAAACCCCAGCAAGCAATGGGCAAACGGCCAACCCGATTTTCAATACTCGTACGACCACTGCGTACAAACCTGTCCTAAGCAGGCGTACTGCGGTTGAGGCCCCCTCAGTCAATGTCTGCTGTTGGCCCTTTTCGGACGTGACGCGGTGTCCAACCTTGTCCGCAGTGCGCACAAGAGCAGACATTATCGAGAGCAAAGCCGGAAACAGGCCAGTACCCGCTCGTATGACCGGCCTTGCGCCGCGCATCCACGTCTTTTTTCGCGATTTCGCGGCAGCTGATTTGGGTCGATTGTCCAGTCTTTCCACGAAAATCGAGAAAAAGATCTTCGTTTTCCTCCGGCGCAAATCACCGGCGTAATGCACCCATCCTGTCCCGCAAGAGGGGCGTTGGCCACGTCACCGACGTTGGGACAGGCTGCGGTGGACGCGGTGGTGTCGCAAGACGCGCGGCACCGATGCGTACGGCGAAGTCGTGTAGTCCTGACGCCCCAATGCTGGCGTCAAGTCGGTGATGATGCTTCACGTCACGCCGATGATGGTGACACAGCGTGGACACCAAGGAGAGCACGAAATAAGCCGTAAAGCCATTGCGCAGGGAAGGCCGGAGTGTCTCCGCTTCACCTGTACGCTCGTGTGCGCATTTTCAGTGCTGTTCATTCCGGAGACATAGCTGACGCCTGTTCGGAGACATCACTGACACCTTTGTTTGCGGTCAAGTCTATAGTGGCAACCAGCCAGCTGCCGAAGA
>Ga0207702_10003084_pt1 | contig 15457 bp, 7 predicted proteins | sample KBSCornC62_FD_184302 | JGI IMG/M metagenome (GOLD analysis project Ga0207702, IMG submission 184302) | Corn rhizosphere microbial communities from Kellogg Biological Station, Michigan, USA - KBS Corn C6-2 (SPAdes) (version 2) | ecosystem: Host-associated > Plants > Roots > Rhizosphere > Soil ...
CGGTGAACGCGGTGTTATCAGACGTGACGCGAATCCATTCATGGATGTGGCATTATCTGATCGCGGCCTGGTTTCAGATGCGCTGGTATCTTCTGGTCGCAGCGATCGTCTATTTCGTCGGTGCGCCGCTACGTCGGGCGAGTTTCTTCATTTTTGTTTCGCGCCTGCTCGCGAAGGGAAAATCGCTCCGGTTCAACGGTGAAATCTGGGATGTCGCCGAGGTGGCGGAAAATCGGGAAAGCATCGAAGTCGAGTTGTGGCCCGGTGAACGTCTGCGGGTGCGTCGCGAATTTGCGCGAGCAGGGGACGAGGGGTTGAACCGCGGCAAAAAGTTTTTTCTTCATGCGCGGTTTCCGATGATGAGCTTTTTTGGTGGGTTAACCCGTCTTGTTGAACTCCGCCATTCACGGGCTCGTGAAGCGCGGGTGGTGACGCTTTCGACGCCGCCCGAACGTCAACTGGATTTTGCGATGTTCAACGTCCCGGAAGGCGGTTCGCTGATGTTGCGCGCCCGATATTTGGCCGGAGTTGTGCTCCCGCCGAATGGGAAATTGAAAGTGCGTGCGCGCTGGCGCTTATTGGATCGGCACGCATGGGCCGCCGGGCAACTCCGCTTTCTCGAGTTTTGCGGGCCCTGCCGGCTCGTCGTCGTGAGCCGTCGAAAACTTCGCGTGAGCCATGTCCCGGCTGTCGATGCGACGAAAAAACCGAGTCGTGTGGCGGAGCGACGCCGCGTGATTGGATTCTCACCGAGCCTGGAGTTTCGACAAGTCAGAGCCGCGCGTTTTTGGCGTTACGTTTTTTCGGGTCGCGAGTTGCTCGACGGCCGTTTTATCGGCGCGGGCCTGATGCTTTCCGAAGAACCAGTGGACCGCACCCGCAAGGTTCGCCGCCCTCTGGTCCGCGGGCTCTGGAATAATTTGATCGACGCGTTTGGGTATTGAGTCGGTTGGATAGGGCGCGATTCGCACCGGCGCTTAGCTGCGCGTCTTAACGCGCGGAGGCGACGTCGCCTTATGAACCGTTAGATAAGATTTCTGCACGGCGGGTCCGCGTTTTAAGACGCGCAGCTACGTTGAGGCAGGCCGATCCGCCTTGATGCCCACGTTATCGCGACCGCCGCTGCACCACCAAGCTCACGCAGAATTTTTGCACGCAGCGTTTGCGACTAGGACTGCATTACGTCACGCTGCTGGTTCAAAAGTATGGCCCTTTTCAAACTCAACGCCGAGTACCAGCCCACGGGCGACCAACCCCAGGCAATCGAGAAACTCGTTCAGTCGATCAAAGTCGGAAACAAGCACCAAACGCTTCTCGGGGTCACCGGGTCCGGAAAGACGTTCACGATGGCCAACGTGATCGCCCAGTGCGATCGACCGACGTTGATCTTGTCGCACAACAAAACGCTGGCGGCACAGCTCTACTCCGAGTTCAAAAACTTTTTTCCGGAAAACGCCGTCGAGTATTTCGTCAGTTACTACGATTATTATCAGCCTGAGGCTTATGTGCCTTCGAGCGATACGTTCATCGAGAAGGACTCCTCGATCAACGAGGAGATCGAGCGCCTGCGGATTGCAGCGGCCAGCTCGCTCGTCTCGCGGCGCGATGTGATCGTCGTGGCCAGTGTGTCGTGCATCTACGGCTTGGGCTCACCGGAAGATTTCACGGAGATGCGCATCGAAATCCGGCGCGGGGCCGAGCTTGGGCGAGGCGTCTTGCTGGAAAAGCTGGTGAGCAATTTGTATGAGCGAAACGACTACGAACTCAAACGCGGTCGGTTTCGGGTCCGCGGGGACGTCATCGATGTCATGCCGGCGTACCTCGAACAGGGGCTACGGATCGAACTCTTCGGCGACGAAGTGGAATCCATCAGCGAATTCGATGCGTTGACGGGCAATATCATCCGCCCCCTCGACAAGTTCGACCTGTATCCGGCTAACCAGTACGTGACCTCGAAGGGCAAGCTCGACCTGGCGATTGGCGGGATCAAACGAGAACTCGAGGATCGGGTGGCATATTTTGAAGGCAAAGGCCTTTATCTCGAGGCTCAGCGAATCAAGATGCGGACGAGTTACGATCTCGAGATGCTGCAAGAAATGGGATTTTGCAACGGCATCGAAAACTATTCGGCGCATCTATCGGGGCGACGCCCCGGTGATCGGCCTTATTGCTTGTTGGACTTTTTTCCGAAGGATTTTCTGACTTTCATTGACGAGAGTCACGCCACGGTTCCGCAAATCGGAGCGATGTACAATGGGGACCGGTCACGCAAACAGGTGCTCGTAGATTTCGGATTCCGTTTGCCCTCGGCGCTCGATAATCGACCGCAGTCTTTCGAGGAGTTTAAAAAGGTTACCGATCAGTTACTCTATGTTTCGGCTACTCCAGCGCCCTATGAGCTCCAGCTTTCTCCGGTCATCGCCGAGCAACTCATTCGGCCGACAGGTTTGCTCGATCCCGAGATCACGATTCGTTCGACCAAGGGCCAGGTCGAAAACCTGATCGCGGAAGTCAGACGCGCGGTGGAAAAGAAGGAGCGCGTGCTCGTGACGACCTTGACCAAACGCCTATCTGAGGATCTCACCGCGTTTTTGCGAGAGGCGAAGATTCGCGTGGAATACCTCCATTCTGACATTGACGCGATCGAGCGGGTGGAGATTTTGCGCAACTTGCGTCTCGGTAATTTTGACGTGCTCATCGGCATCAATCTTTTGCGCGAAGGCCTCGACTTACCGGAGGTCGCGTTGGTGGCGATTTTGGATGCAGACAAGGAAGGATTTTTGCGCAGCCAAACGAGTTTGATCCAGACCTCAGGCCGCGCGGCCCGTCACGAAGATGGACGAGTGATTTTCTACGCGGACAATATCACAGAATCGATCCGCAAGACGATCGAGGTCACGTCCTATCGCCGCGAAAAACAAGTCGCGTACAATACGGCTCACGGCATCACTCCGCGTTCGGTGAAACGGTCCGCACAGAGCAGTTTACACGTCTACGATGGCACGGGTAAAGAACAGGAGGGCGCGGTCGCCGAACAGATCGACGATGTGGCGGCCGTGATCGCGGAGCTGGAAGACGAAATGTCCACGGCGGCGTCGCGCTTGGAATTTGAACGCGCGGCGCTGCTCCGCGATCAGATCAACTCGCTGAAAAGCGGAGATTTCAGAACGGCGCTTTCACCGGCACCGAAAAAGAAAAAACCGCAGGGCCGAAAGTTCGGTGGGATGCCCGGATCCGCGCGTCGGCCTTACGCGTGAGGAGCATTTTTGAAATAACCGCGGAGGAAAATCCGTGAATTGCGCCTCTGAAATCGCGTCTTCTCCTGTAGCTGCGCGTCTTAACGCGCGGACTCAGCGTCACGAAATCTGAGTTCGCGCCTCCTAGGTAGAGCGACGTCGCATCCGCGCGTTAAGACGCGCAGCTACGGTAGGGCCGCCCGGGCCGAAGTTGAAAAGAGAAAAACGGGGGGCCAAAAGTTTAGTGAGACGCCCGGACCCGCGCGTCGGCCTTACGCGTGAGGAGCGTTTTTGAAATAATCTCGGAGGTAAATCCGCGAATTGCGCCTCTGAAATCGCGTCTTCTCCTGTAGCTGCGCGTCTTAACGCGCGGACTCAACGTCACGAAATCTGAGTTCGCACCTCCTAGGTAGAGCGACGTCGCATCCGCGCGTTAAGACGCGCAGCTACGGTAGGGCCGCCCGGGCCGAAGTTGAAAAGATAAAAACGGGGGCAAAAGTTTAGTGAGACGCCTGGATCCGCGCGTCGGCCTTACGCGTGAGGAGCATTTTTGAAATACCGCGGAGGAAAATCCGTGAATTGCGCCTCTGAAAACGCGTCTTCTCCTGTAGCTGCGCGTCTTAACGCGCGGACTCAGCGTCACGAAATCTGAGTTCAAACCTCCTAGGTAGAGCGACGTCGCATCCGCGCGTTAAGACGCGCAGCTACGGGAGCGCCGCTCGGGCCGAAGTTGAAAAGAGAAAACGCGGGGCTAAGGTTCGGTAGAGGGGATGAGCGCGTCAGCTCAACACGTGCGCGTCAGCCCACACGTGCGAGTCAGCCAACACGTGCGCGTCCGGCCTTACGCACAACAGCGTTTGAAAAAGCCGCGTTCGCCAGAACGCGGGCGTTTCGCGTGGCAGCGTCTAGAACTCGCGTTCTACTACCTGGTCGCACTTATCCTGATGAACCTCGGCATGCATTTGCGGTCGAGCGGGGGAAACGGCGCAGCCGCACTTTCGCCGCAGTTCCCTTAACTCCCATGGATCTCCGCACAGGCCAGCCGGTGTGGTTGGAAAATGACGCCGAGGATTTTGCGTGGCCGCCACTCGATCGCGACCTGACTTGCGACGTGGTGATCATCGGCGCTGGCGTAACGGCCGCGCTTGCCGTGCATGAGCTCGCCGCTCAGGGCTTGAGCGTCGTCGTACTTGATCGCCGCGCCGTGGGGCGGGGGAGCTCGGCCGCGAGCACGGGATTGCTCCTCTACCAGACCGACACGTCGCTCGAGCAGTTGACGAAATTGCATGGCGCGAAAACGGCCCGCCGCGCCTACTTGCTCGGCCGAAAAGCCATTCGTGAAATCGGGTCGCTCGTGCGCGAATTAAAAATCGATTGCGGCTTTAAACCGAAGAGCACGCTCTACGTCGCTTCGGACCAGCGGGGCCGCGCTCTTTTGCGCAGTGAAGCGAAGCGATCGCACCGTATTCACTTACCGGCGACACTGCTTTCGGAGTCCAAGCTCGAACGCGCGTTTGGCTTTTCTCGGCCCGCCGCCTTGGCATCGGCTGGCTGCGCGCAAGTCGACGCCTTCAAACTGACCCGCGGAATTTTCCGTTATCATCACAAGCACTCGAAAATAAAAGTTTTTCAGCACACCACGGTTGCTAAGATCACGGAGAATACAGATGGAGTGACCATCACGACTTCGCGCCGCTTTCGTGTGACGGCCCGGTTCGCGATCGTGGCTGCGGGCTACGAGTCGGGCCGTTTCGGAAAAAATCCGCTGGTGAAACTTCATTCGACCTATGTCATCGCGAGCCGCTCCTTCCCACAACGACCGCTGTGGCCGCGCGAGACCCTGATGTGGGAGACGGCTCGGCCCTATTTCTACCTTCGGCTAACCAGTGATCGGCGCATTGTTTTCGGAGGGAAGGACGAACTGTTTTCGGATGAGCGGCGAAGGGATGCCTTGTTGAAAAAGAAAACGCGCGCTTTGGAAAAGCAGTTTGCTGAATTATTCCCGCAATACGCTTTTGAGGCCGAGTTTGCTTGGACGGGAACGTTCGCGGAGACACTGGATGGCCTTCCGTGCATTGGTTCGGCTCAGAAAAATTCCCGGATCCTCTTTGCCCTGGGTTATGGCGGCAACGGCATCACCTTCAGCCAAATTGCCGCCCGCATTCTCCGGGATCGCATCATCGGGCGCCGCAATCCCGACGCGGCGATCTTCCGGCTCGACCGTCCGGTGAATCGTTAGTTAGACGTGGTGCGACTCTGACTTTAGGCAGGATTTTTCCTAGGCCGGGATCGGCGTTTTGCGACCGAACCTGCGCAGTGAGATTCGGTCACTTTTGCCATGGACACAAAGCCGTATTGGAGCGATTCCGACGAGTTACCGAAATTTCATGCGCTCACGCAATCGTTGGACGTGGACGTAGTCGTGGTCGGCGCGGGAATCATGGGTGTGACCGCCGCTTACCTCGCAAAGCAAGCCGGAAAACGGGTCGCACTGATTGACCGCGGCCGTATCGCTTCTGGAGATACGAGTCACACCACCGCCCATTTGACCCCCGTCACCGACTCGCGGCTTTACGAATTGAAACAGGATTTCAACCGCGACGTTGCGCGAGCGGTTTGGGAGGCGGGAGAAGCGGCGATCGATCAGATCGTCTCACTCATCCGCCGAGAGAAGATTGACTGCGAATTTCAATGGCTGCCGGGTTATCTTCATGCGCCGTTGAGAGAATTGGATTCGAAGAAAATCAGTGAATTGGAAAAAGAAGCGCAGACCGCAGCCGACTTGGAGATCCGCCACGAATTTCTCCCGGAGATTCCCTACCTCAAAGTACCAGGGATCAGATTTCCGCACCAGGCACTCTTTCACCCACTCAAATACTTGAGCGCGCTCGTGGCGAAAATTCCGGGAGACGGCAGCTACGTTTTTGAAAACACGGCGGCGGATGAGATCGAGAACGAGCCGCTCGCGGTCAAATCGGGGCGTCATCGCATCCGGAGCAACTATTTGATCCTCGCCTCGCACGATCCGATCCAGGGACTTACCGGAACGGTTTCAGCGATGCTTTTTCAAAGTAAACTGGCTCTTTATTCCAGTTACGCAATCGGGGCGAAGATCCCATCGAAAACGATGCCGACTGCCTTATTCTGGGACAACGCAGACCCCTATGACTATGTGCGCGTCACTCCGTATTCGGATTACGACTACGTGATTTACGGAGGAGAAGATCACAAGACCGGTCAAATCGAAGACACGGAAGAGCCCTACCGGCGACTCGAGCAGCGCTTGCGCGCTATTCTTCCTCAAGCGCAAATCGACCATCGCTGGTCGGGCCAGGTGATCGAAACGAACGATGGCCTTCCTTACATCGGCGAAACGGCGGAGAAACAATTCGCGGGCACCGGATTTGCCGGCAACGGCATGACCTTCGGGACCTTGGCGGCCATGATGGCCGTAGACGCCCTGCAAGGTCTTAAAAATCCCTGGACCGATCTTTTCGACATGCATCGCAAAAAACTCCTCGGCGGAACATGGAGTTACTTGGCGGAGAACAAAGACTATCCGTACTACCTCGTGCGAAATTTCTTGGCCAAAGCGGATGGCGAATCGGTCGACGAAGTTAAAAAAGGCGAAGGGAAAATCCTGAAGCTGAATGGCCAACGCGTCGCGGCTTCTCGCGACGGCAACGGAAAACTTTCTCTCTGCTCTGCCATCTGTACGCACATGCGCTGTGTCGTCGACTGGAACAACGCCGAGAAGACATGGGACTGTCCCTGCCACGGTTCGCGCTTCAAACCGAACGGGGAAGTGATTTCCGGGCCCGCTGAAGAACCGTTAGCCCCTGTAAAAGCTTAAGTTGTCGTGAACCAGGCGGGGGATTCGGCGTCTCATGCCTCATCAATCGACGCTCCTTATGAAAGAAACGCCTAACGCCCGCGTCAGTTCAGCCGACGTATCCCGCTATGTGCTGATTGGCCTCGCGCTCATCGGGCTGGCGCTACTCGTTTGGAAACTCTCCGACGTGCTGGTGATCGCTTTCGGTGGCATTGTCTTTGCGACGGTGCTCCGCGCGATGTCCGAACCACTCTCGCGTTGGACAGGTTTGGCTCATCGCTGGGCGTTAATGATCGTCTTGATCGGATTGGTCGGAATAGGGACAGGTTTGTTCTACCTGTTCGGTAACGAGGTCGCGACCGAGACGACCGAACTGCAACAGCAGTTGCCCACCGCGGTTAAGAAACTGGAGGACTACCTCGATAAATCGCAGGTTGGGCGTTCAATCGTGCAGACAGTGAATGCGTCGAACGTGAGTTCGACGGCATGGGCGAGTGCCAAGACCGTTGCAGGGGCTGTGGTTGGCGCCTTGGCCGATATTTTGCTGATCCTCTTTTTAAGTCTCTACTTTGCCTTTGATCCCACGGTGTACAAACGAGGGTTCTTGTTACTTTTGCCTCCGGGGCGGCGACCACAGGTGGGACTCGCGCTGGATGAGTCGGGCGACGCGCTTGGCAAGTGGCTGCTCGCGCAAGTGATCGCGATGGCGACGGTGGGCATTTTGGTCGGAGTAGGACTGACGTTGATTCACGTGCCGCTGGCTCTCGCGTTGGGCGTAGTCGCGGGCATATTAGAATTCGTTCCCGTGCTCGGCCCGATTTTGTTTTCGATTCCCGGCATCTTGCTCGCCTTCGCGAAAAGTCCAGAGACCGCGTTTTATGCTGCGCTCGTGTACCTGGTCGTTCAACAGGTCGAGGGCAATGTATTGATTCCTCTATTACAGCGTTGGGCAGTGCATCTGGCTCCGGTGGTCGGCTTGGTCGCGGTCGTGGCCTGCGGCGTTTTGTTTGGCGTCACGGGGGTGGTCTTTGCCACGCCTATGGCGGTCGTGGCGACCACACTGGTGCAGCGACTCTACATCAAAAACGGTCTCGGCGATGACGATGCGCCCTCGATGGCGGATAGCTGAGCTCGAGTATTTAAGTCATGACGTGGCCGCTTGAGGGTCTTTCTCTTGGCACGCAAACTGCGCCTGTTGTGCCTCATCCGTTTAAAGGGAGCGGAGCGCACCTCTTTATGATTCTGGACACGAGCTTCGCTCGATAGCTGAGTTGGCGGGCCGGATAGTCCGCGCTCCTAGGAGGGACCTCTGGTGAACGAGAATTTTATTTGTCCGCGAGAGCGTTCGGGTGGAGTGCGGCTTCGGAAGGCGAAAATGAACTTCGACTTTGTAGGTGATCACGCGTCACGCGCTCCGACTGCGGCGCGAGCACACCTTTCAGGTATCAGCGCAGGCTAAGTCGATCGACGTGTGTATATGCGTTTAATCGCTGATCGCGCACGAATCCAACCAGCGTGATCCCGACAGCGTGGGCAAGTTCGACCGCGGCGGATGAAGGTGCGCCGACAGCGGCAACGACGCCGAAACCACCAACCGAGGCTTTCTGTATTAACTCAAAACTGGCGCGGCCGCTGAGGATGAGGATTTTGTTTTCCAATAAGAGATTTTGCTGGAGTGCGGCGCCGAGCAGTTTGTCGACGGCGTTGTGCCGACCCACGTCTTCGCGCGTAAGCAGAATCGTGCCGAGCTCGTTGGCGATCGCTGCGCCATGACAACCGCCCGTGGCAAAGAATGTGGATTGCTCGCGGTGCAGTTTTTCCGGCAAAGCGGTGATCAATTCGCAGTCCAGGCGAGGGGCGGTCGAAGCGCGCGGCACCCGCCGAATCGGCAAACTCTCTTGACCGTCGCGACCGCAGAATCCGCAAGCTGACGTCGTCACCAGCGTGCGGCTGGTGGCTTGAAACGCCCCCGCCGGCGCGTGACTGAGTTCGATGCACCACGTCGGCATTTTTTCTCCCTGGCTATTTTCGCTGGCAGCAAACGACGCACGCACATCGCCCAGCTCGCGGACGAATCCTTCTGCCCGCAGTAACCCGAGTGCGAGTTCATCATCGTGTCCGGGTGTGCGCATGGTCACGCCGAGAAGCCGGCGAGTCGTGTAACCGTTTTTCTCATACGAAATCTCGATCGAAAGTGGCGCTTCCACGACCACCCGATCCTCGACCGAGTGGAAACCATTGTTTCTCGACCAGTGCAGCGTGGAGGTCACGAGCAGCGTTTCAGCGAGAGGGCTTTTTGGCGCGGCTGCCGGATGGGAGCTGGAGGACAAATTCATGGAGGGAAATGGAGCACTGAGGAAGGGCGGTTTGCGCAACCCGCAAAGGGCAGAGTTCCTGTTAACAAGACTAGGAAGAATTCCCCCGCTGTCGACTTGCCGGATGGGCGAGGTTGGGCCTTCATTGCTGTGGCTTTCTGGCACGACGAACCGGTCCGTTCACTTTTCACCGAAACGCGTCGCACTGCTTTCCCGCCACTGATGAATAACCCCGATCCCTCTCCCTCTTTGGCGTCGCCTATGGTCAATGCCCAAGTCCCCATCGCGCTGAAGGGCACCTTGCAGCGCGACCGATACAAAGTGGCGGCGGGAGCCAAGGCGGTGGAAGAGGTGTTGGAATATAGCATCTCCCAATCCGGGGTGAAAAACACCTTGGGCACTTTTCATAAGCTGAATCAAACAGATGGATTCGACTGCCAGAGTTGCGCTTGGCCGAACCCCGACAATGAGCGAAGCTTCGCTGAGTTTTGTGAAAACGGTTTTAAAGCAGTCACGTTTGAAACCCAGGAAAAGCGGATCGATCGCCAATTTTTCATCGATCACTCCGTCGCGCAGCTCGCCGAAAAATCGGAGCATTGGCTCGGACATCAAGGACGGTTGACCGAGCCGATGATCCTGCGGCCAGGCGCGACTCATTATGCGCCGATAGGTTGGGACGACGCTTTCAAGACGATCGCGGACGAGTTGAAGCAGTTGAGCTCGCCGAATGAAGCGGTGTTTTATACTTCCGGGCGGACGAGCAACGAGACCGCGTTCCTTTATCAACTTTTTGTTCGCGCTTTCGGCACCAACAACATGCCGGATTGTTCGAACATGTGCCACGAATCGACCAGCGTGGCGCTGCCTCCGATGCTCGGGATCGGCAAGGCCTGCGTGAAGCTTGCGGACCTCGAGCAGGCTGATGCGATTTTTATCATCGGACAAAATCCGGGGACGAATCATCCGCGCATGCTCACCCCATTGCAGGCGGCGAAGGAGCGCGGCTGCAAAATTGTCGCGGTTAATCCGCTGCCGGAGACAGGGCTGCTCCGGTTTAAAAATCCGCAGGACTTGCTCCATCCCACGCGAATTCCCCGGTTCGTTTTTGGCCACGGCACCAAATTAGCCGACCTCTGGCTCCCCGTGCGGATCAACGGCGATCAAGCATTTTTGCACGGCCTGATGAAGGAGATGCTTGAGGCGGAAGATGCGGCTCCGGGAAAAGTTTTCGATCACGATTTCATTAAACACTCGACCGAAGGCTACGGAGCGCTGATCGCGCAACTACGGGCCGATTCTTGGGATCAGATCGTCGCGGACAGCGGACTCAGTCGCGCCCAGATTCGCGAGGCGGCGCAAATCGCGATGACTTCGCATCGCATTATTGTCTGCTGGTGCATGGGGCTGACTCAGCACAAGAACTCCGTCGCGACGGTGCAAGACGCGGTTAATTTTCTTCTGTTGCGCGGTAACATTGGTCGTCCCGGCGCGGGTCCATGCCCGGTGCGCGGCCACTCGAACGTGCAAGGCGACCGGACGATGGGCATCTGGGACAAACCCAAGAAAGAATTTCTGGATAAACTCAAAACCGAGTTCGGCTTCGAACCGCCGCGCGAGGAAGGCTACGACGTCGTCAAAGCGATCAAGGCGATGCATGATGGCCGCGCGAAAGTTTTTTTCGCGATGGGCGGAAATTTTATTTCAGCGCCGGCGGACACCGAGTTCACGGCTGCGGCCATTCGCCAAACCCGTTTGACCGCACAGGTCTCGATCAAGTTGAACCGCTCGCATTTGGTCACTGGGCGAACGGCTTTGATTCTGCCGTGCTTGGGGCGAACGGAGATCGATGAGCAGGCGGGTGGGGTGCAGTTTATGACGGTGGAGGACACGATGGGCGTGATCAATCCGACGCGCGGCGTGCTGAAACCCTGCGCGGACCATTTGCTGAGCGAGGTCGCGATCGTGGCGGAATTAGCCAAAGCCGCGCTTGGGCCGAAAACGCCGATCGAGTGGGATGCGTATGCGGCGAACTACGATTTGATCCGCGATAAAATCGAAGCGGTTGTCCCAGGTTTCCCGGCCTTCAATGATCGTATCCGCAAAGGCACGTTTTATTTGCCAAACCCGCCGCGTGACGAGCGCAAGTTCGCCACGCCCTCAAAAAAGGCTGTGTTCATGGCGCATCCGATCACTCGGACAGACGCGCTGCTGGGGCAGTTGTTGATGACGACGCTCCGGAGTCATGATCAGTTCAATACTACGATTTACGGGCACGACGATCGGTATCGTGGCATTTTCAATGGGCGCCGCGTGATTTTCCTCAATGAGGACGATATGAAGGAGCGGGGCCTCACGCAGGGGCAGTTGGTCGATATCACGAGCCATTTCAACGGGCAGGAGCGGACCATCGAGTGCTTCATGATCGCGCCATACCCGATCCCGCGCGGGTGCGCGGCGACGTATTATCCAGAGTCGAACCCCTTGGTTTCGATCGACAGCGTGGCGGAGAAGAGCAACTGCCCCGCATCGAAATCGGTCTCGATTTCGATCAAGCCCTCGGCGCAGCAAGCGAAGTTCGATTGGCGCGGCGCGATCAAGGAATTGGAGTCGGTGTAGAGCGACCAATCGAACCTTCCCTGGGAGCGCGGACATTCTTGTCCGCACCCTTACGCGAGCGAAGCTCGCTCACTTATTGGAGAGTGAGCGCTGCGCGCGGATAACGAAGGCGGACAGAATGTCCGCGCTCCCAGGACAGAGCCAGCGACGACGTGATTGGAGAGTGAGCGCTGCGCGCGGATAAACGAAGGCGGACAAGAATGTCCGCGCTCCCAGGACGGAGCCAGCGACGACGTTAGTGGAAGAGTGAGCGCTGTGCGGGGAGGGACGAAGGCGGACAAGAATGTCGGCGCTCCCCGGACGGAGCCAGCGACGCGCTCCCAGGGACGGAAGGTGCGACTGTCGGGACGGAAGCCTCACGGCTTCGCTTTCAGCTTCACCAGCAAATCCTTGCTCTCGACGGTATCGCCCACTGCCACGTGTAGGTCGGTGACGATGCCGTCGGCGGGCGCGTAAACGGTTGTCTGCATCTTCATCGCTTCGACCATGAAGAGCTTGTCGCCTTTGCTGACTTTAGCGCCGACACTGGTGGTCAGCGCGGCGATCAAACCCGGAATCGGCGCGGCGACCTGGAGCGGGTCCGCCGGATCGGCCTTCGGGCGCGACTTCGTTTTCGGTGCAATGCTCTTGTCGATCACATAGGCTTCCCGACTCATGCCGTTGAGTTCGTAGCTGAGTGCGCGGCGCGCATCTTTGTCGGGGGCGCCGATGCTGACCAAGCGAATGATCAGTGTTTTGCCTTCTTCGATTTCAACCGTGATTTCTTCTCCTGGTTTCAGACCATAGAAAAACGCAGGCGTCGGCAGGACGCTGACGTCGCCCGACTCGCGTTGCTGTTTTGCGAAGTCTGCGAAGACCTGCGGGTACATCAGATGCGAGTAGAGCTCGTCGGTCGTGGGCTCGCGCCGAAGTTTCTCCGCGAGTTCGGTGCGGAGAGGTTTAAGCGCATCGTTGTTCGCGGAGAACGGGATTTTTGTTCCCGCCGATTTCTTCTCGCTGGAAGCGCCGCTGGCCTTTGCGTTTTTCCCGTTGGCTTTAACCGCGGCGTCGTATTTCGCGCGCGCTTCTTGATGACGTTTCTCGCCGAGGACGACGCGAGAAACGTCTGCTGGCCAGCCGCCTTCCGGCCAACCCAGTCCACCGCTCAACATATCGATTACGCTCTCCGGGAACGGAATGGAACCGGGTTCCAAGTTAACCACATCGGCTGGTTTGATGCCTCGGGAGAAAAGAAACAGTGCTAAGTCGCCGACGACTTTGGAGGACGGTGTGACTTTCACAATGTCGCCGAAGAGTGCATTCACTTCGGCGTACGTGCGTGCGATTTCCGGCCAACGATGAGACACGCCCATCGAGGCGGCTTGCTCCTTTAAATTGGTGTACTGACCGCCTGGCATTTCGTGCAGATAAACTTCGGCAGAACCGGTTTTCGGCGCGGTATCGAAAGGCCGATAAAGTTCGCGCACCTGTTCCCAGTAGTCGGAGAACTCGTTGAGCGAATTCAGGTCCAACTGCGTGTCGCGGGGTGTGTGCTGGAGCGCGGCGACAATCGAATTCAAATTCGGCTGGGATGTGCTGCCGCTCATCGAAGCAAGAGCGAGGTCGACGATATCAACGCCGGCATCCGCCGCCCGCAAGATCGAGGCCGCGGCTATTCCACTGGTGTCGTGGGTGTGAAAATGAATCGGCAGGCCGACTTCTTCCTTCAATGCCTTGACCAACTTGTAAGCAGCGTACGGACGACAGAGGCCGGCCATGTCCTTGATCGCAAGGACGTGCGCGCCCATTTTTTCCAACTCTTTGCCAAGGCGCACGTAGTACTCGAGTGAATACTTGTCGCGACGGTCATCGAGGATGTCGCCCGTGTAGCAGAGGGCCGCTTCGCACACGGCGTGGGTTGACTGCACGGCTTCCATCGCCACGCGCAGATTCGGCAGATAATTCAGCGAATCAAAAATGCGAAAAATATCCATTCCACTCTCGGCGGCGTGTTTGACGAAGCCGGCGACGATGTGATCCGGGTAGTTGGTGTAGCCGACCGCATTGGCGCCGCGGAAGAGCATTTGGAAACAGATATTCGGAATGCGGGCGCGAAGTTGGCGCAGTCGTTCCCAAGGATCCTCACTGAGGAAACGCATGGCCGTGTCGAAGGTCGCGCCGCCCCACATTTCGAGCGAGTACAGGCCGGAAGACCGTCGGGCAATCGCGCCGGCGGTCGCGAGCATGTCGTGCGTGCGCACTCGCGTGGCCATGAGGGATTGGTGCGCATCGCGCAGCGTCGTATCCGTGACGAGAAGACGTTTCTGTTTCGCCGTCCATTCACTGAATTTCTTTGCGCCGAGCGAGAGGAGCAATTGGCGCGTTCCATCCGGCGGCGTTTGGTGCTCGTCGAATTGCGGTGGCACGACGGCCGGGAGCGGTTTGTCCGGACGATAACCTTTCGCGTGCGGATTGCCGTTGACCGTGACCTGGCCGATGAAGTTGAGCAATTTCGACGCGCGGTCGCGCCGCGGCTTGAACGCAAACAGCTCAGGCGTGGTGTCGATCAGGGTCGTCGTCGCTTGACCGGTGCGGAATTGCTCGTGTTGGAGCACATTTTCCAGAAACGGGATATTTGTCTTCACTCCGCGGATACGGAATTCGGTCAGCACGCGCAGTGCGCGTTTGATCGCGATTTCGTAGCTCGGGCCGCTGGTGATCGCCTTGACCAGCATCGAGTCGTAAAACGGCGTGATGACGGCGCCGGCATAGCCCATCGCACCGTCGAGGCGCAGGCCGAAACCGCCGGGTGAACGATAGGCGAGGATCTTGCCGTAGTCGGGGGTGAATTTGTTTTCCGGATCTTCCGTCGTGATGCGGCACTGGATGGCGAAACCGGAGCGCGGCACATCAGCCTGCGCGGGCATGCCGACTTCGGGAGAATGGAGGGCGTAGCCTTGGGCGATGAGAATCTGGGCGCGGACCAAGTCGAGGTTGGTGATGACCTCGGTCACCGTATGCTCAACTTGAATACGCGGGTTCATCTCGATGAAAAACCACTCGTGTTTTTCCAAATCGTAGAGGAATTCGATCGTGCCCGCGTTGTCGTAACGAATGTGCCGGGCGAGTTTCGCGGCCGCTTCGCAAAGTTCGGAAACGATCTTTTGCGGCAAACCGTAACTCGGCGCGACCTCGATGACTTTTTGATGGCGGCGTTGCACGGAGCAGTCGCGTTCGTGCAGGTGGATGACGTTGCCATGTTTGTCTCCCAGGATTTGCACCTCGATGTGCTTGGCGCGCGGGATGTATTTTTCGAGGAAGACGGCTGAATTGCCGAAGGCGCGCTCGGCTTCTCCCTGCGCTTCGTCGAGCAGGGATGAAAGATCAGCCGCCTTGTGCACGACGCGCATGCCACGGCCACCACCGCCAAAAGCCGCCTTGATGATGAGCGGGAAGCCAATGGTCTTCGCTACCTTGAG
>Ga0207702_10003086_pt1 | contig 15442 bp, 12 predicted proteins | sample KBSCornC62_FD_184302 | JGI IMG/M metagenome (GOLD analysis project Ga0207702, IMG submission 184302) | Corn rhizosphere microbial communities from Kellogg Biological Station, Michigan, USA - KBS Corn C6-2 (SPAdes) (version 2) | ecosystem: Host-associated > Plants > Roots > Rhizosphere > Soil ...
GCATCAGCTGGACGTTCGGTCGTCAGCGCACCGGGCCCAGCATTTAAATGCTTAAGCCGGCAGTTTCTACCTGTCGGCGGCTCTGGCCACCGCGTTGCCGTTCTAAGCAAATGGCAGCTCGCGACCACAATACGACGTTCGCCACTCGGTTCCGAAATGACCGGCACCGGAAATTCCGGACGTTGCCGGCGACCACTGCTGTCTTGGGCTAGGAGCGAATGCCTTCTGCAAATTCAGATCGGTTCACCTGGCGGTTTCCGTTGGACTGTAGTAACAAGCACTTATGCATTTCGCATCTAGAAATTATGTCGAAGAAATTCGAGAATGTGCTCGATAGCACTATGGAGTTCGCCATTTCTGACGTACTCATTAACGTATTTCGTCGGGATTAGCGGGATTCGAGAGTGGCGACCATCATTGCCCTGATCAGCAAAAAGCCTTCTAAAACCAATCTCGCGCTCAAAGAATGGGCCGTGCTGCTGCCGACCGTGCACATCGTCGCCGTGTGCTTTTTCCTGATCGGCTATTGCTATGGCTTCATGCACCACATCATCGAATTTCTGAGCATAACCGATTTTCTGGCTGCTTCGCTGCGCGGCGTGGACCAAGCCTATCTGCTCCTCTTTCCTCCCGTTTTGATCTACATTCTGCGATGCCTGAAACTGTTCGATGGCGGCGGCAGGGTGGGGATGGCGGTGGTCGTGACCGGCCTCGTGATCGTCCTGACCATCGTACTTATCACGCTCATCAGCCAATTGCCGCGGATAACCACGCAGCATCGCCTCGAATGGCTCTCAATATTTATCATGCTGGTGCTGTTCTTGGTCGCCGCAACCTCGGCGGCACTCATGGACACACCAAAATTTGCTGGCACCTTTCTAGCCTGCTTGGTGCTCTTCTGTCTCACACTTGGGTTCGACAAGGGCTTGCGTGACCTAGATCGCAGCTACGAGCAGGCAAGCGTCTCCTACGGTCAATGTGCAGTGAGTCCCGTGGCGATCATCCGCCCCCTCGGAAGCGGGTTTCTGGCTCTCTCAAAGACAGAAGGCTGGATTGTGATCGACGCGAGCTGCCAGACGAAATTCCGCCTTCCCGTTCGGCCCGCAGCCTCGCCGCCGCGCGGGCCACGGACAGCCATCACAAAGCCCTGACGCATGGGCATAAGCTTGAATTATATGTCGATTCGCTTGAATCACGCCTTGCGCATTACCGAACGAGCCCGTCCAAGGTGCCCTCGTTCTTTAACGGTTAGCGACCCACTTCCCGACATTCGTCAGCAAGCGCGAGGGCGTCTGGTCCTGCCATAAGCTGCCGTTCGACGAAGATAAAGCTGTCGACCTGCAATGCACTCAGAAATCGTACTGATCAGACGGCGTAGTGCGGGGCCATTGGCTCGTCGGGACGTCGCGCTTGGGACGAGGCTGGACGCCTGGGCTCGGCTACTACCGTCGGCACCGCGCGCTTGCGGACTGCAGGCGCAAACTTGTTCGTCGTCTTGTTCATAGGCGCCGGCGCCACCTTCTCAGCAGTAACGGCCTCCGGCAGACCCGGCGAGTTCACACGTTGAGTGCCGTCCAAACGTCGGCCTTCGCGGCTTTCATTGCTTGCGCAATTGACCAGCCGCCGCTTCGAAAGGATAAGAAAAGCACAGCAAGTGAGGTGTCCTTGGATCAGCGAAACGCAATTCGGGACTTTTATGGAGCCGATCCGCTACGCGGCGAGGACGCGCGCCTGTTTCTACTGTCCACAGATAAAGGCGTGTCGCTGGAGGGGCTTGTCTGCGCGGAAGGCGCGAACACCAACAACTGGCAAGTGGAAATGCGGCTCGAAGATATTGCGCGCTCCACCCCGCCGTCACCTGCGATAGCCAACTCTCTAGCCCGCTGCATCTCAGAAGAACGGTGGGCGACCAAGGGCGCGGCCGCCTGTTGCTTCGGCGGGTTCGCTGGCGTTCCCGGACTCGAAGCGCCACTTGTCGAAATTTTTGAGCGGAGTGGTGACTTTGATGCCGAGCGCATGGCAATCGAGGCTCTTGGGCGCCTGGGGGCCGACGGTTGGTGGCATGAGATCGAGCGATACTCTCGCTCAGGCAATTGGCGTACTGGAGAGCTGACGGAACGGGAAAGAATCTACCACTACGCCTTCGACAAACTTGCTCCCTATACGCTTCAGGCGGCGGTGCGCCTTTGCGGACGGACGCGTAAAGATGGCCGAAGATCGGACATGCACGACTATCTCACGTCGTATTTCGATCTGTTCGAGTCAACGCTTGCAAACAGATTTCCGGATGCTTCCCATCTTGTTGGTAGTCTCTCTCGCGAGCTGAAGCCCGCCTCAGTGGATCCGCTGGTCAAGTCTTGGGCTCGTCGGACCGGCCAAGAATGGCGTAGTTTGGTGCTCTCGCTTCTACGCGACATGCGTGCGGTCCGATCGGCCCGTTTTCTTTTGGAGGTGGCAACTGATCCGACGCTTGACATCAGCTTGCGGATTTCTGCCTCGATCGCGCTCGGGGAACTTCGCGACGTTCAGGTTGCTGACCGGGTCGCTCAGCATATCCGCTCGGGCAAAAGAGATACGGATTCGCTACATTGGGCGTATAGCGCGCTAAGGATGGTCCCAATCGATTGGTCGGGCTGCGAGCGGTTTGAGGACGAACTGCTAGCCGGAGGTGATAGTGAACCTGCCATGCAACTTCGCTACTCGCTGGCACTGGCTGGCGACATGCGCGTTCGTGACGCCCTGATCGACGGTCTCGATTCACGCGAGTGGTTTACACGCGCGGCAGCTGCGCTCTCGCTGGCCCGGCTACTGGGCAATGCCGCGCGGCCGTACTTAGACGGACGTAATGAGGAAGCGGCAAGCGAAGATGAGCGCTGTGCCTTGTATGCGGCGCTGATCCATGCTGGCGACGCGACGCAAGCGTCATCACTGCATGAAGGTCTTACGGCATTTGAAACGCTGACGAGCCTGCGTGGCATCTGGCGCATCGCAATCATCAGCGCTTTCGCGCGGGCGCCGGCCTTTGACCAGCGAGCCCTAGACCTCTGGTGGGCGGCCAGCGGCCTGAGGCTTGCCGGTCGCATGTCCTTTGAAATCGAAGGGCGCAACACTGGCGATCCGGCCCCGATCGTCGTTTTAAACATTCCATCATCGCAAACACCCGAAGAAACGCCATTCACGAAGGATGCGAACATGCTTACGCTTCTCGCAGCATCTCAGGTTGCATCGATCGCCAACAATGCGGTTTCGATCATCGATAAGCTATATACGAACTTCATCAAATCAAAGACGGGTGATGAAAGTGCGGCCGGCACCGTGTCGCCACGATCCAAGATTGAGAATGACCAGTCGCGCGGCGCACTGCTCTCTCTCTCGCATGGACAAATTGTCCAATCGATCGACTATAAGGATTTGGCTGACCGGCTGGACGAACAGGACCTTGCTTTCATCCGTGCGAAGGAAAAGGCTTTGAACAACCATTACGCCGTCTGGCTCGGCGTATATCCCGAAGTCTCGCTCATGCTTGATCCGATCGGAAAGCAGCGTGTCAAAATCCAGCTTCAGCAGATCGAGCGGGACATGGGGAATGAGCTGACGGGCATTCTCAATTTCCTTGAAAACAGGATCGGCCTTCAGCTCGATGACCATTACAACCACATACGGGAGATCGCGAAGATGTAAGTTCCTCTCCTCGCCATCCGAAGCGGCGTTCGAACCTTGCTGGACGCTCAGCCAGCCAATTTCTGCTACCTAATCACAAACGGTCCGCTATTCCGGCGGCTGTCGACCAAACCCCGTTGTTCGCTCCAAGCGCTTCTCTGAGACGTGATAAAAGGCCGCTAGTCGAATCCACATTGTCAATGGAATCGCCTTGTGCAAGAATAATTGCGATCAAAGCGATGAAAATAGAGTCGCCGCGCCACGATCATCCCAAGGAAGATTTGGTGGAGCGCGACATGCCGTTGTTATCGTGTAAGAATGCACGCCGAGATTATCTCAACCTTTTTGGATACGGAACTTTTGCTCTGCCGAAAGCAGGCATTGCTCCGCTGACCATGCTTTCCAAAAATGGCAGTCGACTGACGCCGATTGGTCCGCTCACGGCCACCTTTCCGCCGGGACCAACGGTCACTGTACCGACGATCAAACGCAATCGGGCGGCGGCCATCAGCGGCGCGCAATCGCGCTCAGTCGATGCAAGCATAGGGCTCGACATCCTCGGCACAGCAATCGGCGCGCTATCGGGCAGTACGCTGGGGCTCAAACTGGCTTACAAGAAGGCGTCTTCGGTCGAATTCGAATTCGGCGATGTGTTCGACAGCAGCATCGCGACAAATGAACTCGATGCCTACCTAGCGAACACGCCGGTCGATACGCTCGCGGGTCCCGGGCTGCGCGACTTGTTAGACGACGATGAAGTCTATGTGATGATAAGTGTGCTTGACGCAGCACAGGTTAGCGTGAAGGCGACCGCCAGTTCGGGAGCCGACCTTCAGCTGGATGTTCCGGTCGTCCAGCAGCTAGTAGGAGGAAACGTCAAGGTCGGTGGGACGGGGCAGTCGAGTTCGTTGCTGACATACAGATCGACCGACACGCCACTAGCGATTGGCGCCCAGGTCGTGCGGATCATGTTCGACGGAACCGTCTACAAGTCCTTCAAGCAGGTGAAGCCGACACCGATCGGTCTTGCGCCGGTGGAACAGGAAATCGCCGCACCGGCAGAGCTTATCGAAGTCTGAGACAATAAATGGAGCCGGGGGGGGCGTCCTCCCCGCTGCCGATACGGGTGGCGATGAGATGAAGGATTTGCCGTCAGTAGCCGATCAGCAGGCCGTTGCCGCGCCGTCTTGGCGCGACCTCACAACCAAGCCCTATCCGAAACCAGCGATGCGACGCTTGCGTGTTTACGCGTTTGATCCGCAGGCATCATCGGATCTCGATACAGCGTCAATCAACGATTCGGTTATCCAGCTTCCATGGGAGACGCCGTGGGAGAAGCCGGTCACGCCCGGCCCCTGCGGCGAATACCTCGAGGTCATCGACTATGATCCGGCAAGCGGGATCTTGTACGAGCCCGTAGACCTGAACGCCCCGGACTTACTGGCGCAGAACGGACTGCCGCCGTCCGAAGGGCGGCCCCAGTTTCATCAACAGATGGTCTACGCGGTGGCGATGAAGACCATTCTCACGTTCGAGCGTGCGCTGGGGCGGCAGATTTTCTTCGCGCGCGAAATACCAACCTATGACGAGAACGGACGGCGGAACAAGAAAACATACGAGCAGTTGCAAACGCTGCGAATCTACCCGCACGCGTTACGCCATAACAATGCCTATTACAGCCCCGGAAAGACAGCGATACTTTTCGGCTATTTTCCACCCGATAACGACAGTTTGACGGGTGATCGCTGGGTATTCACCTGCCTCAGCCAGGACATCATCGCGCACGAGACGACACATGCTATTCTCCATGGCGTGCATCGCCGGTCGATCCAGGCGACCAACCTTGACACACGGGCCTTTCACGAAGGCTTCGCGGACATCGTCGCGCTCCTCCAGCATTTCACGATGCGCGACGTGCTTCGCCAGCAGATCAAGGCCACGCGCGGAGATATCCGGCGCAGGTCGCTGCTGAACAGCCTTGCGGGGCAGTTCGGGCGGGCACTCGGCCGCAAGACAGGGGCGCTTCGGGTGGCGCTGGATCTTGTCGAACTCGACGCGGCGATCGCCATCGCGGAAACCGACGAGGAGAAACTCGCGCTCGTGCGCCGTTACTGGGAAGACCGCGACAACGACCCTCCGGAATATGGCGAAAAGCTGAAGAAGGAGGATTGGGATAAGCTGCTGAAGCGGATCCGCATCAGCGACAGTCGCAAGGAGGCCCATGACCGGGGCGGCTATCTCGTCGCGGCGGTGTTTGATGCCTTCGCGACGATCTATGAGCGGCGCACGGCCGATCTGATGCGGATCGGACTCGCAGCATCGGCGCGCGCGGATGCATCCGAACTGATGCCAGAAGTGGTCGACCGGCTTGCAACCGAAGCGGGCAAGACTGCCGATCACGTGTTGCGTATGTGCGTGCGTGCGCTCGACTATGTGCCGCCGATCGACATGACTTTCGGTGAATATCTGCGCGCTATCATCACTGCGGATCACGATCTCGTGCCCGATGATCCGTTCGGCTACCGCATCGCTATCGCGCAGGCGTTCAGGCGCCGGGGCATCATCCCGGATGACAGCCTATCGATGGCGCCCGACAGCCTTCTTTGGGAAGCGCCGGATCCGTCGGAATTGCCAGCCGGCGAAATGGACGACTTCGCTACCCTGTTGCCACAGATTGAATACGCCCTTGATTACCGGGGGCTCGGCCGGGCGGAGGAGAAGAATTTCCGCAAGTGGAACGCGAAGGTCGTGGTCTATAATCAGAAGGTGGCTCACAATTGGCTTGTTTCTCCGCCGCACGACAATGATGCAATTTGGGGAAAGCTTCTGGGCATTGAAATGCTTCCGGCCGACGATCCGAATCGGCCGAAAGATCAGCCATTGCCGCTTTCGGTCAATCTGAAGGACGATGGCAGGCCGTTCGTTCAGATTTACTCGACCCGGATCGCGCGACGGGCCGGGCCAGATGGCCAGGAGCTTTCACAGCTCATCATCCAGGTCGTCCAGAAGCGCCGCGCCTATTTCAGTGAAACCAAACAGAGAGAAGTCGACGAGAACGGCGCCGAGCATCCGGATGACGAACCGGATTTCTGGTTCCGGGGTGGCGCTACCGTTCTGGTAGACCTCCGCGACGGGCGCATCCGCTACGTGATCCGCAAGAGCATCACCGACAAAGCGCGGCTGGAACGGCAACGCAATTTCGAAAAGGGACAGCGCTTCGTCCCGATGGGCTTTGCGGCAAGCAACGATGGCTGGGACGGGGCGGAGGGTCAGCCTGGCATCTACGGGGTGCCCATATCCGTCACCCCGCAGGAGCCGTTTGCTGTAGCGCATGAGGGCCAGTCGTGAGCGTCCCCCACGTTACCGTCCGCATGTACATGGGCCTGCTCGGCGATTGCTTCCTGTTACGGCTCTTTCACGATGGCGGGGCGGACAGGACCCGCAAGGCCGACAGCCACATTCTGATCGATTGCGGCGTCATTCAGCGCGTCCCGAGCGAGGCTAAGCTCATGGCCCGCGTCGTCGCCGACATAATGAAGATCGGCACGCTCAACCTCGTGGTCGTGACCCACGAGCACTATGATCATATGTGCGGTTTCGAGAGCCTGCTCAGGGAGGGCATCGAGATAAAGATGCTATGGCTGGCCTGGACAGAAGACCCGAAGGACGACCTAGCGAAGGATCTTCGCAAGATGCAAGACGAAACCCGGGTTGCGATCGCAGCCGGCATGCAGCAGATGGCTTTCAGTGCGAAGAGGCGTCCAGGCGACAAGGGGCGTGTCCGCGAATGGACGCTCGACGGCGAAGCTATGGGACTCGACAGCTTCATCGGGCCGTTCGCCGCCAACGGGTCGGACCGGATGACGAGCAGGGATATCCTTGAAGGGCTGAAAGACGCGGCGAACGAAACTGAATATCGCAGGCCCGGCGAGGTTATTTCCCTGCCGTTCGACGGAAACATCCGGGCGTATGTCCTCGGCCCGCCGCATAACATCACCCGTCTCATGAAAGATCGTCCGAGCAGTTCTCCCAAGAATCGCGAAACCTATCTCGATGCGCGGGCGAACGAGGCGAAAGTGGTCACGCGAAGCTTCCTGGGAGCGTCAGAAACGTCCGGGGACTTCGACCAGGTGGGCACGCCGTTCAGCAGGCCTTTTTGCAAGATCACCGATGCGATCCTTCTCGCCGACGCGTTGCCGGAGCCGCCGCAAGATTTGCCTTGGGCGCGAAACGTCCGGGAAGTCTGGCAGAAGTATCGTTCCACCCCGGAGGATATACGGATCGACGACGACTGGCACAACCCGATCGGTAATCTCGCGCTCAAGCTCGACAGCGACACGAACAACACCAGCCTCGCTCTTGCCTTCGAACTGGGCGGCGCCGACGGCGACGTTCTGTTGTTCGCCGCCGACGCGCAAGTCGGCAACTGGCTTTCGTGGCACGACCAGAAATATCCTTCGGGCAAGGATATTCCCAAGGACACCGGCATGCCCGCATCCGACCTCTTGCGGCGCACCGTCCTCTATAAGGTTGGTCACCATGGCAGTCACAACGCTACGCTGAGCAAGGAAGGTCTCGAGCAGATCAAAGGAAAGAACCTCGTCGCGATGGTGCCGGTTGTGCAGGAAGTCGCTGAAAAACGAAAATGGCAGATGCCCTTCGACAAGATGTTCGACCGTCTCAAGGAACTGACTGAAGGCCGCATCCTGCGTGGCGACGAGCCTCTCAGCAAAGGGCTGATCGCGAAAATCAAGGCATTCGGTAAGGACGTGCGCGAGTCCCCTGACGACGGGTCCGGCCTCGGGCCGCTCTGGGTCGAATACGACGTGTCATAAAGAAGCTCAAGCAACCCAAGGACATGGGATCAAAGTCGATGCCCGGAGAAATCATCGCCGCACAGCAACTCATCCTCGGCCAACCCGTCACACTGCGCCTGATCCTTGCCGACGCTGAGGCCCAGCGCGAGACGCTTGAAGAAGTTTTCGCCACGATGGCGGCGGACATCAACCGCTTCGCCGACCGTTGGACAGGGGCGCAGGCCGATACTTTCCGCCTGACGCAGCAGCTCACCATCTTCCGGTCGATCACTTACAAAGGCCACACTCTGACACGGTCGTTTATGGCGCAGGAAGAGCGGGACTTTCACTGGACTATCGACGAGTTCAAGGCATGGGAGCCGTCACTCCGCCGCCCCACAGCCTACTTCCATGACGCCTGGCACGTCCATCAGTTCATCAACGAAGGCCCGGCGCCCAACAAAGACAAGATCCTGATCGACCGCGAGCAGGAGGCGATGGTGCAACAACTCGACGTGGCATCGCGCATGGGCTGCGACACGAGCATGATCGAGTGGCTCACCGGCTACGCCAACGACCGCGAACGTATCCGTGCCCGGCTCGCCGAGGGTTTCGGCATCGACGCGCCGCTCATGCCGCACTTCATGGTGCTTTGATGAGTTTCAGTAGGCCAGCGGAGCATAAAGAGAATGAAGCGCCTCGCCCTCTTTCTTGACGGCACCTGGAACACGGTGAAAAGCAAGACAAACGTCTGGTTGCTTTCCCGGCAGATTGCGGATAGTGATGGCACCATCAAGCAAGAGTGCTTCTATCAGGCTGGCGTCGGAACCAAATGGTACGATGGGCTGCGCGGCGGCGCACTGGGTTATGGCCTAAGCAAGCACGTGCTCGAAGCCTATGAGTGGATTCTCGCCAATTATGAAGACGGCGACCAAATCTTCATCTTCGGCTTCAGCCGCGGGGCCTTTACCGCGCGCAGCCTTGCCGGCCTGATCGCACGCTGTGGATTGTTGCGTAAGGGGGCCGGGATCGATCCCAAGGAGCTCTACCTGCGCTATGAACGCCCTCAGGCGACACGCCCGATCTACACGCTCGACTATCTGAAATCGATTGGCGGCGCGCTCACCATGGACGAAGAGATCCTTCTCTTATCCTCGCGACGCGTTCAGATCCGGGCCATTGCGGTGTGGGACACGGTCGGCGCGCTCGGCGTGCCGTTCGGTGATATTCCTGGTCTCAGCCGCAAAGAGTTCCAGTTCCACAACACTCGGCTCAGCAACATCTTCGACTACGCCTTCCACGCGCTGGCCATCGACGAGCATCGCCAGGCCTTCGTGCCGACGCTGTGGTCGCGTTTCGTCCCCGAACCGCCCGATCCGCCGCCGCCGGCCGCGCCGCGCGAGCCGGTTGTCGAACAGCGCTGGTTCATTGGCGCCCATGCCGATGTCGGCGGCGGTAATCCAACGGCCTTGCCAGAAATAGCGATGGCGTGGCTCGCGGAGAAGGCGGAGCAGGCTGGACTAGCGCTGAAAGAACCGAGCGTGTCGAGCCCCGCAGCCTTCAGGGCGCCGATCACTGATTCCTTCGCGGATTTTGCGTTTGGGCTCTACAAACTTTTGAAAGGCGGCAAAAAATTCATCCGCACGATCCAGGCCGCTCGTATCCTCAAGGAAACCCACGAGGAAACTGGCAAACCACAAAGAGCGGGCTGGGTCGAGACGGTGAACGAGACCATCGACGCCAGCGTGTTCGACCGCTTCCGTGCAGACCCCAGTTATCGTCCGCCCGCGCTCATGAATTGGGCTGGGCTGCATGGCGTTGATCCCGCATCGGTCCACGGCGCCGTCGAATGCCCCACGGCCGGGCCGGTCGTCACGAGGACGCAAAGTGGCAGGCCGGTTACTGGAGGGCATTGATCGTTTTTAAGATGTAACGTGAGAACTGGGCGGACTCCAATGCCTCTTCAGCCCTATCGGCTACATCCCGCCTACCGAGGCCGAAGCGAACTACTATGCGGCGCTCGGGACCCTCGATATGGTCGCCTGACTCAAACCAAACTGCCCCCAGAAAACCAGGGACGCTTCAATAAGAGGAAGAACATCGCGGTGGGGAGACTGGGCACATGCGAAAAAGTGATGATCTGAAGGCGGAGTATGTTCTGATCCAGGCGCAGTATGAGGCGTTCGATCAGCGAGCCCTTTCGATGAAGGCGCTCGCCACCCCCTTGCTCGGCGCGGGTATTGCCTTCGGCGCTAAGGAGCATAATGATGCGATGCTATTGGCAACCATCCTCGTTGCGGCCGCCCTCTGGCTTCTAGAGAGCATCTGGAAGGGCTTTCAATATTGCTACACCGACCGGATCATCGCGCTGGAGGCGTGGTTTCGAGGTGAAGGCCCAGAGAATTTGGCCCCGTTTCAGATCTACACCGAATGGGGCAAGGTCTATGTTCTCGAAAAGCTTTGGTACATCGTGTCGCGGATGTGGGCACCATTCATCTCACTACCCTATGCGATCATCATCCTCGCGGCCATCTTCGTCCTGCCGCAGAATTGATCCTGTCTGTTCCGCGACGAATGCCCCTGTCCGACCAAACCTCGTCGTTCGCGTTACTCGCGTCGACTGTCCGGATCGGGCAGAAGCTGCCGTCCGCTTTTCATAAAACGCCGGTCGGCAATCTTCCCACTCAGGCCCCGCGCGGTTTCTGCTTGAGCTGGTCAGCGCGGACGTGGCTCTGGAAATTGAAGACCCAGCCTGGATATTCCACGGGCAGCTCACTGGCCTCGTTGAGTGCGTTCAGTTCCGCGTCGGTCAGCACCACCTTGGCCGCAGCAATGTTATCATCGAGTTGCTCGGGCTTCTTGGCGCCGATGATCACGGTGGAGACGGCCTTTTGGTGCAGTAGCCAGGCAAGTGCGATTTGAGCGATCGAAACGCCCTTGGCTTCGGCGATCGGCTTCATCGCGTCGATGACATTATAGCCCCGTTCCTCATCTACCGGCGGAAAGTCGAAAGTAGCGCGGCGGTTCGGGCCTTCCTTGGCGCCGTCGCGGCTATATTTGCCTGACAGAAAACCGCCAGCCAGCGGACTCCACACCATCAATCCGATGCCTTCGGATTGCATCATCGGCATCAGTTCGCGCTCCAGATCCCGCCCGGCAAGCGTATAATGTGCTTGAACCGACGCGAGGCGGGCCAGGTTGAACTGGTTGGAGATACCAACCGCTTTTGCGATCTGCCAGGCGGCCCAATTGGAGACGCCGATATAGCGGACCTTGCCCTGCTGAACGACCGTATCGAGGGCGCGCAGCGTCTCTTCGATCGGCGTGATCGTATCGAATCCGTGGATCTGATAAAGATCTATATGGTCGACCTGTAAGCGCTTGAGGCTGGCCTCCAGGCTGTAGAGCAAATGCGAGCGGGAAGTGCCGCGCGCGTTCGGGCCTTTGCCCATCGGCCCGAAGAATTTGGTGGCAATGATGACATCTTCTCGCGGGATACCGATGTTGCGCAATGCCTGGCCGGTGATCTGTTCGGAAAGACCCTGCGAGTAGACGTTGGCTGTATCGATAAAGTTGATACCGGCATCGATCGCGATCTTGACCAGATCGTCAGCTTCTTCCTGCTGTAAGCCGCCCATGCTGTCATAAATGCCGCCTCCGCCGCCAAAGGTCATGGTGCCGAGGCAGAGTTCGGAAACGAACAGGCCGGTGCGGCCAAGGATATTGTAGCGCATGGGAATCTCCTGCTTGAATTGAAGCGGGTACGCGGATGGCGCGGGCGTTCGAACCGAATGGGCTTCGTTGCCAAAGAATTGCGTGAAGTCTCTCGTTCGAGCGTCGGCTCCCTTCTTATAATAGGGGCTGACTGTGCCTTCTCGAAGCCTGATCGCCGCAAATCCTTGCCCGATCCGATCAAATGCAGAAAGCATCGCTCACGAAACTTGCACTTGGGCGAGGCGGAAACGACTATGGCGAATGCACGAATCGCTCGCCAACCTCGCATACCGCCATGTCACGTCGCCGAGTGGGAATGTCCTTCCCCGCGTCAGCCTCCACACCGCCCAGGAGCCGAGTTGGCCGATCCCGACGCTATATCGCCCCATGTTCGGCATGGTCCTGCGCGGTGCGAAGCGCGTGACCATCGGAGACCGCACGCTCAATTACGACGCCGCGCACTACTTCATAGGCTCGATCGATCTGCCGGCAGAGGTCGCGATTACCAGGGCATCTCCGGAGACGCCCTATGTCGCGGTCAGCTTGGCGATCGACCAGCAAATGCTGGCCGACCTCGCCGTGGATATAACGAGCGATACAGATGGCGAGACCATGGCCTTCGCGGTAGAAACGGTGACCCCGGAGTTGCACGATGCCTGGCGCCGGATGCTGCAGTTCCTTGATGCGCCGGACGAAATCGCTGCCCTGGCGCCACTGGTGGAGCGGGAAATCCTGTTTCGTATCCTGCGTGGTCCACAGGGGACGGTGCTGCGGCAGGCGGCGGGGGCCGACAGTCGCCTCGCGCAGATCAGGCATGCTATCACGCACCTGCGGGAAAATTTTGCCCGGCCAGTCCGCATTGAGGAACTGGTCAAGATTGCGGGTATGAGTGCGGCAACGTTCCACCGCCACTTCCGCGCCGCAACCGCGATGAGTCCCTTACAATATCAAAAAGCCCTTCGCCTGCAGGAGGCGCGACGGCGGTTGATTGCTGACAACGATGCCGCCGGTGCGGCCTATGCCGTAGGGTATGAGAGCACGTCGCAGTTCAGCCGCGAATACACCCGCATGTTTGGCACATCTCCCGGGCGCGATGCCGCTAAGCTGCGAGCCAGCGTGCGCTAGTCTAGGGCAACGCTATGGCTTATATCGGAACCGGTGATACCGCCCAAGGTCAGGCAAATCGTGCAGATGTTGCCGGGCAGGCAATCACCTGCTTGAGAATTTCCAAATCTCGATCGTTTGCGGGACATTCGTCAAGGGCAGCTAGCCCAGTTTAGCCCTTGGAAGCGGCCCGAGCGATGTCCACCAGAGTTGCGCATCGGCAGGGGCGCATCTGTGTCGAAGTGGAATGGCAGCTGCTGGCCGGAACCAGCCATTCACGGGTGTGGCAACTTGTAGGCAAGCAAGGTGCCCCTTCACCGCTCAGCCTGACGAGACTCGAACTTGCCGTCGCGATTTGCCGGCCGGAAGGGCATGCAGTTCCGTCACGCACTTCCGGCGGCCTACCGCAGTCGCCCCGCCCACATCACTTGTCGCGTGCGCTTTGCAGATCAGCGTTGATCAGCGCCGAAAGGTCGGTAACCGGAATGCCCTGGCGATCGTTGAACGTGCCTGCCTTGGGCCAGGATACACCGCGACCGATCGCGAAGGCGGCGCGATACTTGCGCATCATGTTCTTCGGATCGTTTGCCAGCTCGTCCATCAGGAAGGGCACGCTCCAGACCGACCGCTTGAACGGACGCCCCAACGCTGCCTCCAGCTTATCCGCAACCACACCGTAGGTGACGGTGTCACCGGCCAGGAACACGATCTCGTTGCGGATCGTGGGCTCGAAGAACACGATTTCGGCGGTCAGCACGCCGATGTCGTCCGGCGTCGTCACCGTCACTGCGGTGTCGAGGCTGCCGAGCGCGTGGACCTCGCTGTTTTCTAGATCGACGACGCCGAAGTCCGGCTCGAACAGGTAGCTCATGAACATGCCAGTGGAGATGATGACCCACTCGGTCTTGTCTTGCGAGCGCAGCAGCTCGCGCACGTCGAGTTGTGCATCGAAGATGTCCTGCGGACCGCCGCGACCGATCGCCTCGAAATCGACGCCGAACTGCCATGGGAAGTAGCGCGGAATGCCGGATTGCAGAGCCGCCTTGGCGAGCTTCATCGGCGTGTTGATGCCCGCCGCATAGCCCGCGCAGCCGATCACTGTATCATAACGCGTGAAGAGCGCCGCCAGCTCATCGATTGTATCACTCACCAGATCGCCGAGGACGATCTCAATACCCGCCTCCCGGATTTCCGCGATGTCGCGCTGCTTGGATGGATCGCCGGACTCGACAGCGCTCTCGCGGAGCAGGACGCTGATCCTGGCACCGTCAATAGCTGTCGCGCGACGCGCAAGATTACGGAGAACCGGCATGCCGAGTTCGCCGGCGCCCAGTACTAGGATATTGCGCGACTTCACAGTGGAAACAGCATCATTCATCGTTCTAACTCGTTTGACCTTGGTTGCCAGTGATCTGGCAACTCAGGGGAAAGTGTGAAAGATGGGTACATGCATGATACTGCAGTCAGGTCGTTAAGCCGGGAGGACATCCTCCAATATTCCCAGACCGTCTGCGACGGTCTCCGGGACGATGACGACGGGGTCCGCCGTGAGGTGCTGGCCCATGCCGGCAACCGTTGGTCGCTCGGGGTCATTCACACGCTCGGTGTATATGGCCAACTCCGCCATGCGGAGATCGGCCGGCGCATGCACGGGATCACGCAGCGGATGCTGACTCGTACCCTTCGCCATCTGGAGCGCGACGGGCTGGTCGTTCGTCACGATTTCGACGAGGTTGTACCTCATGTCGAATATGCCCTCTCGGAAACCGGCCTGGAGTTGCTGGTCCGGATGGTTCCCCTATGGACGTGGATCATCGAAAACGTCGACAGCTTCAGGACCGCGCGCGAGACGTTCGACCAGCACCATATTGGCGGAGAGCCCTGACTGAAGCATTGAACTGCCGCCGGAGCTGTCCCCGAATACCATCGTTCCCGGCATCGTCGTGAGAGCCAGCCAGCTCCGGTTTCTCAGCATGAACTTCGATCGCAGCCCATCAGTCTTACACGTACAACGATAAGGCTGGGTTCGATCTAGGTGACAGATCTGTAATTTGCGAACGCTTGGCGGTTGTCCCTTGAGGGTTTCAAGGATCTGTCCGCACTCGCCGATCCGAGGATCGGTGGTGCTGTATCGGGTCTCACAAGGCCGGACGTTGCATTGACTCGAA
>Ga0207702_10003092_pt1 | contig 15430 bp, 17 predicted proteins | sample KBSCornC62_FD_184302 | JGI IMG/M metagenome (GOLD analysis project Ga0207702, IMG submission 184302) | Corn rhizosphere microbial communities from Kellogg Biological Station, Michigan, USA - KBS Corn C6-2 (SPAdes) (version 2) | ecosystem: Host-associated > Plants > Roots > Rhizosphere > Soil ...
CTTGACGACCAGGTTGATCTCGGGCGGCACGCCGATCGCGTAGATGGTGGACGTCAGCGTCTGGATGATCAGCGCGCCGATCACCGTGCCGGCCAGCGTGAAGCGGCCGCCCGTCAGCAGCGTGCCCCCGACGGTGACCGCCAGGATGGCGTCGAGCTCCATCAGGATGCCGGCGTTGTTGCCGTCGGCGCTCTTGACGTTGGAGCTGACGATCAGCCCCGCGACGCCCGCGCACAGCCCGCAGAACGCGTACACGCAGATCGTGATCGTGCGCGCCCGCACGCCGGCGACGCGCGCGGCCCGCGGGTTGATGCCGATCGCCTGGATGAACAGGCCCAGCGCGCTGCGATCGAGCAGCAGCGTCATGCCCAGCCACACGGCCAGCGCCAGCAGCGCGGCCACCGGCACGCCGAGGAAGAAGCCGTTGCCGATGACGAAGTAGGGCGGGTAGTAGATCGTGATGATCTGGCCGCCCGTGAGCAGCTGCGCGGCGCCGCGCAGCTGCTCACGGGCGGTCAGCGTCGCGATGATGGGCTGCAGGCCGGCGCGCGCCACCAGCAGGCCGTTCCACGCGCCGCAGGCCGCGGCCGCGACGAGCGCGGCCAGCAGCGCCACCGGCAGCGGCCAGTGGCTGATGTGCACCGGCTGGCCGTCGACGATCTTCAGGTCGCCGCCGATCATCAGCGCGGCGACGGCGCCGGAGATGGCGACCACGGCGCCCACCGAGATGTCGATGCCGCGCGTGGCGATCACCAGTGTCAGCCCGAGCGCGACGATCGCCAGCGGCGCGGCGCGGTTGACGATGTCGACCAGGCTGCCGTACAGGTGCCCGTCGCGCCACTCGAGGTGCCACAGGCCGGGATTCAGGCTCGCGTTGACGGCCAGGATCAGCGCCAGCGTGACCAGCGGCCAGACGAGCGGATGGCGCGCGGCGCGCAACCAGGCCGAGTCCGGCGGCGGGAGTTGCGGCGCGGGACGGGGCGGCGAAGCGTTCATTTCGTGCGACGTGGTCATGCTGCCGCCGGCTCGCAGATGAGGCTCATCACCTCGGCCTCGGTGGCGCCGCGCGGCAGCTCGCCGGCCTTGCGGCGATCGCGCATCACGACGATGCGGTCGGAGATGCGCAGCACCTCGTCGATCTCCGACGAGATGAACAGCACGGCCATGCCCTCGCGCGCGAGGCGCATCACTTCGTTCATCAGTTCCTGCTTGGCGGCGACGTCGATGCCGCGCGTGGGTTCGTCCAGGATCAGCACGCGCGGCTGCGTGGCGAGCCAGCGCGCGAGCAAGGCCTTCTGCTGGTTGCCGCCGGACAGCAGCGCGATCGGCATGTCCGAATCGGCGGCGCGGATGCCCAGCAGGTCGATGTACTTCTGCGCCAGCTCGCGCTGCTTCGCGGGCCGGATGCAGGGCCACAGCCCGGTGCGCGCCTGCAGCGCCAGCACGATGTTCTCGCGCACGCTCAGCTCGCCGACGATGCCGTCGGACTTGCGTTCCTCGGGGCAGAACGCCAGCCCCAGCCTGACGGCCTGGGCCGGATGCGTGAAGCGCACCGTCTCGCCCTGCACGGCCAGCGTGCCGGCGTCGGCGGCGTCGAGCCCGAACATCAGGCGCGCCAGCTCCGTGCGGCCCGAGCCGAGCAGGCCGGCGACGCCGACGACCTCGCCGTCGCGCAGGTCGAGGTCCAGCGGATGGATGCGCCGCTCCGCGCCGAAGCCGCGCAGCGACAGCCGCGGGGCAGCCGTGCCGGACACGGGCCTGGCCGCGACCTCGGCATCGACGGCCTCCGCCGACGCCAGCGCCACGTCGCGCCCCACCATCGCCGCCACCAGCGCCGGCGCGGGCAGCTGCGCGGGCGTCCATTCGCCGACGAAGCGGCCGTTGCGCAGCACGGTGATGCGGTCGGAGATCGCGTAGACCTGGTCGAGGAAGTGCGTGACGAACAGGATGGCCAGGCCCGACGAGCGCAGGCCGCGCAGCACCGCGAACAGGCTCTCGACCTCGCTGTCGTCCAGGCTGGACGTCGGCTCGTCGAGGATCAGCACCTTGGCCTGCACGCTCAGCGCGCGGCCGATGGCCACGAGCTGCTGGATGGCCACGGGCAGCGTGCCCAGCGTCCGGGTGGGATCGATGTCGAGGTTCAGGCGGGTGAGCAGGGCGCGCGTCTCGCGCACCATGCGCGGGCCGTCGATGGCCTTGAAGCCGCTCCAGCCGCGCCGCGGATAGCGTCCCGCGAAGATGTTTTCCGCCACCGTGAGGTTGGGGCAGAGGTTGACTTCCTGGTAGACGGTGCTGATGCCCAGCTTCTGGGAATCGAGCGGACTGGCCGGCGCGATGGGCGCGCCGTCCAGCGTGAGCGTGCCGGCGTTGGCCGGGATCACGCCCGTGAGGATCTTGATCAGCGTGGACTTGCCCGCGCCGTTCTGCCCCATCAACGCGTGGACCTCGCCCGCCCGCAGGTGCAGGTGGACGTCGTCCAGCACGGTGACGGCGCCGAAGCGCTTTGTGATCGCATCGGCGTTCAACATGACGGCCCCCACGCTCCCGCTGGTCGCTGCCCCCCGAGGGGGCGTTCGGTTCGTCTCGGCTGCGAGCCTCGTCTCCCTCCACTCGGGTGGGCCTGCGGCCGGCGGGAGCCGCGCCAGTGCGGGGGCAGCGACATCGATCAGTACTTGCGCTTGGGGAACTCGGCGGCGGCCACTTCCTGCGGGAAGATGCTTTCCTTGGTCACGATGCGCGCCGGGATCGGCTTGCCCGCCACCACGTCCTTGACCGCGGCCATCAGCTGCGGGCCCAGCAGCGGCGAGCATTCCACCGACACGTTGAGCTTGCCGGCCATCATGGCCTCGAACGCGCCCTTGACGCCGTCGATCGAGATGATGGTGATGTCCTTGCCCGGCTTCAGGCCGGCTTCCTCGATCGCCTGGATGGCGCCGATGGCCATGTCGTCGTTGTGCGCGTAGAGCACGTTGATGTTCTTGCCCTCGGCCTTGAGGAACGCCTCCATCACTTCCTTGCCCTTGGCGCGCGTGAAGTCGCCCGTCTGCGAACGGATGATCTTCATGCGGCTGTCCTTGGAGATGATCTCCTCGAAGCCCTTCTTGCGGTCGATCGCCGGCGCCGAGCCCACGGTGCCCTGCAGCTCGACGATGTTGATCGGACCGGGCTTGCCCTTCTCGAAGTTCTCGAGCCAGTTGCCCGCCTTGCGGCCTTCCTCGACGAAGTCCGAGCCCATGAAGGTCACGTACAGGCTCTTGTCCTTGGAGTCGACGGCGCGGTCGGTGAGGATGACGGGGATGTGCGCGGCCTTGGCTTCCTGCAGCACCGTGTCCCAGCCCGTCTCGACCACCGGCGACAGGCCGATCACGTCGACCTTCTGCGCGATGAACGAGCGGATCGCCTTGATCTGGTTCTCCTGCTTCTGCTGCGCGTCCGAGAACTTCAGCTCGATGCCGGCGTCCTTGGCCGCCTGCTTGATCGACTCGGTGTTGGCGGTGCGCCATTCGCTCTCGGCGCCGATCTGGCTGAAGCCCAGCACGATCTTCTTCTGCGCGAAGGCCGAAGGGCTGGCGATGGCTGCGGCCACCAGGGTGGCGGCCAGGACCGCGCGGCGTTGGATGGTCATGATTTCTCGTCTCCTGTCGTTCGTGTGCCGCCTCGGAAAGAGGGCGGTCCCTGGCCCGCGAAGCAGCTGCCGATGCACGACCAGTGGCCCGCATGCTAGGCAGCGATGCGATATCCGGCAAATCGTTTTTGCATTCGAAACCATACAAGTTTCGATATGGCAACGACGCATGCCCGGCAGCCCCGTGAAAGCGTCTTCCAGCCCGTCAGAATACCCAGGGTGAACACCTACGAAATCAGCACCGACCCGAGCCGGTTGCAGCTCGATGCCATCCACGCCTACCTGACCCGCAGCTACTGGTCGCCCGGCATCCCGCGCGACGTCGTCGCCCGCGCGATCGCGAACTCGCTGTGCTTCGGGCTGTACGTGCTCGATGGCCAGGCTGGGCACGGCGATACCCAGGTCGGTTTCGCCCGCGTTGTGACAGACAGGTCCAGCTTCGCCTACCTGGCCGACGTGTACGTGCTGGAGGCGCACCGCGGGCAGGGGTTGTCGAAGCGGCTCGTCGAGGCAGTGCTGGCGCATCCGGACCTGCAAGGCATGCGGCGGTTCCTGCTCGCGACGAGGGATGCGCACGGGCTGTATGCGCAGTTCGGATTCAAGGCGCCGGCGAAGCCGGAGAACTTCATGGAGATCCGCACGCCGCCGGCGTGGTTGTTAGCGGAGTAGGGGCCGCTGCCGCGTCAGCGCCCTCCGGGCCGTCAGCGAGGTCGCCGACGTCACCGACGTCACCGGGTCACCGAGTCACCGAGTCACCGAGTCACCGAGTCACCGAGTCACCGAGTCACCGACGCCAGCGTGTCATCCTGCGCGCAGTCGCAGGATCCACCTCCCGCCCGCCATGGGGTGACTCGTAGAGGCCCGGCTGCAACCAACCCAGCCAGCCTCGCCGCGAGCACGCCGCCCGCGACAGCGCATCACCACCAGCCGGTCATCCTGCGCGCAGTCGCAGGATCCACCCCCGCCAACCCGCCCCTCCCGAGGGCGCGCCCGAATGCGCCGCTGCCCCGCGCGCTCTAGACTGGCCCGACCCTCCCACCCGCCGAGCATGCCCTCATGTCCTCCGATTCCTCCCGCGACCGCCTCGCCGCCGCTCTCGGCGACGACGCCAGGAACGTCGTCATGGAACGCGGCTACTCGCTCGGCTTCGTCGGCGTGCACGGCCAGGTTCGGCTCGTCCAGTTCCGATTGAGCAAGAAGGGCTTCGTGTTGGACGCGGCCTGTCGAGGACGCTGAGTTCGCTGGGATGCTCGATGAGTCCAATGGCGACCGTCACGCATTTATTGACGGACTCCTGGGGCGAGATCGCGCTGCAACCTGCGTTCGATGCGAAGGGCGAACTGATCGAGCGGCTGCACGAGGTCGGGAATACCTGGTGGGACGGTAAGGTGGATCGTGTGACTTCTGCGAACAGACTCATCAAGGACGGGAAGCAAATGGATGCGCGGGAACTGCTTGGCGAGGGCGTCGACGTCTAGTTGAGCTGCGGATTATTCGAGGGGGTGGCCAGCAAGCCCCTCGAATTTCATAGAAATCATTTTGAGTCGGCTTCAGGCCATGTATGATTAAAACTGCGGTGAGCCGCGCTCGTTTCCTTCATAGGTGTTAATGTGCCAATCGTCACTCTTTACAATCACAAAGGCGGCGTTTCGAAAACAACGACGACCTTTAATCTTGCCCATTTGCTTGTTGCGCAGGGTAAACGCGTATTGATTGTGGACGCCGATCCGCAATGCAATATGACCGAGCTTTGCTTGGGAAAGGTCATAGCTGAGTTGGACGAGGTGGCTGTCAAGACAGGAGTTGTTCAGGAGCTCCCTGGGACCAGCATCCTTGACGTGTTAAAACCTCGCATTGAGGGCGAAGTCGCATCCGTAAATGTAGATGCCATCAAAGTCGTGACGCTAGTTGATGGCCTTGATCTAATCCGGGGAAGCGTTGATCTAACCTCAATGGAAGATGACATTGCGGAGGCGCACAGCCAGCGCTTCGCTAGTCGTACCAATTTGATGCGCACCTATGTCGCGACCGGCGATATGCTAGTGCGACTGGCTGAACTGCGTAAATATGATTATGTTTTCATCGATCTCGGTCCGAGTGCTGGCGCGTTGACCCGATCTTTCTTTTTGGCATGTGATGCATTCTTTGTTCCCGTCGCGCCTGACCGGTTCAACGTCCAGGCCATTCGAACTCTCTCAGCGATTGTTGCTCGTTGGCTTGAGGAACATAATCAAATTCGCGAAACATACGAAAGCTATTCGCTGCCTGTTAGGCATGGGAAACCTATTTTCCTGGGGGCGATTTCTCAGTTTTTCAAGATTTATAAAGGAAAGCCTAAGCCGGGGTTTGAAGTTTGGATTAAGCGCATACCTGAGCAACTCAATGCGTTTCTTCGGCCCGCTTTAGAACGCCAGTCTTCACAAGAGCGCAACCTCTTTCCTCTTCAAGATAGCGAGCTCATCGCAACTCAGATTCCAGACTTCGGGACTTTGGCGCCGCTCATGCAGGAAGTCGGTCGACCGGTATTTGGACTGCATCGCGAAGATACGGCGCTGGTCACGGAATCTGGAATTGCTTGGGCCGGGGGCACTTGGACCGACGCAGAAGCACGAATGGTGACCTACCTAGCCTGTTTTGAAAATCTTGTTGAACGACTTGCGCTCGCGGATTGAACAATGACGCTTCAACTCACTAGTCACTTCGTAGCGTTCATCGATATTCTCGGTTTTTCTGAGATGGTGCGTCACGATTGCGAGGCAGTGGATGGTCCGAAGTATCTCGAACTTTTGCATAACGCTCATCTTCGTGCGACTCAAATATTTGGCAAGAATTTGGATGCGGGGCTTATTCAATTTTCGGACTCCATTGTATTTAGTCGTTCTTTTGATCTGAAAGAGTTGGCGAGCTTTTTGGCCGCGATAGCAAGTTGGCAACAGTCTTTAATTCAAGATGGATTATTATGCAGGGGCGGGGTCACTTTCGGAAAGCATTTTGTCAAAGATCGCTTTATGTTTAGCAAGGGGCTCATAGATGCATATTATTTGGAGAGCACCCAAGCGCGATATCCAAGAATAGTTGTGTCAGAAAATCTGCTGGAACTCGCATCTCCTGTTGTGAATATTGGTGACTTAAATCTCCTTCGCGAAGAGGATGGTCTGGCGTTCATAGATTACCTTTCGGTAAATAACGCTGAGGACGAGAAAGCACTTGCAAGTTCGATCGAGAAACTAATTTTGAAGTCGGCTCGGGCTAATGCTGCTGTTCAAGAGAAAATGAGGTGGCTCGCGCGCTACTCGGACTTTAGGCTCGGGTCAAAACTTGCTGGGGCATCGTTTAAGAGCGCGTAGACAGCGATGTTCTCCATCGGATGTCTATTGCATTTGGTAAAATCGTCTGGTCATTAGGGGAGAAGCCGCCTTCGCCCAACTCAGTCGAAGTGCGCCGATCAACACACTTGCCGCCCCATCGCGGCATGGTCGGCGCGGCCCGTCATCGGCGGGTTTGGCAAGACCTTTGGCGTGGTGTCCTGACCCGGGGCTGGGGAGGACGCTGCGTCATTGGTTGATGCGTCCCGGCCCCCCCGGAAATCCTCACTTGAATCTCTTGAATCGACACGCGTCGCGCCCGGCGACGGTCTTCGCGCGGGCGGGTGTGCTCGTGCGCCAGTACACCCCCATGTCCGTGCTCGCGCGCATCCGCGCGGGATGTACGTCCCGCGCCAGTGCGGGCGCAGGCGGGCGTACGCGAGCGAGCGCGACTGGCGAGCATCCGCAATCGATCGCGGCGTGCGCGCGAGTGGGCCTGCGTGAGATTACGCCAGGGGCCACGCGATGATCCTCACCTTTGCACTCCTGCTCGGCTCCGCCGTCATCATCTACCTCGCCTGCGAGTTCTTCGTCAACGGCGTCGAATGGGTCGGCCATCGCTTCAGCGTGTCACGCACGGCGGTCGGCACCGTACTCGCCGCGTTCGGCACGGCGTTGCCGGAGAGCGTGGTCACCCTGGTCGCCGTCGTGTTCGGCCGGACGCCGGATGCGAAGGACATCGGCGTCGGGGCCGCGCTGGGCGGGCCGCTGGCCTTGTCGACGCTGGCATACGCGGTGGTCGGCGCGATGTTCCTGATGGATCGCGCGCGTCACCAGAAGAAGATCGCGCAGGAGTTCAGCACCGCGCGCCTCGCGCACGACCAGGCGTGGTTCCTTGGCGTGTTCGTGTTCAAGGTGGCGCTCGGCCTGGCCGCGTTCGCGTGGAAGCCGTGGCTGGGCTGGTTGTTCCTGGCGGCCTATGCGCTGTACGTGTGGCGGGAACTGCAGGGCGAGGGCGTCGAGGATCCGGGCTGCGCGGGCTTCGAGTTCGAGCCGCTGAAGCTGCGGCCGCACGCCGAGCATCCGGCCACCATCTGGGCCGTGCTGCAGACGGGCGGGGCGCTGGTCGTCATCTTCTTCGCGTCGCAGCTGTTCGTGCACCAGCTGGAGGCGGTCGGGCCGTGGCTGGGGCTGTCGCCGCAGCTGGTGGCGCTGCTGCTGAGCCCGATCGCCACCGAGCTGCCCGAGATCCTCAACGCGGTGATCTGGGTGCGCCAGGGCAAGACCGAGCTGGCGCTCGGCAACATCAGCGGCGCGATGATGATCCAGGCGACCGTGCCGAGCGCGCTGGGCATCTTCTTCACGCCGTGGCTGCTGGGCGCGCCGCTGCTGTGGGGCGCGGCGGTCACGATGGCGGCGATCGTCGCGATGCTGGTGCTGCTGAAACGCCACGTGTTGACGGCGAAGCGGCTGTTCGCGATGGCCGGGCTGTACGCGGTCTTCGCGGTCGGAGTGGCACTGCGGTTCCACTGACTCGCGCGCGGCTTCGCCGGCGGGGCACCGCGTGCGAAGCGAACGGCCATTGACGCCGGCGGCCAAACCGCCCCGCGACTAGACGGTCTTCCACCCGAGCTGGTCGTACGCCTCGCCCTTGGACATGCTCTTGACGCCGAATTTCGTCTGGTCGGAGCCCAGTTCCTGCACGTACAGATGGAAGATGTGCATCCCGTACGCCACCGTCACGTGCGGCTTGGACTTCTGGTGGATGCCCTTGAGCACGACGACCGTGTCGCCCGAGTTGGCGACCGCCTGGCCGAGGGTGACCTTGGTCTTCATGCCGGGGTTGTCGTAGACGATCTCGGACATCGCGAACCGCGAGGCCGACGATTCCAGCATGGCCTTGATGTCGGCCTCGTTGTTGCGCTGCGTGGCATAGCGCGAGACGTCGTTGTCGATGCCGACCGCGTTCACGTCGTTCCACGCCTGCGCGGGACTCATGTAGTTCTTGAAGTCGCTGACCTGCGTCTTGTTTTCCGGCTTGTAGAACACCAGGGCCATGGTCGTCTCCTCTTCGGGCACCAGGCGCGAAGGCGCCCGTTCATGCAGGGTTGATCTTGGCCGACGCGACAGGGGCGTCAAGGGCCCGTCGGGCTATTGACAAGCCCGCGGTACGGCATTGGGTATGACGCGCAGGCCGCGCCGCGCGCCGCCTCAGCGGCTGATCGGCTTGAGCAGGCTGCGCACCCGCGTCTTCTTCACGGGCATCGGCATCTCCAGCGTGGGCACGCTCTGGCCGTCGTCCTCGGTCTCGGCGACGACCGTCGTCTCCACCGTCTGCGGCGCGCGGTCGGCGTAGCGCGGCGGCCAGTCCTTCAGGAGCGTGCGGCGCAGCAGCGCCAGGCCGGGGCCGGCGGTGAAGGTGCGCTCGAAGACGTGCGTCACCAGCTGGCGCTTGATCTTCTCGGTGATGATGATCGTGGAGCAACGCGTGCCGTACGCGCCGTCGGGCGTGCGGATGAAGGCGGAACTCAGCACGCGTTCGCGGTCGCGCCCGATGCCGGTGTTGGGCAGCTGGTCGTCGGGGAAGGGCTCGCGGTCGGCCAGCGCAGTGAACAGCTGGCTGGACAGGCCGTCGACGGACTCGGCCGTCTTCAGCGCCTCGCCCAGGCGTTGCTTGAGCTTCGTCACCTTGGGCCAGGGCGTGTCGAGCGACGCGTTGGACAGGCCGAAGATGCCGCGCTCGATGCGGCGCGGGATCGGCAGGTCGTTGCTGGCGAAGAAGCAGTCGCCGCGGCGGAAGTCGGCCGCGATCAGGTTGAACGGGGCGTAGCCGGACAGCGAGGTCTGCATCCAGAACTGGTCGGGGCGCAGCTCGGTGCGCAGCCAGTGCGGCACGATGCCGCCGCGGCTGGGGGCCTCGGGGTCGGCATCCTGCGGGCGGCGCACGTTGGTGACGAGGGCCAGGCGGCCGGCGGCCGACAGGCCCAGCCAGGTGCCCCCGGCGTGCAGGTCACGGCCGGCGAGGATCTCCGGGCCGCCCTCGGCGGGTGTCCACCAGCCCATGCGGGCGGCCGGCCGTTCGAAGAACTCGTCGCGGTTGGTGGCGATCACCAGGGGGAAACGGCGGTTCTCGTCGATCGCGAGGGCTACGAGGCACATGGGGCAAACAGTTCGACGTGGCGGGCGCCGCGCAGCAGGCTGGCGTGCGGCAGCGAGGCCGTCTCCAGCCGGGCCAGGAAGGCCCGCAGCGCGGCGTCCGCGTCGGGGCCGGGCAGCGGCAGCGACAGGCGGTAGGTCTCCATCACGGTCGCGTCCGCGCCGGGGTCGGCGACGGGCGGTTCTGCGGGATGGAGGGACGGCGCACGGGCATCAGGCAACGAGGCGATGGAAGCCGGGGAGGGCAGGTCGAATCGTAAGAGCACTTCCGTCGAGTTCACGCCGCCGGCCGGGCCCAATGTGCGCTGGAATTCACGCACTTCCGAAATGACTCGCGACGCATCGGCACGCGCGACACGATAGTAGACGCAGACCAGCGGTCCAGCCGTGCGGTCCATCACGCTTTCACCCCGCTGAACGCGCTCCACCAACGCACTATCCGGCGTTGTCGGCCGGAATCTCGTACGGCAGCGCGCGCAGGCGCACGACGGGGCCGTCGGCTGCGCCGACGTGCAGTTCGCCGGCCTCCGCGAGCGCGCGCTTGACCTCGATGAGCGCCGCGTGCCGCGCGCCGCCCCCGGGGTGCGGCAGGCTGGCGGACAGCACGATCTGGCCGGCCGGCTGCTCCGGGTCGGCGGCGGCGAACACCTCGGCGCCGGCGGCGGCGGCCGTCGCGCCCTCGGCCAGCACCATGCGGCGCTTGAGCGTGCCGCGGTACTGGCTGCGCGCGACGATCTCCTGGCCCGGGTAGCAGCCCTTCTGGAAGTTCACCCCGCCCACCAGCTCGAGGTTGACCATCTGCGGCACGAAGGCCTCGACGGTGCGGGCCACGATGCGCGGCACGCCCGATTGCACCTCCAGCCAGTTCCAGACGTCGGGGTTGGAGGTGGTGGCCCACGGCGGGGTGGCGTCGGGCGCGGCGGCCCACAGCACGCGCGTGGCGCCCGCGGCGTCGGCCAGCCGGAGGGCGGTGCCGCCGGCGACGGACGACGTCGCGTACGGCGCGGCCGGGATCGGATGCGCGGCGTCGCCGTGCAGCAGCCCGGGCAGGGCGACGCCCCACAGCGCGATCTCGGCGGATGCGTCGGTCAGCTTGCACTTGGCGCGCAGCACGAACATCGACAGCCGCTTGAGCGTGGGCGCGAGCAGGTCGGCGCTGCAGGCGAGCAGGATCTCGTCCGGCGCCGCACGCCAGATCACGAAGCTGGCCAGCAGCCGGCCCTTGGGCGAGCAGTAGCCGGCCAGGCGCGCCTGGCCGACGTCGAGCCTGACCGTCTCCTGCGTCAGCTGGCCGTTGAGGAAGGTGGCGGCGTCCTCGCCCCTGGCGCGGATGACGCCCCAGTCGGCGAGGCGGACGGCCACGGGTGCGCCGAGGGCGAGGTCGGAAGAGGCGGTAACGGTCGGACTCATGGGCACGATTATCATGGCGGCCCATCTTTCCCATCGCCAGCAGGGCCTCCGCTGGAGGACGCCCGGGTTCCATGCTCAAACGCCTGTTCCTGTTGCTGCTCGTGCTCGCCGCGGGAGCCGCCGGCACCGCCTTCTGGTGGCTGCAACATCCGCTGAAGCTCGCGCACGACGACGTCGAGGTCTCCATCGAGCCCGGCACGCCGGTGCGCGAGATCGTGCGGCTGTGGCACGACGCCGGGGTCGATGCGCCGCCCGAGCTGCTCTACCAGTGGTTCCGCTGGTCGGGCGACGCGAAGCGCATCCGCGCGGGCAGCTACCTCGTCTCGCAGGGCGCGACTCCGCGCTCGCTGCTCGAGAAGATGGTGCGTGGCGACGAGGAACTGGAGTCGGTGCACATCATCGAGGGCTGGACGGTTCGCCAGATGCGCGCCGCGCTCGCCGCCGCGCCGGGGCTCAAGCCCACGACGAAGGACATGAGCGACGACGCGCTGATGGCGGCGATCGGCGCGCCCGCCGGCGAGAAGGCCGAAGGGCGCTTCTTTCCCGACACCTACGTCTACAGCAAGGGCGTCAAGGACATCCTCGTGCTCAAGCGCGCGCACGACGCGCTCGAGCGCCAGCTGCAGGCCGCGTGGGCGCTGCGCGCGGCCGACAGCCCGCTGAAGTCGCCCGCCGAGGCGCTGACGCTGGCGTCGGTCATCGAGAAGGAGACGGGCGCGGCGTCCGACCGCGGCAAGGTCGGCGCGGTGTTTTCCAACCGGCTGCGCATCGGCATGCCGCTGCAGTCGGACCCGACGGTGATCTACGGCCTGGGCGCGGCCTACGACGGCAGCCTGCACAAGGTCGACCTGCAGACCGACACGCCCTACAACTCGTACACCCGCGCCGGCCTGCCGCCGACGCCGATCGCGCTGCCGGGGCGCGAGGCGCTGCGCGCGGCCGTGCGGCCGGAGCCGATCAAGGCGCTGTATTTCGTCTCGCGCGGCGACGGGACGAGCGTCTTCAGCGAGACGCTCAACGCCCATAATGCCGCGGTGAACCAGTACATCCGCGGCGGCCACAAGTGACGCCGGTGAACCACCTTGCCGCCAGCGCGGCCGGTCGCTTCGTCACCTTCGAAGGCATCGACGGGGCCGGCAAGTCGTCGCACATCGCGGCGCTGGCCGACTGGGCGCGCGCGCGCGGCGCCGAGGTCGTGCTGGCGCGCGAGCCGGGCGGCACGCCGCTGGCCGAGAAGCTGCGCGGGCTGTTCCTGCACGACGCGATGGACCCGCTGACCGAGGCGCTGCTCGTGTTCGCGGCCCGGCGCGACCACCTGCGCAACGTCATCGAGCCGGCGCTGGCGCGCGGCGCGCTGGTGCTGTGCGACCGCTTCACCGATTCCACCTTCGCCTACCAGGGCGCCGGCCGCGGCTTCGACGGCACGGTCCTCGCGCAGCTCGAGGCCTGGGTGCAGCAAGGCCGCCAGCCCGATCTCACGCTGTGGTTCGACGTCGACCCCGCCGTCGCCGCGCAACGCCGCGCCGCGGCCCGCGACGCCGACCGGCTCGAGCGCGAGGACGAGGCCTTCTTCGCCCGCGTGCGCGCCGGGTACGCGTCACGCGCGCAGGCGGCGCCCGCGCGCTTCGCGCGCATCGACTCGTCGCAGCCGCTGGACGCGGTGCGCGCCGAGGCGATCGCGGCGCTGGCGTCGCGCAATTGGTACCCCGGGCCGGACTCGAACCGGCATACCGCATGAGCGCCGCGCCCGACGATTCCACGCTGCCCTGGCTCGCCGGCCCGGCGCGCGACATCGCCACCCGCCAGCGCGGCCATGCGCTGCTGCTGCAGGGCAACGCCGGCGCGGGCGTGTTCGAGCTGGCGCTGCGCGTCGCACGCACCTGGCTGTGCGAGACCGCGGGGGCCGACGCGCCCTGCGGCCGCTGCACGGCGTGCCACCTCCTTGCCACCAACAGCCATCCCGATCTGCTGGCGCTGCTGCCCGAGCTGACGCAGGTCGAGCTCGGCTGGAGCGTGGGCGGCAACGACGCGCCCGATGCGGGCGACGGCGAGGGCAAGGCCAAGCGCAAGCCCAGCAAGGAAATCCGCATCGAGGCCGTGCGCGACGCGATCGGCTGGACCCAGAAAAGTTCGTCGCGCGGTCGCGCCAAGGTGCTGCTGCTGTTTCCGGCGGATTCGATGAACCTCGTCGCGTCGAACGCGCTGCTCAAGACGCTGGAGGAGCCGCCCGTGGGGGTGCGCCTGCTGCTGGTGGCCGAGGACGCCGAGCGCCTGCTGCCCACGCTGCGCAGCCGCTGCCAGCGCCTGCTGTTCGAGGGCCCCACGCCGGAACAGGCGCTCACATGGCTGGAGGCGCAGGGCGCCGCCAGCGCGCCGGTGCTGCTGGCCGCGGCCGGCGGCCAGCCGCTCGCGGCGCGCCGTCTCGCCGCCGAAGGCTTCGACGCCGCGGCCTGGATCGCGCTGCCCCGGCGCGTCGCCGAAGGCCGCTGGGAGCCTCCCGCCGGCGCCACGATCCCGCGCCTGCGCGAGGTGCTGCAGAAGCTGTGCCACGACGCCATGGCCCTGGCCGCCGGCGCCGAGCCGCGCTACTTCCCGCCAAGCAGCCTGCCGCCCGCAGCCGCCTGGGCCAGGCTCGCCGACTGGTCGCAGTCGCTCGCCCGCCTCGCGCGCCACGACGAGCACCCGTTCAACGCCCCGCTGATCACCGACAGCCTGCTGGCCGAGGCCAAGGCGGTGTGGGCGAAGCCGCGGCGCGCGAGCTGAGGCGCCTGGCGGGGCAAGGTTCAGGACCCGGTCCCGCCCGATGGCCGCCGCATCGTGATGGCGCCGAACGGGCAGCGCATGGCGCACAGGCTGCAGCCGGTGCAGCCGTCGGGCTCGTGCAGCACGGCGGACTTGCGCCAGTCGGCCGTCGTCTCCAGGCTGAGGACGCGCGGGCCGCAGGCGGCGACGCAGCGGCCGCAGCCGGTGCAGCGGTCGCTATCGACCACCGGCAGGCGCGGGGCGGGGCGGCGCGGGGTCATGCGGTGGGGCGTTGCTCGAAACCGTCGAACGTGCCCTCGGCGGGTTCGACGTCCACCTGGTCGACGCGCGCGCCCGGCGGGCCGCGACGGGCCCAGGCGACGAGTTCGTCCAGCGCAGCCTGCGGGCCGGCGACCATGGCTTCGACGGAACCGTCGTGGCGGTTGCGCACCCAGCCCGCGACGCCGTGCTGGCGGGCGGCCTGCACCAGGTTCCAGCGGTAGCTGACGCCTTGCACGAGGCCGTGGATCCTCAGATGGAGCGCCGGGGTGGTCATGACGGCAAGGGTACCGCAGCCGCCCGGGAGGACGGCCGCGTGCGGATTCGCGCACGGCGGCCAGGCACGAGCCTGGAGCAGCAGGGCGCGGGGGCTGCTCCGGGTGCCGTTCCAGCGACCCCGCGGCGCTAACCCGTGGTTTCAGCGGAACTAGCGGTTGCGCGAAGCGGCCATCGGGCGCACAGTGGCGCCCGCCGCCCCGTCGGCAGCACGGGCCGGCAGGACCGCGAATGCTGCCGGCGCACGTCGCGCCAACGCAGTCACCGCGTGACGGGTGACGGAGGGATTGCCATGAAGATCGTCCGCAGCCTGGCGGTGTCCGCCGCCGTTGCCCTGGCCGTGCTCGGGTCCGCCGCGTCCGCGCAGGATTCCAGCTACGTGCCCGGCACCGTCTGGAACTTCAGCTACATCACGGTCGAGCCGGGCCAGTTCGAGAACTACATGGACTACCTGTCCAAGACCTGGAAGAAGGGCCAGGACTACGGGGTCAAGGAGGGCGACATCGTCTCCTACCACGTGTTCCAGATCAACAATGCGCGCGCCGGCGAGCCCGACCTGATGCTCGCCGTCGAGACCAAGGACTACCTGACCACCGCGCAGCAGCTGTCCGTCCAGAAGAAGTTCGAGAAGTTCATG
>Ga0207702_10003093_pt1 | contig 15427 bp, 15 predicted proteins | sample KBSCornC62_FD_184302 | JGI IMG/M metagenome (GOLD analysis project Ga0207702, IMG submission 184302) | Corn rhizosphere microbial communities from Kellogg Biological Station, Michigan, USA - KBS Corn C6-2 (SPAdes) (version 2) | ecosystem: Host-associated > Plants > Roots > Rhizosphere > Soil ...
ATCCATCCCCGTGTTGAGCCTGGGCGCGACCCGGCGTTTCGCGATCCGCCCGGCGAGCGGAGGCCCCAGCGTGATGCTGAACGTCCGCGGGGGAGACCTGATCGTGATGGGCGGGCGGTGCCAGCGCGACTACCAGCACATGGTCCCCAAGGAGAGGACGCGGGCATCCGACCGGTTGAGCCTGAACTTCAGTCCGGCGATGTGAACAGGGCCCTCGACGCGGCCTGAAACTGGGCGTGAGCGCGGATCTGATCGCGCGGTGCGTCCGCGGCTCGATAGTTATGCTCTCGGCATGTCGGGCCTGGAGAATGACGAGCGATTCAGCAAGTTGCTCTCGCTGACCGACGCGTCGTTGTCCCACCTGGATCTCTACGAGCTCCTGCGCGAGCTGCTCGATCGCATCCGGGTCATTCTCGAGGCGGACACCGCAGCGGTCCTCCTGCTGGCTCCGGACGCCGACGAGCTGGTCGCCACCGCGACCTACGGGCTTGAGGACGAGGTCCGTCAGGGCGTCACCGTCCCTATCGGTTCCGGGTTTGCCGGCTCGATCGCGCTCCATCGCCAGCCGATCATTCTCGAGCAGGTGGACACCACGACGGTCGCCAACCCGATCTTGTGGGAGAAGGGCGTCCGCAAGATGCTCGGCGTGCCGATGTTGATCAACGAACAGCTCCTCGGTGTGCTGCACGTGGGCCGACTACAGGACCGGTCCTTCACTCAAGACGACGCCATCCTGTTGCAGGTCGCGTCCGATCGGGTCGCCGGCGCCGTGCAGACGCAGCAGCTCGCGGCCGAGACCGCGGCGGCGCGCCTGCTTGAACGCGGTCTGCAGCCGAGCCGCCTGCCGGACCTCCCGGGCCTGCGAATGGCCGGGCGCTACGTTCCAGCGGAGAGCAGGTCGATCGGCGGCGACTGGTATGACGCTTTCACGGTGCCTACGGGCGAGCTGTGGATCGTCGCCGGCGACGTCGCCGGTCATGGGCTGAGCGCCGCGGTGCTCATGGGGCGGGTGAAGAGCGCGCTTCGCTCGTACTCGCTCGTGGAGCGGAGTCCGGCGCGTGTGCTCGAGTTAACCGATCGAAAGGTGCTGCACTTCGAGATCGGGACCATCGTGACAGTCGTCTGCCTGGTCTCGGCGCCGCCTTTCGACGAGTTCGAGATCTGCTCAGCCGGGCATCTTCCACCGGTGTTGGCTCGACCCGGAGGCGCGACCACGTTGGTCGCGCCTCCGGTCGGTCCCCCGCTTGGCGTGAAGGCCGGCATCTCCCGGGCGTCTACGACGGTGGGCCTGCCGCCCGGCGGGGTCCTCCTCGCCTACACCGACGGCCTCGTGGAGCGGCGTGAGGAGACGATCGACGAAGGTCTGGAGCGCTTACGGCAGGCGGTTGTGGCCCAAGCCCCGGATGCTGTGTGCCGAAGCGTGATGCACGACCTCGTCGGCGGTACGTCGATGAGCGACGACATCGCGTTGTTGGCCGTCCAACGGCGCTGAGGTCACAGCATGTCTGTGTCGCGCGGTCCGGGCTCGACGTACGTCGCGCCGTCTCGGCGGTACACGACGTCCGTACGGCGGCGCGAGGTCAGTAGGAACAGCGAGATCAGGAATCCCACGGCGCCGACGATCATCAGGATCACGCCGATCGTGGCCCAGTTGACGCCGTGCGACGTTCGAGTCGAGATCGCGAATCGCAGCACCGCCCCGAGCGCGATCAAGAACAGGCTGGAACCGATGCGCATCACAACCTCCAAGTTGCTTGGTTCAGGTTGGTTGGTGTGGCAGCGCACGGTGTCCCCTGGGCGTTTGGAGAATTAACCGGCGATCGCTCTCAATCCTCAGAAGATCTCCTGAACTGACCGCCCGAGTGACGTTTTGGCTACTACGCACGCTGTAACGGTGTGACCAGCCTGCACCCGCTCGAAGGCGCGCCGTTCGTCGCGCTCGTCGGCTTGGACGACGCGTCGAACCGCGAGGCGGTGCATCGACTGCGCGCCCGGGGTTTCCGCGCGCACGTCAAGAACCAGCTGCCCGCCGAACCGCACTTGCTTCATGCCTGCCAGCCGCTCATCGTGGTGCTCGGGGTACCGGGCGAGCTGACGCGCGAGGACGTCATCGGCTGGTTGCGCGCCACCAAGCACGGGGTGACAGGCTGCTTATGCGTGACCGCAGAGGGCGACGCCTCGGAGCGGGTGGCCCTGCTGGAGGCGGGCGCCGCGGACGTGATGTCAGCCCCTGTCGACTATGACGAGCTGAGCCTGCGCGTGGCGAACCTGCACTCCCGTCGGGGACCGGCGACGTCGCGCCTGGTCGTCGGGGGACTGGTGCTGGACGAGGAGGCCCGCGAGGTCACCATGGGCGAGCGGCGAGTGCGGCTTTCGCCGACGGAGTTCGGCCTGCTGCGCCTATTGCTGCGCAACCGGGGCGTGGTGCTGACCAAGGAGCGCATTCTCCACGATGTGTGGGGCTACCAAAACGGCGACGTCCACGTCGTCGAGTTGTACATCAGCTACCTGCGCAAGAAGCTGGGCCCCGATGCTCGCGGCCTGATCTTGACGGTCCGCGGCTCTGGGTATCTCGCCCGCGGGGCCTGACCTCGGCCACTTTCTCAATCCACAGATTTGGCGTTTTCGGCCCGAGTCGGCGGGGCATATCGAGCCCGAGGGGACGGCGAAAGGAAACGCGGAAATGATGTCGAACCGACGTGTCGAGGCCGGAGGCCGGCGGATGGCCGCAGGCGGCCCGAACGCTGACGAGGTCACCGAAGTCGTGATCTCAGCCGAGACCATGCGGGCGTGGGTGGCTGAGGAACTCGCGGCGCCGTGGCGCGGGATCGATGTGCGGCGCCGACTTTCGCTCGCTCGACATGGCTCGCCGGCGTCCTAAGCTCTAGGTGACAAATCTTCGATCAGTAACGCTGTAGCTGCAGGGGATGACCGAACTTCGACCGTGCGCAGGTGACACGAGTGCCGATCTATGACCGCTAATGAGCTGGTCGCGCTCTCAGCACCCCGCGATGTGTCGAACAAATCCCCCGAAACCACGCAGGATGATCATTTCGAAGAGCCGCCTGACCGTTTCACTGATCTCGTCGCCAAGATGCAGGGTGGCGACGAATCGGCCTTCGTCGCCGTTTACCGCGAACTGCAGCCGGCGCTGTTGCGTTATCTGAGTTCGCTCGTCGGGATGGACGCCGAAGACGTCGCTTCGGAAACCTGGTCGCAGGCCTGTCGGGATCTGGCCAAGTTCCGGGGTGACGGTGACGGATTCCGGGCCTGGGTCACGACCATCGGCCGGCACCGCGCGCTAGATCTCCTACGGGCCAGGGCGCGGCGGCCGGCCGCGGATGTCCAGCTCGATTCCCTGATGCAGTCGTTCCAGGCTGCTGATGCCGAGAGCGTCGCCATCGAGGCGATGACGACGGCCGACGCGATTGCCTTGATCGCCACGCTTCCACAGGATCAGGCCGAGGCCGTGCTGCTTCGTTCGGTCATCGGGCTCGACGCGAAAGCGGCCGGAAAGGTGCTCGGCAAGCGAGCCGGCGCTGTCCGGACCGCGACCTACCGCGGCCTGCGCTCGCTCGCTGACCGACTCGGGGACCCGGCCGCGCCTCAGCGGTGCAGCGGTGCGGCGTCTGGAGTCCTCGACCGGGAGCGGAAGTCATGACGCGACAGGTTTCGTTCTCGCGTGGCGACGCTGAGGACATCATCGAGCGACGTCATGTCGAGGGCGACCGCGACCGCGAAGCCCTAGCCAATCTAGCCACACTCGTGACGCTCGCCGCCGCGGTGGACCGCGAACCGCCTGCGGGCGAGGCCGTAGCGGTGGCCATGTTTCGCGCGCGTCTGCAGGCCCCCGCGGAGCGGGTCAAGCCAACCTGGCGAGTTGTCGCCACCCGCTTGTTCACCACTAAGACGCTCGCCCTGCTTCTCGTCGGCGGGGTCGCCACGGGCGGTGTCGCATACGCCGGGTCCACCGGGCGCCTCCCCGGCTCCGTCACGCACTCTGTCGCCACAACGACCAGCGACGCTCCACCGGGCGGTGCTGCGGCTTCGGTCGGCGGGTCGGCATCCGCCTCGGTCAAGCCGAGTGGATCAAGCCCGGCCGCGTCGCCGCCACTTGTCGCGGGATCGCCCGCCCCCGCCGGCGCGGACACGTCTCTTGCCGGCTTGTGCGACGCGTATGAGTCCGGGACAGGTTCCTCCAACGGCAACGCGGCGGACTCTCCCCGCTTCAGGTCGCTGATTGCCGCGGCGGGCGGCGCCGGCAATGTGGACGCGTACTGCGCCAGTCTGGGCGTCACTGCCAAGTCGAAGCAGGATGCCGACTCCGCCGCTGCGTCGACACAGGTCCCTGCCCCGAGCAAGCCGCACGGTCCGCCGTCGACGCCTCCCGGACAGGCGAAGACCCATCAGAACTCTCCCGGGCCAACCCGACCCGGCAATGGGAACACTAATGGGAACGGCAATGGGAGCGGCAAGTCGAACGGCAAGTCGAACGGCAATCAGAACGCCACAGAGAAAAGCAAAGGCAAAGGCAACGGCAGCGGCAACGGCTAGGACCAGCCGCGATCTCGCCGAGTGCCCGCCCGATTGACGGCCCGGTTTCGGGGATCATGGCCTCCGGGAAGCCCCGCGAAGCGTGCGACAATTGGGGCGTGTATGAGCTAACTGGCCTAACGGCGGCCGAGGCCGATTTCGCGCGCCGCTATCCTCACGCGGATCCGGAAGGCGTGTTCGCCGAACTCCGCTCGTCCGAATACTCGCGGCTCGACGATTGCGATCAGGTCTATCTCGACTACACCGGCGGCGGGCTTTACGCGGCCAGCCAACTCGACGCCCACATCGCGTTGCTGCGCGCCAATGTTCTCGGCAATCCCCATTCGAACAACCCGACCTCACTTGCCACCACCGAGCTCGTCCAGCGGGCGCGGGGCAAGGTCGCCGAGTTCTTCAACGCCCCGCCCGAGGAGTACCTGTGCGTCTTCACCGCCAACGCGAGCGCGGCGCTGCGGATCGTCGGCGAGGCATATCGTTTTGCTCCGGGCGGGCGCTTCACTCTGACGGCCGACAACCACAACTCCGTTAACGGCATCCGCGAGTTTGCCCGAGGCAAGGGTGCGTCGGTCACCTACGTCCCGGTCGTGGCTCCCGAGCTGCGGCTCGATGAGACGGCGTTGACGTCGGCGTTGGACGCCGCTGATCCGAGCGCGCGCAACTTGTTCGCTTTCCCCGCGCAGTCGAACTTCTCCGGTGTGCAGCATTCGCTCACTCTGATCGAGCAGGCGCACGAACGGGGATGGGACGTGCTGCTCGACGCGGCCGCCTTCGTTGCGACCAACCGTCTGGACGTGTCGCGGCTTAAGCCGGACTTCGTCGCCCTGTCCTTCTACAAGATGTTCGGCTATCCGACGGGCGTCGGAGCGTTGCTCATGCGGCGTGATCGCCGCCCCGCGCTCGAACGTCCCTGGTTCGCCGGCGGAACCATCACGATCGCGTCGGTGCAGGGCGATGGCCACTATCTGCATGAGGATGAGGCGGCGTTCGAGGACGGAACGCTCGATTACCTGAACTTGCCGGCGATCACTTTTGGGCTCGAGCATCTGGACGCTGTCGGGGTCGACGCGATCCACGACCATGTGCTCGGGCTGACAGGGTGGTTGCTGGATGCGCTGATCGGCCTGCGGCACGTGGGCGGCGCGCCGGTGATCGCATTGCACGGTCCGGCCGACACGAGGGATCGCGGGGGCACCGTCACCTTCTCGATGCTGGATAGAGTCGGTCGGCCCATTGATGATCGTCGGGTCGAGGAGCTCGCCAACCGGGTCGGGATATCCCTGCGGACGGGGTGCTTCTGCAACCCGGGAGCCGGCGAGATCGCGCACCGCCTGACCCCGGATCAGATGCGCGCATGGTTCGGCCGGGCGCAGCCCGTGTCTTTCCTCGAACTGCGTGAGCGACTGCTCGTCGAGCATGATCAGCTGGTGGCTGCGATCCGGGTCTCGGTCGGCCTGGCCACGACGTTTTCCGATGTGTTCCGCTTCATGTGCTTCCTGCAGGGGTTCGTCGACCGCTCGGTGGCGGAGATCGGCGAGGCCGAGTTCGTGTCCGACAGCTGCCGAGTCGTAAGGGACTCCTCCTGAGGGCGGCGAAGCCGTCGGCATCTACTCGGCCGGCTCGCTGTCCTCGAACGCGTTTTGCGCGCCGGTGTGGGCGCCGCGCATGACCGAGGCGACGGCCCCGAGGAACGCGAGGACGGTGGCGAGCGTGAACACGACGACCAGTCCCTGGTGGAACGGTCCCGAGATCAAGTCGGGGAAGAAGGAATGGCCGGTGAGATTGCGCTGGTTGGCTGGCGGAAGCTGGGCGATCGCTCCGCTGGGCGCCAGCAGGTGCTCGATGGGGTTCACGCCCAGGATCGCCGAGAACAGCGAGGAAACCGGAGGTAGGCGGCCAGCCTGACTGGCCACATCGTGGGGTACGCCCTGCGCCTGCAGTCCGCTGGTCAATGTGTGGGGGAGCGAGCTGGCCAGGCCCGCGATCATCAGCGAGAAGAAGACGCCGATCGAGATAGCGGTGCCGGAGTTCTGGAACGTGGCGCGCATCCCCGACGCCGCGCCCCGCTGCTCGGCGGGCACGCTGCTCATGATCGACGCGGAGTTGGGCGCGCTGAACATGCCGGAGCCGACCCCGTTCATGGTGATCAACAGCGCGAACGTCCAGTACGAGAAGTTGACCGGGATCAACAACAGCCCGACGAAGCTGAGACCGAAGACGACCATGCCTGCGGTTGCCAGTCCGCGCGCCCCGAAACGGTCTGAGATCAGCCCGGAGACGGGCCCGGAAACGAGGAAGCCGATCGTCATGGGCAGCAGGAAAATGCCGGCCCAGAGCGGGGTCTGGTCGTAGTTGTAGCCGTGCAGGGGAAGCCAGATTCCCTGCAGCCAAATGATCAAGACGAACTGCAGGCCGCCACGGGCCACTGATCCGGCGAGCGCGGCGGCGTTGCCGGCGGCGAACGCCTTGATCTTGAACAGGCCGAGCTGGAACATCGGGTGCTTGATCCACGCCTCGATGAGGCAGAAGATCAGCAGCAGGGCGATCCCGCCGGCCACCAGCGCGATGACGACGGGATCGGTCCAGGCCATCGTGTGGCCCTTGTAGGGGTGGATGCCTTCGGTGATGCCGATCAGCACCGCGCTGAGGCCGACCGCGAAGGTGACGTTGCCCCACCAGTCGATGGGGGCGCGGTGGCGCACGCCGTCGTCGCGCAGCTTGAAGTACGCCCAGATGGTTCCGAAGACGCCCACCGGGACGTTGACCCAGAACACCGCCCGCCAGTCGAGTGCGGCGAGCAGGCCGCCGGCCGTCAAGCCGATGAACTGGCCCGCCAACGCCGCCACCTGGTTGATGCCCAGGGCGAAACCGCGTTGTTCGGCCGGGAACGCGTCGGTGAGGATCGCGGCCGAGTTTGCGCTGAGCATCGACCCGCCTACCGCCTGCGGGATGCGCCAGGCGATCAACCACAGCGCGCCGTGCCCCCCGTCGAACGGGTCGAAGGACAGCATGATGGAGGAGATGGTGAAGACGACGAACCCGGCGTTGTAGATCTTGACCCGTCCGAACATGTCCCCGAGGCGACCCAGCGAGACCGTGAACACGGCCTGCACCAGCCGGTAGCCCATGATCATCCAGAGCAGGTAGGTGATGTTGCCCGCTGCCAACGGGTCCAGATGAACCCCGCGGAAGATCGCCGGGATCGAGATCAGGACGATCGATCCGTCCAACGCCGACATGAACACCGCGAGCGTGGTGTTCGAGAGCGCGATCCACTTGTAGTTGTCGGCCGTCCGTGTCTTGGCGAGCGCCCCCATCAGCGCGTCGCCATTAGCGGGCCCCCCATTAGCGGGCCCCCATTAGATGGCCCCCGCCAGACGCTCGATCAGCGGCGCCGCCCGGGCCAGGTCCCGGAGCTCGCTCGGGCTGAACGACGCGGTCAGCGCGGCGGCCAGGGCCTGAGCGGGAGCGTCCCGCCCCGCTCGCAGCACCTCGGCGCCTGCCTCCGTGACCGCCATGACGATTTGCCGGCCGTCATCGGGATCGCGGCTTCGCTTGATCAGCCCACGCTCCTCGAGCGCCGCGAGCGTCGTGCCCATCGACTGAGGGCTGATCTGTTCCTGCCGGGCGAGCGCCGCTGAGGTGGCCGGTCCGCAGCGGTCGAGGCGAGCGAGCGCGGAACGTTCCGGCATCGACAGCTCGCCTACGACGCTGAGTTGACGCAGTCTTCGGACCAGCGCTCCCACGCTCAGGAGCAGTCGCGCGGCGACTGAATGCGCGTCTTCCGTCATTGACGTCAACCTAGCCTTATCAGGCGAGGTTGACCAGATGCGCGCGCCGTGCCGCTCGACGGTCAGTATCTGGCCATGTTCCACGTCGTTTTCGTTGCCCCAGAGATACCGCCGAACACCGGGAATGCGATCCGCTTGGCCGCATGCACCGGGGCGCACCTGCATCTGGTCGAGCCACTCGGCTTCACACTGGACGACGCCCCCCTGCGGCGGGCGGGCCTGGACTATCACGACCTTGCGGTGGTGACCGTCCACCCTGACCTCGACACCGCGCTGCGCTCGATCGGCGCGGCCCGGATCTTCGCGTTCACGAGTTCGGGAACGACGCGCTACACCGATATCGCGTACCAGCGTGGCGACGTGTTGATGTTCGGCCGGGAATCCGACGGGCTCGGCGCCGAGGTGCTCGGTCGCGATGACATCACGGCGCGGGTGAACATCCCTATGCTGCCGGGGCGGCGCTCCCTCAACTTGTCCAACTCCGCGGCATTGGCTACCTATGAGGCCTGGCGTCAGCTCGATTTCGCGCTGTGATGACGGGGCGTGCTGTGAGGCGTGCGCACAGTGAGGCACAGTGTTCGCTGTGACTGCGACGCGGGCCCCGTTCGCGGACGCGCTGCGCGTGCGAGAGTTCCGCTGGTTGTGGCTGGCCGGCATCCAGTCACAAGCCGGCGATCAGCTGGCCCGCGTGGCCTTGTCGGTGCTCGTCTTCGAACGCACCGGCTCGGCGCTGCAGACTGCGTTGGTCTACGCGTTGACCTTCGTTCCGGCGCTGATCGGCGCAACAGCTCTGAGCTGGCTGGCCGACCGGTTTCCGCGGCGCCAGGTGATGATCGTCGCCGACGGTTGCCGGGCGCTCCTGCTGGCCGCCATGGCTATTCCGCGTCTATCGGTCGTCGTGCTGTGCGCTCTGCTGGTCGGGGCCGTCTTGATCGGGTCACCGTTCGGCGCCGCGCAGACTGCTCTCCTCCCCGACATCCTGGGCGAGCGCTTCGTGACTGGCGCAGGGCTGCGGATGATCAGCGATCAGCTGACCCAGGTGCTCGGTTTCGCTCTCGGGGGCGCCGCGGTGGCCGCCATCGGAGCACGTGGCGGCCTGTTGGTCGACGCGGCCAGCTTTCTCGTCTCTGCGTCGATCATCGCCATCGCCGTCCAGCGGCGGCCGGCTCCGACCGCCGGCCGGCACGCGGCTCCCGAACCGCGGGGCGCCTGGATCGCCGTCGCCACGATCGCTCGCGACCGTCGGCTCCGTGCGCTGCTCGCCCTGGGTTGGCTGGCCGGCTGTTACATCGTTCCCGAGGCGGTCGCTGCGCCCTACGGACGGTCCATCGGCGCCGGCGTGGGAGGCGTCGGACTCCTGCTTTCCGCGATTCCGCTCGGCGGCGCGGTCGGCGCGTTGATTCTGGTGGTGTGGACGCCCAAGAAGGCCAGGGAGCGCTTGATCGCGCCGTTGGCCCTCTTCGCCGGGCTGCCGTTGGCCGGCTGCTGGTGGGGGCCCGGATTGGCGGCGTCGGCGAGTCTGTGGGCTCTGAGCGGAGCCGCATCCGCGTTTCAGGTGGTCGCTGCGACGTCTTTCGTCAGCGCGACGCCTGACGCTGTGCGGGCCCGCTGTGTCGCGGTCGCCGCCGCGGGAGTGCTCGCCATCCAAGGGCTCGGGGCGCTGGCCGGCGGGTGGCTGGGGGAGCAGATCGGCGCTGGCAAGGCCGTCGCCGTCGCCGGGCTTTTCGGAGCTTTCCTGGCCATTCCGTGCGGCCTCGCGTGGCTCGCCGTCCTTCGTGTCTCGACGTCGACCGTCGCGGGCGGCAGTGGCCGACGGCGGAGCCCGTCGCACGCGAGCGAGGACAACGGTTAGCTCCCAGTTAGCTTCCAGTCGGCTCGCAGTCAGATCGTGGTCAGAAATGCTGCGGGATTTAGTTCCAGCCCCAGTTCGACATTGCGCTACTCCTTTCGCAATCTGTGGTGTTCTTCTCCAAAATGATGATTAGTTCCAGCCCCAGTTCGACACCGAAATCTCCTTTCACGTCATTTCTGTCGGTTGTTATGCGAGTGCTAGGTCGAATGGCTGCGCTTCCTGCGCGACTCCAGCTACCGTTAGTTTCTTGTGTGATGCGGAAGTTTTCGATCCTTTAGTTCCAGCCCCAGTTGTTCATGTCGTTACCTCCTCTCGCGGCGTTGTGTGTCGTTGCGGTCGGTATTAGTTCCAGCCCCAGTTATTCACGTCAGACTCCTTTCTTGCTTCTCAGACGCCGGTTCGACGGGCACACCGGTCGGTTCGAGCCGGGCACGCGCCGACGCCGGACGGGCGGGGATCCTGTCGGACCTCCGCCCTCCACTCTGGAATCGGATTGCGGTACGCTTACGCAACGGCTTTCCGCAGCTACGCAGCGTTGAGCGGCTGTTTCTTGGTATCAGGGCTATTGAGGGAGTGGGGTGCATCCATTATGGACCGCCAGCCCCGTTCTGCCGAGCCCCTGAGCTCTTTTTCACCTCGCCGGTGGGGTCTGTTCCGGCTGCCTCTCGAGTTACTCACCGTCCTCATCCTGGTCGAGGTGGCCGCCGTCGTGGCCACGACCAAGGCGGTCGGCGGCACCACGGTGTCAGGGGCGGAGTTCCTTCGCGCCGGAATTATCCTTTTTTCGTGTATCGCGTTCGAAGTTGTGGCGCGTCGCATAGAAACGATGCGGGTCCGTTTCGGCGACGCGATGCACGCCGACATGACATCGGTGTGGACCGTCGCCGCCGCCCTTGTTCTGCAGCCCGCTTACACCGTCGCGGTCTTCGTCCTGGCCCGGGCTTGGATTTGGTTCAGCTATCAGCGGCATATCGGCCTAAAGCTCTACCGGCAGTTTTATAACGCTACGACGGTCGTCCTCTCGTGCTTGGCTATCGGCGCGGCAACCCAGATTGTCGGCATTAAGCCTCAGCACATTCCGTCCGATCTGGGCGCCGCTGCGGTAATTCTGATCGGCATATTGACGTACACAGTCGTCAATCGGACGCTCGTCGTGCTCGCGGTTAGCGTCGCGACCCGAACCCTGCGCCCGGGAATGCTTATCGGCACGTGGGAGGACAACGCCATCGAACTGGCGACCCTCTCGCTGGGCGGGCTCACGGCCGTAGTGCTGCTCGGACACCCCTGGCTCGTCTTCCTGGTCTTCGCGCCGATGCTCGCCTTGCAGCACAGCTCCCTGGTCAAGCAGTTCAAGGAAGCCGCCATGACCGACGGCAAGACCGGGTTGCTCAACGCCTTCGCCTGGCAGGAGCTTGCGGTCCGTGAGCTGGCCCGAGCCAAGCGCGACGGTGAGCAGGCCGCGCTGCTCATGCTCGATCTCGATCACTTCAAGGCCATCAACGACAGTTACGGCCACCTCGCCGGCGACGCCGTCCTGCGGGCCGTCGCTAACGCGGTCAAGGCCGAGCTGCGCGACTACGACGCAGTGGGGCGTTTCGGCGGTGAGGAGTTCGTCGTCCTCCTGCCCGACGCCGACACCGCGAGGTCCATCCTGATCGCCCAGCGTCTACGGATGGCGGTCGCCGAGGTACACGTGGCCTATGGCGAGTCTGGAAAGGTCGCTATTCCGGGCCTGACCGCGTCTGTCGGCGTGGCGTCCTTCCCGGCGCACGGTTTCGAGGTCGAAGACCTGCTGCGAGCGGCCGACTCCGCGCTGTACCGGGCGAAGCGGATGGGCCGGGACCGAGTCGTGCTCTGGTCCCCCGACGCCGAAGTCGACGTCGAGCAACGCGCCTAGCGCAGGCGGTGCGAGATCAGCCTGCGACTCGCAGGCAGTGCGAGATCAGCCTGCGACTCGCAGGCAGTGCGAGATCCGCCCGCGCCTAGCGCAGGCAGTGCGAGATCCGCCCGCGCCTAGCGCAGGCAGTGCGAGAAGATCAGCCCGGTCACGCCTCAGTGCGGGTCGTGCGCGCCTCGGCGGTGATCGCGTCGATCACCAGCCCGGCCCCGATCGCCAGCATCCACACATCCTTGGCCATGGCGGCGCCTTGCGGCGAAGGCCGCGGTGAGCGTTCCTCGTGCATGCCGGGTGTGCGCCACCACATGCCCAGCAGGCTGGCCGAGAAGCCCACGAGCCCGACGCCGGCGAGGCCGGCGGGCACTACAGGCAACAGGAGAGCCGAGCCGAGCGCGATCTCGACCACGCTGAGGCCCCGGACGAACAGCTTCGGCTCGACCTTCGCCAGGAACGGGTAGGAGCCGACCGCCATCTCGTGCAGGCGTTTCGCGCGCTCGTCGTCCGCGCTCAGCTTTCCGATGCCCTCATTGAGGATGAACGCGCCGCTCGCCAACCGACCTGGCGCGCGCCGAAGCTTGGCCGCGATGCTCATGGCCGGCCTATACCCAGGAGGGAAACCACATATGCGCATGCCACTGGTCGTAGGTAAGCAAGCCGCCCGTGAACAGCGGCCACATCCACGCGAAGTCCGCCACCACGACTCCCAGGTAGACGGACACGCCGGTGATTCCCCACCTGCGCCGTCGCTCCGCCCGTAGGCGGGCCGCATCGTCGAGCCCCGCGGCGATGCCCGGGCCGAGAACGCTGCCAAGCGCGAGGGTCAGGCCGAGGATCAGGAAGGGCACGAGCGGGGTCATATAGAACAGGAACATCGTCCGACGCAGGTCGGGGAACCAGACGAGCCACCCGGCGACCATCGCCACCCAGACGACCGACGCCCGCCAGTCCCGGGTCGTGAACCAGTGCCAGGCCAGCCAGACGAGCGCGGGCAGGAAGCCCCACCACATCAGCGGTGTCCCGATCAGCAGGATCTCCCGCGAACAGCTGCTCGAGCCGCAACCGGTCGGGTTGCTGGGGTAGAAGTACGTCACGGGCCGGCCGAGGATCAGCCAGCTCCAGGGCTTCGAACCGTAGGGGTGCGGGCTGTAGAGCGTCTCGTGGAACCTGTAAGCGTTGTAGGTGTAGTCGCCTAGCGATCGGATCGCGTCCGGCACCCAGGCCCAGGTGAACGGGATCTTGACGTGCGACAGATGGAGCAGACCCAAGTTCAGCTTGGCGTCCGGGCCATGAGTGTCAGCCCAATGCCGGTTCCAGGAGTTCTCCCCGGCGAACCAACCGATCCACGTCAGCAGGTAGACCCCGATCGGGGTGACGACGAAGGAGCCGAACCCGTAGATCCATGATCGCCCCGCCGCGTTTCGCCAGGAGTGTTTCACGCCGGCCGACTTGAGGGCTCCCCGGTCCCACCAGAGCGACATGACGCAGAACAGCACGTAGAACGAGAGGGCCGACCATTTGACGCTGCAGGCAATCGCGAACATGACGCCGGCGACGAGGCGCCACGGCCGCGGGCCCAGGGTCGGGACGCCGGCGCTCAAGTCGACTCCCTCGCCGACCAGTCCGGCGAGCCGCCCGCGCACTTGATCACGGTCGACGACCAGCGCGGCGAAGCCGGCCAGGATGAACGTCTGCAGGAAGATGTCGAGTAAGGCCACTCTCGACTGGACGAGCGAGACGCCGTCGAGCGCCAGCAGGACGCCCGCGATCCCCCCGAACAGGTTCGAGCGGAACATCCGGCGGGCGACGCGAGTGATGATGACGACTGACGCGATGCCCGCGATCGCCGGCGCAAGCCGCCAGCCGACCGTGTTGTAGGTCGCGTCGGCGCCGCCCCACACATGCGACGTGAGCGCGATGAGCAGCTTGCCCACCGGCGGGTGCACGATGAACATGTAGCCGCGGTTGTCCTCGTAACCGAAGCGCAGGACCTCCTGCGCCTCGGTCGCGTAGTAGACCTCGTCGAAGCTTTTCGACTGCGGGAAGCCGAGCGCCCACAAGCGGGTCGCGCACGCTACTGCCAGAGTGAACAACGTGACCACGCGACCCGCCCAGGGATGCGGGTCATGCCATTGCTGCAGAGCGGCGGGGACCGGACGCGTGGGAGGGGCGGGTGCGTCTGATTCGGAGGCCCCCTCGTCCTCGGCGCGCTCAGGTGCCTCGAGCGTCGCCGTCACCAAGCGATCGTAGGGTCTGCTTGTGGTGATGGACAGCCGCCCCCGCGCTTCGGTGATCCTGGCCGCGGCGCCCCTTGGCAATCCCGCGGACGCGTCGGCGAGGTTCCGCCGGGCGTTGGCCGAGACCGCCGTGATAGCGGCCGAGGACACTCGCCGGCTGAGGAGGTTGTGCGCTGATCTCGGAGTCGAACCGACCGGACGCGTGGTCTCGTTCTTCGAGGGGAACGAGGTGTCACGTGTGCCGCAGCTCCTGGAGGCGCTGCGAGGCGGCGACGACGTCCTCGTCGTCACCGACGCGGGCATGCCGTCCGTCTCCGATCCGGGGTACCGGTTGGTCGCCGCGGCCATCGCCGAAGACGTGGCGGTCACCGTGCTGCCCGGCCCGTCAGCGGTGCTCGCGGCGCTGGCCGTGTCGGGACTGCCCGTCGACCGGTTCTGTTTCGAAGGTTTCTTGCCGCGCCGGGCCGGGGCCCGGACCTCGGCGCTCGAGGAACTGAGTGGCGAGGCGCGGACGATGATCTTCTTCGAGGCCCCGCACCGCCTGGCCGACACGCTGGCAGCGATGGTCGAGGTGTTCGGCGAGGGCCGACCTGGCGCGATTTGCCGTGAGATCTCCAAGACTTACGAGGAGACGGTGCGCGCTCCGTTGGCCGAACTGGCGCAGTGGGCGCGGTCGGAGCCTCGTGGCGAGATCACGATCGTGGTCGGCGGGGCCGCCGAGCCGGCCGCGGCGCCGGACGCCGCGTTGCTCGCCGCGCTGGTGGACGTGGCTGAGAAGGTCGGCGGTCAGTCACGTAAGGACGCGATCGCGAGCGTGGCGAGGGAGCACGGGGTGGCGAAGCGAGTTGTCTTCGAGGCCGTCGTCGCCGCGAAGGCGGCGCGGTAGGGGTCGTCGCCGCGAAGGCGGCGCGGTAGGGGTCGTCGCCGCGAAGGCGGCGCGGTAGGGGTCGTCGCCGCGAAGGCGGCGCGGTAGGGGTCGTCGCCGCGAAGGCGGCGCGGTGCACTCACTAGGCTTGGGTCGTGAGTGAGCAGCACATCCTGACCGCCGTGGCCTGGCCGTATGCCAACGGCCCGCGCCACATTGGCCATGTCGCCGGCTTCG
>Ga0207702_10003098_pt1 | contig 15420 bp, 12 predicted proteins | sample KBSCornC62_FD_184302 | JGI IMG/M metagenome (GOLD analysis project Ga0207702, IMG submission 184302) | Corn rhizosphere microbial communities from Kellogg Biological Station, Michigan, USA - KBS Corn C6-2 (SPAdes) (version 2) | ecosystem: Host-associated > Plants > Roots > Rhizosphere > Soil ...
GGTCTCCTGGTCCCGGATATAAATGGGTAGTGCTTTTTTTGCCATAATCTGAGGAATAGCAAAGAAGCTGGCTGGGCATCATGGGGGTTTTATCCATGACCACCTCAAGGCAAAATTCTGCCCTGTTTCAACGCCCGTCAAGCGTTAAATCCGGTTCCAACGAGATCGGGCGCACCGGATTCATTTGGCCGGCGGCGAAAACGATGAACTCTGGTTCAGGATCTTTTCCGCCCGGCCATACGACCCGAGATTGAAAACCTGCGCGTAGCCCAGAGCTTTCAATTTGCTTTTCGCCAGGCCGCTGCGCATGCCGCTCTGGCAATGCAACAGGATGACCCGGTTTTTATCCGCCTCCCGCTGCGGCAAGGTGGTGGCAATTTCGTCCAACGGAAGGTTGATCGCCGCCGGCAGGTGACCGGAATTAAATTCACCCGGACTACGCACATCCACGACCAGTGCGCCCTGCTGCCAGTACAACCGCGCGTCCCTGGCTGAAATCTGGCCGCTGCGTTTCATCACGATGAAAAATACCACGATCGCACCGATGATTAAGATAGGAGTCCAGTTCATGATTTCAATTTGGGAATTCAACGAGCTCACAGCTTTCGTTCGCCACGCGTGCGGGGATTATTTACCACGCCTGACGGACGCGAAAGTAGCGATTGCCGTCAGCCACCGGGAGATTCACGGTCGAATTCACCGGCCCGATGGCCGGAAGATTGGTCACCGCCGTCCAAATGGCGCCCGCTCCCAGCAAATCAGATTGTTCGACGACCACATCAGCCCAAGTCTGCGGCCACGTGAGACTCAACGCCGAACTCGTCACCGGTCCGATTGTCAAATTGACCGGTCCGGTAACTAGCAGATTGCCTGTGTAGGTCGCGCTGGCGGCGCCAACGGTCGCCACCACCCGCCACGAATAAAATCCCGGCGCGGCATAAACGTGCTGGGCAAACTGATTGGTGCTCAAGGCCGAGCCATCGCCGAAAGTCCACTGATAGCTTACGGTGGCTGAGGTATTGACCGGCGTAGCGAGCGCGCTCAAGGCCACCGGCCAGCCGGCGGCGGCATTGTTCGGGACCAGCGTGGTCAGGCTGATGGCAATCGGCCCTTGCGCCACCGTCACCGTGCCGGTGGCGAGACTGGAATCTTTGGAACCATCATAGGCGGCGTAGGTGAAGGTGTCCGTGCCCACAAACCCGGCATCCGGAAAATATGTCAGCACCTGATTGGTCACGCCGAGCGAGCCATTGGCCGGCTGCGAAATAATCCGCAATATCGCGTTGGTTGGCGTGACGATAACCGGCAGGCTCAACGACGCGTTGTTGGCCGTGCTGCCAGACACAACGTTGACCGCGGGTGTTGTGCTGGGGTTGAGATTGCTGTTGGCCGGACCGTTGTGGCAGTTGTAACAGCCGATCAACGCGCCGCGATACAAGTTAAGCGTTACGCTGCCGCTATCAAAACTTGCCGTCAATGTTCGGGTTCCCTGCGCCCGCGACAGCACCGTGCCGCGAAAATCCAAGCCATGACAGGCCTGACACGCCGCCACGCCGCCCGGCATTGAGCTGATGTAATCATGATGACCGGAGACCCAGCTTTGACCGATCGGGTGCATCCCGTGCGGTCCACTGGCGGCAGTGGTGCTGTTCACGGGCATGGAAGTGTGGCAGGCCGTGCATTCCACCATCACGCCCGCGTGGCCCTGGATTTTGATGTTCCGCACATTGTCGTTGTCATGTGTGGCGGGAAATTCCGCGTGGGTTGAGCCGTGACAGGCGGAACATTGCAAGCCGCCGTGGCCGAAGGAAAACCGATATAACGAAATACCCGCCGCCGGAATATTGGGCGTGGTGGCAAAGGTATTGTCAACGGCCACCCGCACCGCGCCGTTCGTGATGAAAACGGAAGTGTAGCGGATCTGCCCGTTATTGTGCGTTGCCGTGCCACTGTGGCACCCCTGACAATTCGGTTCCATGAACCAGCCGACGCGACCGGCCGAGCCGACCGCGCTCATGTTGCCGTGACAGCTCTGGCATTGCATCGCCATCGCGCCGTCCGCCGCGATCGCCCCGCCCATCGCGCCACGCAGACATTTCGTCGCCGAACCCGGATGACACCGGTAGCACGCGGAACGATTTGCCGAACTGTCGAGCGTGAGACCGGAAACCGGATCCACGACATGCGCGTGATAGGAATGCACCGACGTGGTCAGTTGCGGAATGGTGCCATAGCTCGGCGCCCCGAGCGCTTCCGACGCGTGACAGGCCGCGCATAAAACCGGTTTATTATCCGCCACCACGCCGCGATATAATCCCTGCGGATTGAACCCGCGCGCCGCGAGCGCCGCCTGATAAAGACTGGCGTGCTGCGCGAATTGATGTTCATCGTGCAGCCGCAAAATATTCAGCCGGAAGTCGCGTTCCTGAATGCCGCTCCAAACCCAGCCGGCGGCGGGCTTCGCGGCGGCCTGCGTGCCGGACGCGTGACACGTGCGGCAATCCATTTCATCGGACACGGGCAGCACGATGTCATTCGTCGCGATGGGCGTTGCGCCATTCTTGGCGATGAGCCGCATCATGGGATAAGGATTTTTGTTATGCGCATCGTCGAACGGAGAAATGGGAATGCCCTCGGCGCGGAACCAATTAACGGGCGTGAGCACGCCGGCGGCGGGTTGGTTTGTCTGCTCGAACAGCATCGTCTGCGGCGTGTTGCCTGGCCCGGGCATGTTCCACCCGGCCAGTCCGCCTTCCGGGCCGAGCGTGGCTCCGTAAAGATCATGGGCGTAGGTGTAATAATTTCCCTTGCCCATCGCGGTGGAATTGAACGAGCCGCCGGCATCCGCCGTCGCCTGATACGTGACCGTGTAGCCGCTGCCGTTGGTGACGAGTTTGCCGCCGACAATGAGCTGCGCTTCGATCGTGTTGTAAGGCGGCAGAATGCTGAACACGGAATAATCGCTGTCCATGCAGTGCATGCCGAGATTGTTCCAGCCAAGGATTTGATTGCTGGCACCGCGGCCGGTTTGCAAATCGAGAAGCATCAGTGCGGCGATCAAAGCTGCCTGACAAGGGAAATAAAATGAGCGTAGGTTCATGGATGATGCATTTTTCTACACTTCCACCCTAAGGCGGTTGAGCCGCCTGACAATCCACAAATCTTGTGAAACTGACCGCAAAAGATGTCCACCCTTTCGGCGCTGCACCGCGACCCCGAAAACCCAGCCAATCGGCCGGCCAACGCTGAATCATTTCGGCTTCACCGCATGCGCTTTCGCCATGAAATACAGCAGCGGCACCAATACCGGCGCGGTAAACATGGAAATCAAGCTGCCCGCCATCAGCGCAATCGCCAGCCCTTGGAAAATCGGATCCGTCAGAATCACCGTCGCGCCCGCCACCACCGCCAGCGCCGTGAGCATGATCGGCCGGAACCGCACCATGCCCGCCTCCACGACCGCCTCGGCCAGCGGATGACCTTCCGCCAGCCGCAGTTCGATGAAATCCACGAGGATGATGGAATTGCGCACCACGATGCCCGCGCCCGCCATGAAGCCGATCATCGAGGTCGCCGTGAAAAATGCATGTAAAATCCCGTGCGCCGGCAGCACGCCGATGAGCGAGAAGGGAATCACAATCATCACGATCAGCGGCGTGAGGAACGACTTGAACCAGCCGACCATCAAGATGTAAATCAGCACCAGCACCGCGCCGAACGCGAGACCGAGATCGCGGAAGACTTCGATGGTGATGTGCCATTCGCCGTCCCATTTCATCGCAGGCTGCTGGTCGGTGAACGGCATGGCGGCATTGAGGATTTTCAATTTCGCACCGTCGCCGCCAAATTGCTGCGTGTCGAGCTTTGCCAGCGCCTCGTTCATTTTCAGAATCGCATAGACCGGGCTTTCCACCACGCCAGCGACATCGCCGATGACGTAGGTGACGGGCATGAGATTCTTATGGTAAATGCTCTTGTCCGTGATGGTGTGCCTGACCGCGACCAGTTCACGCAGCGGCACCAGCGGGGCGGCGCTGCCGGCAGCGGCCGGCTCGGGTAGGGCATTGGCATCGCCGGCGCGCACACGCAGCGCGAGCAATTCTTCCGGGTTGCTGCGGCTGGCGAGCGGCAGTTGCAGGACGATGTTCACGTCCTCTTTCTCGCGCGGGACGTGCAGTAAATCCACCGAGTCGCCGCCGACGGCAATTCTGAGCGTCTGCGAAATGGTTTCCGCGCTGATGCCGTGCAGCGCGGCTTTTTCCTTATCAATCACGAACTCGACTTTCGGTTGATCGGCTTCGATATACCAGTCCGTGTCCACCACGCCGGGAGTGCTGTGAAAAATATCAATGACCTTTTGCGCCAGCTTCAAACGTGCCTCTTCATTCGGCCCGTAAATTTCTGCGACCAATGTCTGCAACACCGGCGGGCCGGGCGGCACCTCGGCCACGGCCACGCGCGCGCCAAATTTTTTGGCGATCTCCGCCACGCGCGGACGCACCCGCTTGGCGATGTCGTGGCTCTGCGCCTTGCGTTCGTTCTTGGGAACAAGATTGATCTGCAAATCGGCAATGTTCGCCCCGCGCCGCATGAAATAGTGGCGCACAAGGCCGTTGAAGTTGAACGGCGACGCAACGCCGGCATAAATCTCGTAATCTGTCACCTCCGGTTCCGTGCGGACAGCAGCGGCGATTTCGCGCGCCGCCTGCGCGGTGCGTTCGAGCGAGCTGCCTTCGGGCATGTTCAGGATGATCTGGAATTCGCTCTTGTTGTCGAACGGCAGCATCTTCACCTTCACCCAGCCGACGCCGACCAGCGCCATCGAGACGAGCAGCAGAACGACGAGCGCCGCGAGAAAGACGTAACGCCGCTTCGCGCTGGCAATGAGCGGATTCATCAACGCGCGATACATCCGGCCAAAGAAATTTTCACTCACCGCCTCGCGATCCGGCGTGTGACCTTCAGCCGCCTGAACTTTTCTGCGCCATTGCAAAATGCGGATGGCCGCCCACGGCGTGACGATAAATGAAATTGCCAGCGAGAAGGCCATTGCCGCGCTGGCGCCAATCGGAATCGGCCGCATATACGGCCCCATCAGCCCGCCGACGAACGCCATCGGCAGCACGGCAGCGATCACCGCGAACGTCGCGAGTATGGTTGGATTGCCCACCTCGCTCACCGCCTCGATGGCGACAACCGTCCGGCTGCGTCCTTTGCTTTCCGGCAGATGAAAATGGCGGACGATGTTCTCGACCACGACGATGGCGTCGTCCACCAGGATGCCAATGGAGAAGATCAGCGCGAAGAGTGTGATGCGGTTCAGCGTGAAGCCGTAGAGGTAAAACACCAGCAGCGTGAGCGCGAGCGTCGCGGGAATGGCCAGCAGCACGATGAGCGATTCGCGCCAGCCCAGCACGAGCAGGATCAGGAACGACACGCTCACCACGGCGAGCAGCATGTGCCAGAGCAATTCGTTGGATTTGTCTTCCGCCGTCAGCCCGTAGTTGCGCGTGACGGTGACGGAGACATCGGCTGGAATGATATAGCCCTTGAGCGTGTCAATTTTCTTCAGGACTTCATTGGCTACTGCAATGGCATTCGCGCCGGGCCGCTTGGCGATGCTCAACGTCACGGCGGGTTCATCCGCAGAAAGTTTCCCCGCCGCGCCATTGCCGAAGAACACATATTGGCTCGGTTCTTCCGCACCATCCACGATATCCGCCACGTCGCGCAGATAAACCGGCTTTCCGGAATACGCGCCCACGACCACGTTGCCGACATCTTCCGCCGTCTGCAGAAACGCCCCCGTTTCCACGATGACTTCGTGGTTGTCGCTGGTCAGGCCGCCGGCGGAATACTGCCTATTCGCCTGCTGCAACATCGGCACCAGGCCGGCGGGCGACAGATTACGCGAAGCCAGCTTCACCGGATCGAGCAGCACGCGCACCTGTCGCTGCGCGCCGCCAATGATCGTGGTTTCGGCGACGAGCGGGACTTGCTTTACCGCATCGTCCACCTGCGCCACGAGCCGGCGCAGTTCCAGATGATCGTAACGCGCGCTGTGAAACGTCAGCGCCAGAATCGGCACATCGTCAATCGTCCGCGCCTTGATGAGCGGGGTGGAAACGCCATGCGGGATACGGTCAAAGTTCTGTTGCAACTTCTGGTTCAGTTTGACCAGGCTGCTTTCCATGTCCTCGCCGACCTTGAAGCGCACGATGGCCAGCGACTGTCCCTCGCTCGAAGTGGAGTAGATATATTCGACGCCGGGAATTTCCCAGAGCAATTTCTCCATCGGCCGCGTGGCGCGCTCCTCGACTTCCTTCGCGTAAAAGCCGGGCATGGACACCAGCACGTCAATCATCGGCACCTTGATCTGCGGCTCCTCCTCACGCGGCAGCATGATGACGGCGAACAGACCGAGCAGCAGAGACGCGATGACGATGAGCAGCGTCAGCTTGGAATCAATGAACGCCTGCGCGATGCGACCGGCGATGCCGGGAGGCGCGCCGGGTGAATTATCATCGCTCGCTTTCACGGCTTGATCGTTACGGGTTGCCCGTCGGTCAACGCAGCCAAGCCGTCCGTGACCACTTGTTCGCCGGGATTCAAACCGGAAACCAACTCCAGCTCGTCGCCGATGCGGCTGCCCGATTTGACCAGCCGCAATTCGGCGTGGCCGCTGGCGACAACAAAAACCAACTCCATCTGTCCGCGCTGAATCACGGCGGCGGCAGGAACGCGAATAGCGCTGACTTCACCAGTGGGAACGGCGACACGCCCGAACTGCCCGGAGCGCACGCCCTGCGCGCCGGGCAGATCCAATTTCACCAAATAGGTCCGGCTGTTGGGGTCGGCGGCTGGCGACATTTCGGAAACGGTGCCTTCGATTTCACGGCCAACACCGGCAATGCGCACCGCGAGTTTATCGCCCAGTTTCACGTTCCCAATGAGCGCTTCCGGCACGTCCGCCTCGAAACGCAGCGTATTGGGATTTTCCATTTGCAGCAGCGGTTTGCCCGGCTGCGCAAGGTCGCCCACGTCGGCCAGCTTGCGCGTAATGACGCCGTCGAATGGCGCGAGAATGTCCGTATAGCCCAGCATCGTCTTCGCTTCAGCCTCGGCGGCGGCGAACTGGCGAAATTTCGATTGCGCGTTGTCGAACTCCGACTGCGAAAGAATTTTCTGCTGAAGCAAATCTGTGGCGCGTTTCAAGTCGTTTTCCGCCTGCTGCCGGGCGGCGGTGGCCTGGTCAAGCCGCGACTGGATTTCATGTGCGTCCAACTGAATCAACCGCTCGCCAGCCTTCACCAACTGGCCGGGCACAACCAGCAGCTGGCTGATGCGCCCGCTGACCTTCGCCTCGATGGCCGCGCTCAATTCCGGCCGCACCGTCCCGACGACATCCTCCGTGGCGGCGCGGGCTTTTCGTTCGACCGTCAGGACGCGGACGCTGGCGGCGGGGGGTTCCGCCCGAGCCGGCTCTGCCGGTTTATGGCACCCACATAACAGCGGACTGGCGGCGATGGCGGTTAATACGAGAAGGCGTTTCATGAAGCAATCCTACTGTCTCACGGATCATCGCGGCTGTCAGACCTTTTTCCCCTCGCCGCAGCAGTCACCGCCGACGCCCATTTTCTTCAGGATCATTTCCAGCGGGCAGAAGTTCGTGAACGAGGATTGCAGCAGGTTGAAGCCGACGAACGCGGTGAACCAGAGCCAGTTCGGACTGTGGTAATGCGCGAGCAACAGGCTGACGAGGATGAATGCGCCGGCAAACCGGCGGATGAGCATGTGCATTTTCATAACGGTCAGGGTTTTTGGTTGAGGAATCAGAACTGTCGTGACATAATCATATAACTATACAGTAATATGTCAAACCAGAAAACAGGCCGCCGGCTGTCGGACGCGGAACTGGCCGATGTCGCCCGGCACTTCAAGCTGCTGGGCGAGCCGATGCGATTGAAGATTTTGCAGTCCGTGTGCCGGGAACCGCGCACGGTGGGCGACATCGTGTCCGCCACCGGCGCCACCCAGGCCAACATCTCCAAGCATCTGGCGCTGCTGGCGGCAGCCGGCATGGTGACGCGGGAAAAGGACGGCCAGAATGTTTACTACGGGTTGAAAGATCAGTTGACGGTCAAGCTGTGCGAACTGGTCCGGGCTCAGGTCGCGGATTAAGCGCGCGCGTCCGGCGCGTCAGCACTTGGGCCGCTTCACGACGACTGGCTCCATCGGATGATGCAGGCTGGTGCGCGGCATGATGAGCTTGGCGACGAGACCGGTCCAACCCGTCTGATGCCCCGCCCCGACGCCCCGACCGGAATCGCCATGGAAATATTCGTAAAATAAAATGTAGTCCCGGAAATGCGGATCGGCCGCCTGTTTCGGATGGCATTTCAACGCTGGTCGCTGCCCGTCATCGCCCGACTGGAATAATTTCACGAGGCGGCGCGACAGCTCCTCGGCCACTTCCTCGATAGTCATCAAATGTCCCGAACCAGTGGGACACTCGATCTTAAAATCGTCGCCGTAGTAGTGGTGAAATTTCTGGAGCGACTCGATCAGCAGAAAATTCATTGGCAACCAGATCGGCCCGCGCCAGTTGGAATTGCCGCCGAACAATCCGCCTTCGGATTCCGCCGGCCAGTAGCGGACTTCGTGGACCGTCCCGCCGCAATCGAGCCGATACGGCTCGGTTTCGTGAATCTTGGACAATGCACGGACGCCGTAATCGCTCAAAAATTCCGTCTCGTCCAGCGCGCGGCGCAACAAGCATTTCATGCGATGACCGCGCAACAGCGAGAGCAGGTGCCGCTTGCCCACGCCGCATTCCTGCCAGCGGGAAACGAGGCTCGCCAGATCGGGCCGATGCGAGAGAAACCATTCCATGCGCTCGGCAAACGCGGGCAGCTTTTTCAACAATTCCGGCTCGAGCGTTTCGACGGCGAACAGCGGCACCAGGCCGACCATTGAACGCACCTTGAGCGGAATCTTTTTCCCATCCGGCAGACAAAGTTCGTCGTAATAAAATTCATCCGTCTCGTCCCACAGCGCGAGCCCTTCCTCGGGCATTGCGCCATGGCCGTCGCTCACGCCGTTGATCGCGCCGGCGATGCTGAGGAAGTGCTCGAAAAATTTCGTCGCGATGTCCTCATAGACCTTGTTGTGCTGCGCGAGTTCGAGCGAGATGCGCAGGAGATTCAGGCAATACATCGCCATCCAGCTCGTGCCGTCGGCTTGATTAATGAAGCCGCCCGTCGGCAATGGCGAGCTGCGGTCGAACACCCCGATGTTGTCGAGGCCGAGGAAGCCGCCCTGAAAAATATTCTTCCCTTGCGTGTCTTTGCGGTTCACCCACCAGGTGAAATTCAACAGCAGCTTGTGGAAAACGCGTTCGAGAAATTCCAGATCGCCTTTGTCCTCCTCGTCCATTTCCCGGCGATGCTTGCGGTCCATCTGGAACACGCGCCACGTCGCCCACGCATGAACGGGCGGGTTCACGTCGCCGAACGCCCATTCGTAAGCGGGCAACTGGCCGTTCGGATGCATGAACCATTCGCGCGTCAACAGATCAAGCTGCCGCTTGGCAAACTCCGCATCCACCAGCGCGAGCGGGATGCAATGGAATGCCAGATCCCACGCCGCATACCACGGATATTCCCACTTGTCCGGCATCGAGATGATGTCGGCGTTATTCAGGTGACCCCACTCGGCGTTGCGTCCGTGTTTGCGACCCGGCGGCGGTTCGGGCTGCGTCGGGTCGCCCTTCAACCACGTCCGCACATTAAAATGATAAAACTGCTTCGACCAGATCATCCCCGCCAGCGCCTGCCGCTGGATGGAACGCAAGTCCGTGTTTTCCAAACCGTCCTGCAAGTCGGCGTAAAATTCGTCCGCCTCGGCGATGCGCTCGGCAAAGATGGCGTCAAAATCATCGAACGGCTGGAGCTTCCGATGCGCCTCGGCGGGCTTGCGCGGTGAGACGATCGCGGCGGCGGAATTTTGCAGACGCAATTTCACCACGCGCGAACCGCCCGCCGGAATTTCCAGCGTGTAATGCGCAGCCATCTTGGTGCCAACGCGCTTGGGATTCACCGCCGCCTTGTTCCCTTGAACCAGATATTCGTGAAATGCGTCCTTGAAAAATCCGGCAGCCTGTTCGTCGCCATAAATCAGGCGCGGATTCGTTTCGTTTTCGCAGAACAACAATTCGGGCAGGATCGTGTCCTCTTCCATTGGACCGGGGAAAAATTCAAATGTGCCCATCTCCTCGTGATCCACCACGACTGCCGAACCGCCGCGCACCGCGCGCATTTTCGGCTTGTGATGGTCTTGATCCCACGACCAGGTGTTGCGAAACCAAAGATGCGGCAGGACATGGATCGTCGCGGCTTCCGGCCCGCGATTATGAACCGTCACGCGCATCAAAATATCTTCCGGTGCCGCCTTGGCATATTCCACGAACACGTCGAAGTAGTGGTCCTCGTCAAAGATTCCCGTGTCAAGCAGCTCGAATTCCCCATCCGCCTTGCCGCGTCGCGCGCTTTCCTCCACCAGCCGCGCGTAGGGAAATTCCGCCTGAGGATACTTGTAAAGCATCTTGAGATACGAATGCGTCGGCGTCGCGTCGAGGTAGTAATAAATTTCCTTCACATCCTCGCCGTGATTGCCCTGTTCGTTGGTGAGGCCGAAAAAGCGCTCCTTGAGAATCGGATCCTTGCCGTTCCACAACGCCAGCGAGAGGCAGAGCCGCTGCAGGCCGTCGCTGATGCCGGCAATGCCGTCCTCGCCCCAGCGATAGGCACGGCTGCGGGAGTGTTCGTGCGGAAAATATTCCCAGGCGGTGCCGTTGGGCGAGTAATCCTCGCGGACCGTGCCCCACTGGCGTTCGGAAAGATACGGGCCGAAATATTTCCAGCGTCGCGCACAACGCTGGTCTTCGGCTAAACGAATTTTCTCGGCGATTTTTCCTCCCATCAATTTGTCTTTTATTAACCATTTATTGACGCGCGGCAAGCGCAGAATTTTTCCACGCCACGCCGATTCCCCTTGATTTACCGTGCGTTCGCACCGCGCTCCCGGCCGGGTGGCGGCATTTGCGCGCGCGGGTGGTCAACTTGACTTTCCATACGCAAACGCAATGATGATTCAGGGCCAAAAGCCTTTCGCCATGCACGAATTCAGCCTCATGCAGTCAACGCTGGAGATCGCCGCGCAGCAGATGCACGACGCCGGCGCTACGCACCTGCACCGGCTGAAAGTGCGCGTCGGCAAATTGTCCGGCGTGGTGCCGGAAGCGCTGCGGTTCGCGTTTGAAAGTTTGCAGCCAAAATCTTTCGCCGCCGGCGCTAAACTGGAAATCGAGGAAGTGCCCGCCGTCTGCTGGTGCCCGAACTGCACGGCGGAATTTGAAACAGCCGACCTGAATTACGAATGCCCGCGCTGTCACCAACCCAGCGGCGACCTGCGACGCGGACGCGAACTGGAACTGGCGTCGCTGGAAATCTCTTAAATTTTATGTGCCAAGAATGCGGATGCTCCAAACCCGGCCCTTACCAAGTCGGCGAACGACTCGTGGATGCTCACCACCACACCCACACTTTGCCGGACGGCAGGATCATCACGCACACGCATCCGCCTTCGCCGCGCGCCGACGCGACAGCTGACAACCATGGGCATGGCCACCGTCATCCTCACGACCACGGGCATCACCATCATCACGGCCACGATCACAGCCACGCGCATCCGCATCAGGTTTTGAATCTGAACACGAGCATCCTGAACACCAACGACCGCATGGCGGAACAAAACCGCGGCGCTTTCAAGGCGTTGAATCTGCTGACGCTGAATGTCGTTTCCTCTCCGGGTGCCGGTAAAACGGCGCTGCTCACCAAGACCCTCAACGAATTAAAAGGTCGCCTGCGCTGCGGCGTCATCGTCGGCGACCTCGCCACGGACAACGACGCAGTCCGTCTCCGCACCACGGGCGCGGCTGTCGTGCCGATCGCCACCGGCACGCTCTGCCACCTCGAAGCCAACATGGTCGCCGAGGCGATGAAGCAGCTCGATCTGCGCGCGCTCGATCTGCTCATCATCGAAAACGTCGGCAATCTCGTCTGCCCGGCGTCGTTCGATCTTGGTGAATCAGTCCGCGTGGTGCTGCATTCCGTGACCGAAGGCGAAGACAAACCGCTAAAATATCCGCCGATGTTCCATTCAGCCGACGTCGTCATCGTGACCAAGACCGACATGAGCGAGGCCGCCGGCTTTGACCGTGAACTGGCGTTGAAAAACATCCGCCAGGCCGCGCCACATGCGAAAATTTTTGAACTCTCCTCCCGCACCGGCGACGGCGTGAAAGCTTGGTGCGATCATCTCGTTGAATTGCAGGCCAACGGCAAAGCCCTCCGTTGAAATTAGCGGTGGGGCGAGCGTCCTCGCGAACCGCTGCCGGAGAAATGGCTCTGTCCTTATACGGCTCGCGAGGACGCTCGCCCCACCAAAACCGGACTGCCTCCTGAAAATTTTGGATTGCCTGACGCCGCAACTTTTGCGCCCATGATGGAACGCGTCTGCGTTCCCATGGAAATTGAAATCCAAATCACCTCGCGACCGATTACAGCGAGCGACCGGCTGCCAGAAAAATTCTCCGGCAGTTCCGGCGCGGCGGCGGAATTTTCTGGCATCGTCCGCGACCTGGAAAATGGCGGGAAAATTTCTGCGCTCGAATACGAGGCTTACTCCCCGATGGCCGAGAATGAGATGCGCCGGATTCTCACCTCGCTTGCCGAAAAACATCCCTGTCTCGCGGCCAAAGTCGTCCATCGCATCGGCGTGATTCCTGTTGGTGAAACGGCAATTTACCTCGGCATCGCGTCCAAGCATCGCGGCGAAGCGTTCACGGTGCTGACGGAATTCATGAATCGCCTCAAGCAGGACGTGCCGATCTGGAAAGTGCGCTCGCTGCCGATTCCCTATGTAGGAGACGACGTGAGGAGTCTCACATCTCCTTCCCAAAAGTTAGAGACTCCTCACGTCGTCTCCTACAAGTCATTGGACGAAGCACTCGCTGAAATTTCCTCCCGCTGCCAACCGTTGCCGGGAGTTCGGGCCGGTTTGGCTGAAGCCGGTGGCCGCGTCCTGCGCGAAACCATTTTGGCCGACGAAGATTTTCCGTCGTCAGACCGCTCGACACGCGATGGCTATGCGATTTTGGCAGACGACGAGTCTGAAACATTCTCCGTCGTGGACGCGCTGCACGCCGCCGACTGGAAACCGCGCCAGTTGAAAACCGGCGAAGCCGTGCGCGTGGCGACTGGCACGTCGTTGCCCTGCGAAAAACTGCGCGTGGTCATGCAGGAAAACGTGGAGCGTTCTGGCGACACCATAAAAATCCTGAAGCGCGATTCTGCCCGGAACATCCGTCTGCGCGGCGAGGAAATGCGCGCCGGCGATGCCGTTCTACCCGCCGGTGCCAGGCTGAATGCGGGCGCGCTGGCCTTGCTCGCCACCGTCGGTTGCACTCAACCGCTTGTCAGCCCCAAACTGCGCGTGGTGCATTTCACAACGGGCGACGAAATCATTTCGCCCGACCAAAACCCGCAGCCGGGGCAGATCCGCGACAGCAATTCCATTTTGATCCGCGCATTGCTGCAAAAGTTTCCGTGTGATGTTGAGCACCGACACCTGACGGAAGATTTTGAGCAGGCGAAGCGGGAAATTTTAGATTTCGGATTTCGGATTTCGGATTTTGATTTGGTGTTGGTTTCCGGCGGTGCGAGCGTGGGCGACAAGGATTTCACGCGTCCGCTGCTGGAATGGCTGGGCTTCGGCACTGTTTTCACTCGCACCAACATCCGCCCCGGCGCGCCGCTGATCTTTGGCGTGGATGGCCGGCGCGCCGCCTTCGGCCTGCCGGGCAATCCGCTGTCGCACTTCGTCTGCTTCCATCTGTTCGTGGCGGCGGCACTGGCAAAGCTGACCGGCGCAGAATCGCCAAAGTGCATCACCGGCACGCTCGCGGCGAAACTTGAAGATGCGCCGAATCCGCGCGAAACTCTGTGGCCGGCGCGTTGTGAAAAGCGGAATGGAAGACTGGAACTAACGCCGCTGCGCTGGAGCAGTTCCGGCGACGTAACGGCGCTGGTAAACGCGAACGCGCTGATCCGCGTGCCACCAAATCAGGGTTCGCAGGCGGCGGGCGCGACAGTGGAATTTTTACCGACGGAATTTTGAAATGAAAAAAACTTTCTCTCACCTCGATGAAACCGGCAATGCGCGCGTGGTGAACGTGGGCGCGAAGCCGGTGCAGCGCCGCCGCGCGGTGGCGGCGGCGAAACTGATTTGCCAGCCGGCGACGATTCGCGCGCTGAAAAAGGACGCGCTGCCGAAGGGCGATGTTTTGACGGTGGCGCAGATCGCCGGCATCCAGGCGGCGAAGCGGACAGGGGAATTAATTCCATTGTGTCACCCGCTGGCGCTGTGTCATGTGGAGGTGAACTTCAAACTGAAGCGTGATGCGATTGAAATTCTCTGCGCCGCCGAAACCAGCGCGCAGACGGGCGTGGAGATGGAGGCGCTTACCGGCGCGAGCGTGGCGGCGCTGACGCTTTACGACATGTGCAAGGCGGTGGACAAAACGATGCGCATTGAGGGCGTGCGCGTGGTGGAGAAGATCAAGTCATGAAAATCGGACGCGTCACCATCAGCGACCGGGCGAGCGCGGGCGTTTACGCCGATCGCAGCGGGCCGGAGATCGAGAACGTGCTGCGGGAAGTTTTCGGAACTGAAGCAGCTTTTGTTTCCGTCATCGTGCCAGATGAGGTGAATTTGATTTCCGACGCGTTGAAAAATTTTGCCGATGCGCGGCACTGCGATTTGATCGTGACGACGGGGGGCACGGGGATTTCCGCGCGCGACGTGACGCCGGAGGCGACGAAGGCGGTGTTGGAAAAGGAATTGCCGGGCTTCGGCGAGTTGATGCGGATGCAATCTTTCGCCAAGGTGAAGACGGCCATCCTGTCACGCCGGTGGCGGGCACGCGCGGAAAAAGTTTGATCGTGAACCTGCCGGGCAAGCCGTCGGCGGTGCGGGAGTGTTTGGAGATTCTGGCGCCCGCGATTCGCGAAGGCGTGGCGCATTTGCGCGGGGAAGACCCGCACTGACCGGCCGGGCGACGGGGGCATCGCCACCACGGACTTAGTTTTTCAACCAGTTCTGCAACTGGCGGACGGCGGCTTCGGATTGCGCGTCCAAACCTTCCAGAAATTTCCCGACATGCTTTGCGTCGCCGAGGATGGCGGCCTCTTCCAAGGCGAGAAAACTATCCGACAACGACTGGAACCCGAACAGAACGAATAATCCCTTGAGCGAGTGGGCGGCGCGCTTGAGATCGGGCCAATGCTTGCTGGTGTGCAG
>Ga0207702_10003105_pt1 | contig 15394 bp, 15 predicted proteins | sample KBSCornC62_FD_184302 | JGI IMG/M metagenome (GOLD analysis project Ga0207702, IMG submission 184302) | Corn rhizosphere microbial communities from Kellogg Biological Station, Michigan, USA - KBS Corn C6-2 (SPAdes) (version 2) | ecosystem: Host-associated > Plants > Roots > Rhizosphere > Soil ...
TTCTGCAGCAGCGCGGCGATCTTCATCGTCTGCAGCATGTCCTGGCTGTCGTTGCTGGCCGGGCCGTCCAGACCGAGGCCGACCGTGACGCCTTCGCGCAGCAGCCGCGGGACCGGCGCCACCCCGCAGGCCAGGATCATGTTGGAGACCGGGTTGTGCGCGACCGCGACCCGGTGCTCGCGCAGCAGCCGGACGTCGGTGTCGTCGAGCCAGACGCAGTGCGCGGCGACCACCTGCGCGTCGAGCAGCCCGGTCCTGGCCGCGTACTCGATCGAGCCGACGCCGCGGTTGACCCGCGAGTGGGTGACCTCCTCGCGGATCTCGTGCAGGTGGATGTTCAGCCGTGGCGTGTCCCGCAGGAGCTCGACGGTCGCCCCGATCAGCTCGTCCGAGGCGGCCGGGACGGTGGCCAGCCCGACCCGGAACCGGCACCGGTCGGTGGCTGCGGCCGCCGCCCGCAGTGCCTCGTGCTCGGCCAGCACGAGTGCGAGAGGTCGCGGGTTGCTGTCGTCCTGAGGCCCGTAGGAGACGTCGCCGCGCAGGCCGAGCTCGGTCAGTGCCTGCACGACGCCGGGCGTGGACGGCTCCGGCCCCGGCGCATGGCAGAACATGTCGGCCACCGTGGTGACCCCCGACAGCGCCATCTCGGCGCCCTTGAGCAGCGTGCCGACGTAGGCGAGCTCGCGGGTCAGGTACGGCTCGACCGGGCCGACGACGTGGACGAACCACTCCCACAGCGTGTGCGTCTCGCCGATCCCGGTGACCAGCCCCTCGGAGAAGTGCCCGTGCGTGCTGATCAGGCCCGGGGTGAGGATGCCGGTGCCGTCGCCGACCACCTCGGCGTCCGGGAAGTCCCGGCGCAGCCGCCCGTACGGGCCGACCGCGGCGATCCGCTCGCCGATGACGGCGACCGCGCCGTGGCGCAGGTGCCCCTCCGGCCCGGACGTGAGCACGTGTCGGGCCCGGATGAGAAGGGGACGCGCGGCGGCCCGCGCGCCCCCCTGCTCGACGGTCACTACTTCGCGGACGCCGCCAGCCCGATGGCCGGGTTGATGAACTCGTTGGTGTAGATGTCGGACGACTTCAGGTCCGGCTTGATCTGCTTGTTCTGGGTGGCGTAGATCGGCTTGAGGATCGCGATCATCCGCTGGATCCGGCTGTCCTGGATGTTGCCCAGCGTCTTGTCCGGGCCGTTGCCGACCAGGCCCAGGTTCTTCAGCGTGGTCACCGCGTAGTCGGCCATGCCAGGCGAGTACGTCCAGAAGTCGTGGATGTCCTGGACCGCCTTGATCACCAGCTGGTTGGTGGCCTGCGGCTTGTTGATGAAGTCGACCGAGGACTGCTGGATGATCGGCACCAGCTTCTTCAGGCAGGGCGCCAGCTTGTCCTTGTCCGCCTGCCGGATGGACAGCGCCTCGCTGTACATCGGGTAGCCGGTGTCGTTGATCAGCTGCAGGTGCGTGTCGTAGCCCTGCTGTCCCTTGGGAAGCTCGTTCTTGAAGATGTACGGCTCCGAGGTGGCGAAGCCGGCGTTCGCGATCGTCCCCTTCGAGGCGACGAAGCGGGACGGCGTGCCGTCGTACGAGCCGTCCATCTGGCTGGCCCGCACCAGGCCGGCGCCGATGAGGTACTGCGCGTACGCGTCGGTCTGGTAGTAGAGGATCTTGGTGTCCGTCTGGCCGATGTCGGCGATCGTGTTGAAGTTCGGGTGCGCCTTCGTGCTCCAGAGGATCATCAGCGGGCTGATCTCCAGCGGGGCCATGACCGCCAGGGTCGGCTGCGACTTGGAGTTCGCGATCGCCTCGTCGGTGTTGACCTGACCGAGGGTGATCGACTTGTCCGCGTACATCTGCGCGGTGACCGTCTGGTAGCCGATCGCCGGGCCGCCGGTGCGGATCTCCACCTTGACACCGGTGTCCTGGCCGGAGGCGACAAGCGGGCCGGACAGCACCTTCTTCTTCTTGTCGATCGTGTATCCGGGGCCGAGCAGCTGGTAAAGGTGCCCGTACTCGCTCTCCGGGAACCAGTCGGTCTGGATGACCACTGTGTCGGGGCACACGCCCTTGAGGCTCAGGGCCGCCCCGGATGCCTTCGGCGCCGGCGCGCTGTTGTCGGTGGTGCTGCCGCTACTGGTGCAAGCGGCCGCGGCCAGCAGGAGGGTGAGTCCGGCTGCCACCGGAACGAGCTTGCGTGGACGCATGGTTCTCCTTTGTGCGGGGTGGTGCGGTCCGGCCTCTTGCCGGCGCGGGAAGGGAGGAGTGGGGTCAGGCCGGCCTGTCGTACGCCGTGGAGCCGTACCAAGGACCGGTGACGACCCGGTTGATGAGGCCGAACAGCCAGAACGCGAACACGCCGAGCAGAGACGCGGCGAGCGCGGCGCCGAAGAGCTGCTCGGAGAGCAACCGGGCCCGGTAGACATCAATGAGCACGCCGATGCCGGCGTCCCCCTGCTTGAAGAAGAAGTCGCCGACGACGGACCCGACGACCGCAAGTGTTGCCGCCACCTGGAAGCCGGTGAGGATCGCCGGCATGGCCGCGGGCAGTTGCAGCTTCCACAGCCGGACCAGGCGGTTGGCGTGGTGCAGCGTGAACAGCTCGTGCTGGCCGCGTTCGGCCGACTGCAGCCCGAACAACGTGCTGGAGATGATCGGGAAGATCGCGATCAGCACCGTCACGATCAGCCGGCTCGTCAGCCCGAAGTCGAACCAGAACCCGATCACCGGCACCAGCGCCAGCGTCGGGATGCATTGCAGGATCACCGCGTACGGGTAGATCGACCGCTCCACCCAGCGGGCCTGCGACATCGCGATGCCCAGGGACATCCCGAGGACGATGGCGATCAGCAGACCGAGCGCCGCGATCCAGGTCGACAGCCACAACGCGGTGAGGATGTCGGTGCGGTTCTGCGAGTCGAAGAACGACACCTCGATGACCCGGTGCGGCGGCGGCAGCAGGAAGCGGCGATCGGCGTCGAGCCCGACGTACGAGACGTAGTACCAGACCCCGAGGAACAGCAAGAGCACCACCAGGGGCGGCAGCCAGGTGCTGATCAGACTCCGGCGACGGCGACGCCGAGGAGGGGGCTTACCGACGGCGGCGCCGACGACACCTCCCGCACCCGTTTCCGGCAAACGGGTGTCCACGCTCATCCGAACGCCTCCCGGACCTCGACCCTGGTGGCGGCAATCACCGTTGGCGCTGTGTACCAGACCTTCTGTGTCGCCGATCTGCCTCTCCGTGGACCCCCGCGCGAGACACCGTATAGCACCGGCCTCTGAAGCCGCACGGGGGTGGCAGAGTAATGACACACCGTGACGATCATCGGTTGCCTAACGTGCACGGTGCGGCGCGCGTTCGGCTGAACAGTCCGTGCGCTTGCGGGCCACCCAGACGCACTCCGACGGCCAGCGGTGGGCCCACGCCCCGTTCACGAACGGCCACGGAGTGGTCGCCCCCTCCGGTGCCTGCAGTTCTTCGAGCCGTTCGAGGGTGAAGCCGGCCTGCCGCAGCGCCCGCACCCACTGCCCGTACGGCAACTGGAACTCGCTCGTCCCGAAGGCAGGTGTCTCGATCTCGTGCATCCCGAAGTACGGGCGGACCAGCCGGTCGCCGGCCTCCGCCGACCCGTCGGGGAAGCTGCAGAGCGTCAAGATCGGGCTGACCACGAGGAACAGGAGCCAGCCGCCCGGCCGCAGCAGCCGGGCCGCCTCGGGCAGCCACCGGTACGGATCGCACCAGCTGCTCGCGCCGTACTCGGACAGGACGAGGTCGAAGCGGCCGTCCGGGTAGGGCACGTCCTCGGCGTCGGCGTGCACGAGCGGGAAGTCGAAGCCGTGCTCGGCCTGGAGCCTCCTGGCCAGGGCGAGCTGCCGCTCGGACGCGTCCACCCCGACCGGGCGGGCGCCGGCCCGGGCCAGCCAGCCGGAGAAGTACGCGGTGCCGCAGCCGAGCTCGACCGTGTCCATCCCGGTCACGTCCGGCAGCAGCCGCAGCTCGGACTCGGGGATGCTCCAGTCACCCCAGTTGGGCTCGGCGACCCACATCGCCCGCCCGTACTCGGCCTGCCGGGCGAACTCGCCCTCCTCGCCGGTGAGCGAGTCCCAGAACGCCTGGGTCCTGGCCAGCCGGTCGTCCGCGCGGTCGGCCGCCGTCACCGGGCCGGCCGCCGCGGCACGTCCCTGAGCAGGTCCGAGACCTCGCCGGCGACCTTGGCGAAGTCCTCCGTGTAACGCAGCTCGGGCTGGCGCGGGTACGCGAACGGGATCGACACCTCGCCGAGGATCTGGCCGGGTCGCGGGGACATCACCGCGACCCGGGTGGACATGTACACCGCCTCGGCCACCGAGTGGGTGATGAACAGCGCGGCGAAGCGGCGGTTCGCGAACAGCGCGAGCAGCTCGTCGTTGAGCCGCTCCCGGCTCATCTCGTCCACCGCGCCGAACGGCTCGTCGAACAGGAACACGTCCGGCTGCAGCACCAGCGAGCGGGCCAGCGACGTGCGCATCCGCATGCCGCCGGACAGCGAGCGCGGCCGGTGCTTCTCGAAGCCCTTCAGCCCGACCAGGCCGATCGCCTCGGTCACCCGGGCCTGCCGATCGGCCTTGGGCAGGTGTTCCAACTCGGCCAGCAGCTCGACGTTTCTCCGGACGGTGCGCCAGGGCAGCAGGGTCGGATCCTGGAAGACGTAGCCGACGCGCTTCGAGGCGACATCGACGTGCCCGGTCGTCGGGGCGTCGAGGCCGGACGCCAGCCGCAGCAACGTGCTCTTGCCGCAGCCGGACGGACCGACGACGGAGACGAACTCGCCGCGGTCCACCGCGAGATCGACGTCGCGCAGCGCCTGCGTGCCGTCAGGGAAGGTCCGGCCGACGCCGGTGAACGCCAGCATCGGGGAAGTCACGCATCGGATGGTAGTCGGCGCGTTCCGGAACGCTCAGCGACCCAGCAGCCGGGACATTACCTCGTTGTCCTCGCCGTCGTCGCGGGAGCGATGACGGCGCCGTGGGAGCGAATCGCCCGCCGCTCTCGGCGCGGGCCGAGCCGGCTGCGGCACCGGGCCGGGCTGCGCTGCCGGGCCGGGCTGCGGCGGCACGCCCGACTGCGGCGTCGGGCCCGACTGCGACAGCAGGCCCGACTGCAGCGACGGGCTCGACTGCGGCAGCGGCCCGGACGGCCCGTACTCCCCCGACCCGTTGCCGGACCCGCGGTTCGTCGGGTCGGCCGGATGGTCGGCGGCCAGTTCGGGCGGCCCGGGAAGGCCGATGCCGACCCGCCGGGCCTCGTCCCGCAGGGTCCGCAGGCTGTTGCCGATCAGCCGGGTGGTCTGGATCCGCTCCATCTGGAGCTCGCCGTCGAGCCGGTCGATCATCTCGCCGTGCAGCCGTCCGACCTCGTCCCGCAACGCCGCGACGTCCTCGGCCAGCCCCTGCTCAAGTTCCCGGCGGAGGTAGACCTCCAACTGCAGCTCGTACTCGCGGCGGGCGGCGACCTCCTTCTCCAGCTCGATCTCGTACGCCCGGCGCAGCTCCAGCGCGGCGTCGGGATCGCCCGCCGTGACCTCTGCCTCCCGCCGGCGCGGCGCCGCGAAGACGGCCAGCACGAACGCCCAGAGCGCGCCGACGACCGCCAGCCGCAGCGTCTGCTCGTCGTCGCTGAGCACGACAACCGCGGTCGAGGCGAGCGCGATCGCCACCGCGGCGACCAGCGCGAAGGTGCGCAGGCCACCCCGGCCCCCTGAGCTGGAGCGCGCCACGGGGGCCACCTTAGGGGACCCCGGGACGAGCGAATACGGCGAGCCACCCGGCATGCTCGCGGCCGGCCCGGGTTCAGATCAGCCGGGCGTCCTGCAGGAACCGCTTGGCCAGCCCGTCCGGGTCCTGGCCGTCCAGGTCCTGGCGCTTGTTCAGCTCCTGCAGCTTCTCGGTGGTGAGGGCGCGGTTCACGCTGTCGACCACGGCCCGGGCGGAGGCTGGCAGCTGGTCGCGGTAGAGCGCGATGATGTTGCCGGCCGGCTCGAGCAGCCTGTCGTCGCGCAGGACGACCAGGCTCTCGGCGGCGATCTCGCCGTCCGAGGACTGCACCGAGCCGACGTCCGCGGTGTCCTTGGCCAGCGCGTCGAAGATCGGCTTGCCTGAGACGTCGCCGAGCTCGTCCACCCGCTTGAACCGCAGCCCGTACCGGTCCTGCAGGCCGCGCAGGCAGAACGGGTCCGTGCTGCAGCCGTCCGGGCCGCCGAGCACCAGCGTGCCGTTGAGCCGGCGCAGGTCGGAGACGGCGACGAGGTTCTTGTCGTCGGCGAGCGACTTCGTCACCGCGAGCGCGGTCTGGTCGGTGGCCAGCGACGGCCGGGTGACCCCGAGCGGCTCGTGGGCGAGCAGCTGGTCGAGCACGTACGCGGTGTGCTCGACGTCGCCGCTGGCAGCTGCCGGCCGCCGCGCGACCGGCACCCCGGCCCGCAGGTAGTCGGTGACCGGCGCGAGGTAGTCAGGCACCACGTCGAGCTCGCCGCGCTCCAGCGCCGGCACGTACGCGGTGCGCGCGCCCGCGTTGAGCTTCAGGGTCACGTCGAAGCCGGCCTTGCGCAGCGCCTGGGCGTACATGCGGGCGATGATCTGCTGCTCGGGCGACAGGCCGGCGCCGACGGTGACCTTCGGCTGCGGCTTGGCGGGCTGCTCCTTGTCGTCCGTGCAGCCGACCAGCAGCAGCAGGGCCAGGACCACCAGCAGCGCGGACCTCACCGGCGCTCGCCCACCCTCCTTCGCGGCCGCCCGGATCCCATCCGACCAGGGCCCGGCCGGCGACCGCAGTCGCCGAGGTCACCAGCCAACCACGCGCGCCGCACGGCGCCGCCAGCGTAGGACATTCCGCCCGGGGACGACCTGCGCTATTTCACCGCACGCAGCGGGGTGGTGGCCCGGCGCGGGACGTCGGTCTCGGCGTTGCGGGTCGCCTGCTTGACCTTGTACATGTTCGCGTCCGCGGCGCCGAGCAACCGGGCGGCCGGGAAGTCGGGGTCGTCGGTGGACGCCTGGCCGATGCTGACCCGCACGTTGACGATGCCGCCCTCGAACGCGACCGGCGCGGCGACCGCCTGGGCCAGCCGGTGCGCGATCTCCTCGGCCGGAACCTCGTGCGGCAGGCTCTTGAGGATCACCACGAACTCGTCGCCGCCGAGCCGGCCGATCGTGTCGGTGGGCCGGAGCGCCCCGCGCATCCGCTCGGCGGCCGCGCGCAGCACCCGGTCCCCGACCGCGTGCCCGTGGACGTCGTTGACCTGCTTGAACCCGTCCAGGTCGGCGAACAGCACGTGCACCTGGCCGGGCTCGCCCCGCAGCGAGCGCAGCGCGGCGCCGAGCTTGTGCAGCACCAGCCCGCGGTTGGGCAGGCCGGTCAGCGGGTCGTGGGTGGCCTTGCGGTGCAGGTCGTACTCGGTGTTCTTCTGCTGGGTCACGTCGACCAGGTGGACGATGTAGGACTTCTGGCCGACCAGCGCGGACACCGACGCGTGCACCCACCCGTCGCCGCCGGCGCCGGTGCGGTAGCGGAACGTGCCGGAGACGTCGTCCTCGGTGCCGTCGACGACCCGGGCGAAGTCGCCGCGGACCCGCTCGGAATCCTCCGGGTGCAGGTGATGCCAGATCAGGTCGCCGTGCAGGGTCGCGACGCGGCGGCCGAACAGCCGGGCCAGCGCGGCGTTGACGTCGAGGAACATGCCGGCCTTGTCGACGATCGCCATGCCGGTCGGCGCGTTCTGGAACGCCGCCCTGAACTTCTCCTCCGCTGCCCGCAGCTTGGCCTCCGAGATGCGCCGGCCGCTGATGTCGCGGGCGACGACGAGCGCGCCGATGCGGCCGCCGAAGGAGATCTGCCGGCCGGCGGCCTCGATGTGCACGGCCTGGCCGTCGAGCCGGACCAGGGTCTCCTCGACGTACTCGAGGTTGTGGCCGCCGACCATGCCGGCCAGCCGCTGCTCGGCCTCGACCCGGATGGACTCGTGCATGAAGTCGAGCGCCGGGCGGGTCTGCAGGTCGGACAGCTTGCTGGCGCCGAGCATCTGCAGGCCGCGCCAGTTGGCGAAGGCGTGGACGCCGTCGACGATCACGAAGACCGCGTCCGGGGACATCTCGACGAGCGCGCGGAAGTGCTCGTCGGACGGGCCGACGACAAGACCACCGGCTGCCGGCTCGCCGCCGGCCGCCGGTTCGCCTTCCCGACTGTGCCTACCCAATTCCACCCCTAACAGGACCAGGCCCGACCCTTCGGCGATCCTGTGTGAAGTTAACAGTCCGAACGGGTCGCGTCCCGCGTTCGGTCGGACGCTTCCGTGTTAGGACAACTAGTTACGACTCCACTGATCCGTCCGGCCTAGGTTGCCGATCTCCGTTCGGCGGTGCCGGTGTTCGGCAGGAGTACTCAAGCCACAATGCGGCGGCCGTGAGCGCGACAGCGGCGAGCACACCGAACGCGCCGATGGCGGTGTCATGGCCGGCAGCCTCCAGCTTTCCGAGCCTGGGCACGACGTACACAAGCAGTCCGGCCCAGATGCCCACCATCACGGCGCCGACGACCGCGCTCGCCTTCGCCAGCGCCAGCATCCGGGCCGCGACGAGCGGCTCCACCGGCAGCGCGCCGGGCCGGCGCCGGATCCGGTCCCGCAGTTGGTTCGCCGCGAGCACCTCGGCGATTGCGAGCAGCACCAACGAGAGCGGCACGAACCACCGCAGCGCAGGCAGGTCGCCGTACCACTGACGCATCGCGAGCCAAGCGACCAGAGTCACAGCAGCCGCGTAGGCGATCAGGTCGCGGATCCTCGTTGGGCCGATCACCGCAGCTCCAGGTCCGTCCGACGGACACCGGACCGGTCCCGGGCCAGGTCCGCGGCCAGGTCGGCGGCCAGGTCGGCGACCCGCCCGTGCCCGGGCAGCACCGCGTCCGGGGCCGCCTCCGCCCACGGCACCAGGACGAATGCCCGCTCGTGGGCCCGCGGGTGCGGCAGGGTCAGCTCGGGGTCGGCGTTGGTGCCCCCGTCGACGTCGATGACGTCGACGTCGAGGGTGCGCGGACCCCAGCGGACCTCGCGGGTCCGCCCGGCGGCCTGCTCCAGCTCGTGCGCCTTGGCCAGCCAGCCGTACGCGTCGGTGCCCGGGTCGTCGACCACGACGATCGCGTTGAGGTAGTCGTCCTGCTCGACCCCGCCCCAGGGCGCCGTCTCGTACACCGGGCTGACGGCGACCGGCCCCAGCGCGGCCACGACCGAGCGCAGGTGCGCCAACCGGTCACCGAGGTTCGACCCGATCGAGAGCACCGCCCGGCTCACGGTGCTGCCCTTCGTTCGCCTCGTCGGTCGCTCCGCTCCGCGGGCGATCGCCCGTCGCGACCCGGCCGGGGGGCCCTGCGATGCTCACTCGCTCGTCGGCTCACCGCCGGGACCGCCGGGCGGTCACGGCGACGTCGGCGAACTCGCGGGCGATCGGAGCCTGCGGCTTGTGCACGGTGACCTCGGCGGCGATCACGCGCTCGTCGGCCATGCAGAGCTCGCAGAGCCGGGCCGCCAGCGTCTCGATGAGGTTGACCGGCTCGCCCTCGACGACGGTGGCGAGGCGGTCGGCCAGTCCGCCGTAGTCGACGGTGTCGGCGAGGTCGTCGCTGGCCGCGGCCGGGCGGCTGTCCAGCCAGAGGGTCGCGTCGACGACGAAGACCTGGCCGTCCCGGCGCTCGTGCTCGTACACGCCGTGGTGGCCGCGGACCTTGAGCCCGGACAGCACGATCCGGTCAGCCACGGCCGGCCGCCTCCGACCAGGCGCGGACGACCTCGAGCGCCTCCAGGCTCGGTGTCACCTCGTGCACCCGCACGCCCCAGGCGCCCTTCACCGCGGCCAGCACGCTGGTCGCGACCGTGGCGTTCTCGCGCGCGTCGACCGGGGCCGGGGTGCCGTCCCGGACGGCCAGCAGCCGGCCGAGGAACGCCTTACGGGACGCGCCGACCAGCACCGGGAAGCCGAGCGCGGTCAGTTCGTCGAGCCGGGCCAGGAGCGCCCAGTTGTGCTCGGCGGTCTTGGCGAAGCCGAGTCCGGGGTCGAGCACGATGTTGCCAGCGTCGACGCCGGCCGCCAGCGCGGCGTCGACCCGCCGGCTCAGCTCGCCGGTCACGTCCCGGACCACGTCGCCGTACCGGGCCAGCGCCTGCATGTCCCGGCTGTGTCCCCGCCAGTGCATGAGCACCCAGGGGACGCCGGCGGCCGCGATCGTCTTGGCCATCTCGGGGTCGGCCAGGCCGCCGCTGACGTCGTTGACGATCCGCGCCCCGGCGTCCAGCGCCGCCTCGGCCACCGCGGCCCGGGTGGTGTCCACGCTGACCGTCACCGCGCCCGCGGCGAGCGCCCGGATCGCCGGCACCACCCGGCGGATCTCCTCCTCGGCGTCGACCCGCTCGGCGCCCGGGCGGGTGGACTCGCCGCCGACGTCGACGATGTCCGCGCCGGCCGCCCGCATCGCCAGCCCGTGCGCGACGGCGGCGTCGAAGTCGGCGTACCGGCCGCCGTCGCTGAACGAGTCCGGCGTCACGTTGAGCACGCCCATCACGACGCAACGGCCCGGGTGGGGCAACCCGGCCGCCGGCTGGCGGGTCGGTCCGGTCATCGACCCAGGATGAGGCTCATCGCCTCGGCGCGGGTGGACGGCTGGCGCTCGAACATGCCGCGTACGGCGGAGGTCACCGTGCGTGCGCCCGGCTTGCGGATGCCGCGCATCGACATGCACAGGTGCTCGGCCTCGATCACGACGATCGCGCCTCGGGGCTCGAGCCTGCGCATCAGCGCGTCGGCGATCTCCGAGGTGAGCCGCTCCTGCACCTGCGGCCGCTTCGCGTACAGGTCGACCAGCCGGGCCAGCTTGCTCAGCCCGGTGATCCGCCCGTCCACGTTCGGGATGTAGCCGACGTGCGCGGCCCCGTGGAACGGGACCAGGTGGTGCTCGCAGGTCGAATACATCTCGATGTCCTTGACCAGGACCATCTCTTCGTGGCCCTCGTCGAAGGTGGTCTGCAGGACTTCGGACGGGTCGACGTAGAGGCCGGCGAACTGCTCGGCGTACGCGCGGGCGACGCGTTCCGGGGTGCGGCGCAGGCCGTCGCGGTCGGGGTCCTCGCCGACCGCGACCAGCAGGTCGCGGACCGCCCGCTCAACCCCGGCCGCGTCGAACGACCCGGTCAACGCGATCCCGGCTGCCCGTCCCCGGGCGGCCAGCCCTGCCCGTAGCCGCCGGCCTGGCCGTTGTCACCGCTCGGCCGCTGGGTCGGCTCCTCGGCCCCGTACGACGACGGGCCGCCCGAGTACGGCGGCTGACCGCCGGAGTACGGCGGCTGGGGCTGGTAGGGGGCCGGCGGGGTGCTCGAGCCACCCGTGAACTGGCCGGTCCCGTACGGCGGCTGCCCGTACGCCGGCTGGGCCGGGTGCCCGTCCGGCGTGGTGCCGTGCCGGCCGTCCCCGTTGCTCCCGTACTGCGCTGGTGCCGGAGCCGGCGCCGGCCGCGGACCTGGCGACGGCATCCCCGGCGCCGCCCCGTTGGCCGGACCGCGGCCGGAGCCGAACGCCTGCAGCTCGGACGGCGTCATCACCGGCGGCTTGTCCGAGGGCGCCCGCCGGCCGAAGCCCGCGTACGTGTTGTGCGGCGGGCGCTTGGCCACCGGGGCGAAGATCCGGGCCAGGTCTTCCTTGCTCAGGGTCTCCTTCTCCATCAGCTCGAGCACGAGGTCGTCGAGCACGTCCCGGTATTCGACCAGGATCTCCCAGGCCTCGTCGTGGGCCAGCTCGATGAGCTGCCGGACCTCTGAGTCGATGTCGGTGGCGACGGTCTCCGAGTAGTCCCGCTGGTGGCCGTAGTCCCGGCCGAGGAACGGCTCGGAGTCCTTCTGGCCGTACTTCACGGCGCCCAGCTTGGAGCTCATCCCGTACTCGGTGATCATGGAGCGGGCGAGCTGCGAGGCCTTGTTGATGTCGTCGCTGGCGCCGGTCGTCGGCTCGTGGAAGACGAGCTCCTCGGCAGCCCGGCCACCCAGCGCGTAGACGAGCTGATCGATCATCTCGGACCGGATCTGGGTGTAGCGGTCCTCGGTCGGCAGCACGAGGGTGTGCCCGAGCGACCGGCCGCGGGGCAGGATCGTCACCTTGTGCACGGGGTCGAGCTTGGGCAGCGCCCACGCCACCAGCGCGTGCCCGCCCTCGTGGTACGCGGTGAGCTTCTTCTCCTTCTCGCTCATCGCCCTGGTCCGGCGCTCCGGCCCGGCGATGACCCGGTCGATCGCCTCCTCCAGCGACTTCATCTGGATGAGGTTTCCGCTGTGCCGGGCGGTCAGCAGCGCGGCCTCGTTGATCACGTTGGCCAGGTCGGCGCCGGTGAAGCCGGGGGTCCGGCGAGCGATCACGCCCAGGTCGATGTCCGGTGCGATCGGCTTGCCCTTGGCGTGTACGGCCAGCACGGCGCGGCGGCCCTCGAGGTCGGGGCGGTCCACGGCGATCTGCCGGTCGAACCGGCCGGGCCGCAGCAGCGCCGGGTCGAGGATGTCCGGCCGGTTGGTGGCGGCGATGAGGATGACGCCACCCTTGACGTCGAACCCGTCCATCTCGACCAGCAGCTGGTTGAGGGTCTGCTCGCGCTCGTCGTGGCCGCCGCCGAGGCCGGCGCCGCGGTGCCGGCCGACCGCGTCGATCTCGTCAACGAAGATGATCGCCGGCGCGTTGGACTTGGCCTGCTCGAACAGGTCGCGCACCCGGGAGGCGCCGACGCCGACGAACATCTCGACGAAGTCGGAGCCGGAGATCGAGTAGAACGGCACGCCGGCCTCACCGGCGACCGCGCGGGCCAGCAGGGTCTTACCGGTGCCCGGCGGCCCGTACAGCAGGACGCCCTTGGGGATCTTGGCCCCGATGGCCTGGAACTTGGCCGGGTTCTCCAGGAACTCCTTGATCTCCTGCAGCTCCTCGATCGCCTCGTCCGCACCGGCCACGTCGGCGAACGTCGTCTTCGGAGTGTCCTTGCTGACCAGCTTCGCCTTGGACTTGCCGAAGTTCATGACCCGGGAGCCGCCGCCCTGCACCGAGTTCATGATGAAGAACAGCAGGAACACGACCAGCAGGATCGGCACCAGGCTGATGAGCAGGCTGACGAAGACGTTCTGCGAGCTGATCTTCGTCTCGAACGGCTGACCCTTCTGGTCGAGCACCTCGCCGACCCGGTCCACAAGCCCGGTCGGGTACGCCGAGGTGATCTTCTCGTGCCCGTCGACCTTGTTCTTCAGGGTGATGTCGATGGTCTGCTCGCGGTCGTTGACCGTGGCGGTCTCGTAGTTGCCACTCTCCAGCTGGGCGAGCGCGACCGACGTCGGCACCTGGGAGTAGCCGCCGTTCCCGCGGAACAGGGTTGGCACGGCGAGCACGACCAGCAGGCCGAGGACGATCCAGAACCACGGCGACTTGAGGATGCGACGACGATCCATATCTCAGCGGAGACGCCGTGCCCGGCAGCTCCGGTCCTCCCGCTCCAGCTGGTGGGCGCACCCGGCGCGCACGGCGATCAGTCCCTGACAGGAAAGGTACACCGGGCACTACGGCGACGCAGGCCACCAGGATCGATGGCCTCGTCCGGGGCAACGGTCGAGCACCCTCTAGCGTTCCTTTACCTGGTGTAGACCTCCGGCTTCAGCCGGGCGATGTACGGCAGGTCCCGGTAACGCTCCGCGTAGTCAAGGCCGAAGCCGACCACGAACTCGTTCGGGATGTCGAAGCCCAGATAGCGGACCGGCACGTCGATCTTGACCGCGTCCGGCTTGCGCAGCAGCGCCATCACCGCGAGCGAGGCCGGCTGCCGGGACTCCAGGTTGCGCAGCAGCCAGGACAGGGTCAGCCCGGAGTCGACGATGTCCTCGACGACGAGCACGTGCCGGCCGGAAATGTCGCGGTCCAGGTCCTTGAGGATGCGGACGATCCCGGACGAGCTCGTCGACGACCCGTACGAGGAGACCGCCATGTACTCCATCGTCACCGGCCGGCTCAGCGCCCGGGCGAAGTCCGCCATCACGATCGCGGCACCCTTGAGCACCCCGACCAGAACCGGTTCGCGATCGGCGTAGTCCGCCGACACCTCGTCGGCCACTTCCTGGATGCGGGTCGCGAGCTGCTGCTCGGTCAGCAGGACCTCGTCGATGTCGCCGTCGTAGTTGTGCACCGCTCCCCGTTCTGGGTCTGCCTCAGCGATCAGGTCCGGCGAGGAGCAGCATGCCAGACGCACGCTTGACCGTACGGCCCGAGGGCAGGGCGACCGGGCCCTGGCCGTGCCAGTCGGCGACCAGCGCGTCCAGCGCGCGCAGTTGCGCGGCGGTGAGCGGGATCCCGACCCAGTTCTTCAGCACTCGGGTGCGGATCGCGCGGGGTTGGCCGGCCAGGCCGTCGACCGGCAGCGACGACGTCGCCGGGGTGAGGGCGGCGGCCAGACCGTCGAGCGCGTCGAGGTCGTCGCGCAGCAACTCCGCGGTGCGGGCCAGAGCCTCGGCGACCCCGCCCTGGAGGGACTCCTCGAGCCGTGGCAGCACGTCGGTGCGCAGGCGTACCCGGGCGAAGCGGGGATCGGCGTTGTGCGGGTCGTCCCGGTAGGGGAGGTGCTCGGCCGCGCAGGCGGCGCGGGTGGTGGCACGGCGGGTCCCGAGCAGGGGACGCAACCAGCGGCCGTCGACCGGGCGCATGCCGGCGATCGACCGCGGCCCCGACCCGCGGCCGAGCCCGAGCAGCACGGACTCCGCCTGGTCGTCGAGGGTGTGCCCGAGCAGGACGGCGCGGTCACCGGCGGCCTCGGTGAGGGCGGCGTACCGGGCCGTGCGGGCGGCGGCCTCGGGACCGCCGCCCGTGCCGACCTCGACCGGGCGGACGAGCACCGGGTCGAGCCCGAGACCGCGACCAAGCTCGGCGGTCTCCGTCGCCCAGGCCGGCGATCCCTCCTGCAGGCCATGGTCGACGGTCACCAGCCCGGCGGGGATGCCCAGACGCGGCGCCTCGAATGCGGTCGCCGCGGCCAGCGCGACCGAGTCGGCGCCGCCACTGCACGCGACCAGCACGGCGCCCGGCCGCACCTCTGTCAGCAGCCGCCGTACGGCCACCCGCACCGCGGCCACCGCCGGAGCCAACCCCTCCCGCACGCCCCGAACGCTAGGCCATGTCTGTCAGCTCACCGGCGCCGCGGACGACGCCGACCCGGCGACCGGCCGCGCTGTCCCCGGGGGGCGGCCGGGACAGCCCCGGTATCGGCACTCCGCATCCACCGCGAGGCGGGAGACACGGGCTGGGCGCGCGGCGATGTCCCGCGGCCCGGGCGGACCCGGCCGCGGGTCGGGCCGTGCGGCCTAAGC
>Ga0207702_10003109_pt1 | contig 15379 bp, 9 predicted proteins | sample KBSCornC62_FD_184302 | JGI IMG/M metagenome (GOLD analysis project Ga0207702, IMG submission 184302) | Corn rhizosphere microbial communities from Kellogg Biological Station, Michigan, USA - KBS Corn C6-2 (SPAdes) (version 2) | ecosystem: Host-associated > Plants > Roots > Rhizosphere > Soil ...
AATCGACCCCATCGATGTTCGCTTCCCAGTCCATCGAACCTAAGAATAAAACAACTGGGTTATCACCAGGTGCTGCCGGCTTATTAGCGAGCTCACCATATTCGGCAAGATCTACGCCGGTAGGGATTACCGAAATTCGTGATTCGTCCACCATGGACGACATCAAATCGCGATCGTGACCGGATACGGCTATGACGTGATCAAACCTTCTTACTGTCGCACGTTCATACCGGGTCATCTTTGCAGCCTCAACTTTGAAAGCCAGCCGCTTCAGGAGGTTTGCTTCATGTTTCGCTTGACGCTGCCAGAGTGCTGACTCGACGTTGTGTTGGAATAGTACGACTGGCGTCTGGAGCGAGCGCACGAAATTTAACGAGGCAGAGAGAAAGTCGCAGACCAAAACATCAAACCGTTGCTGCTTGTCCCAGTCGGAGATCAAACTTCTTACTTTGCCGGAAGTGAATTTGGTAACCGCGTAAGGAGCTGCTGACGGCAGGTGCTTCAGATAGTTTAGAGCTTGACCGAATGTGGATTCAGGTGTTCCAGTGGCAATACAAACCGCCCCCAATTGCTCTTTAATTTCTTCCTCGTATCGACGATCCGTCGCTCCGTCGTAGTAGGTAAGAAGAGTAAGTTCATTTCGCGCCGCGAGGTGCTTAAGTAGATTGTAAGAGCGAATTTTACCGCCAGTGTCGACAGGCAAAATCTTACCGGCTTTGACCCAAAGAATGCGCACTAGCTCAACCTGCACAGACCGTTTCTTCGTGATTTCGCAAGGGGTCGACAGAATTTTCTCCATCGAAAAACTGACGTTGCCAAATTTCGAAGTTAACTAGTGCCCACAGGCGCTCATCATGATTCTCGCTGCCTGATTGATGTCGCTTGACGATCGAACTGACAAATTCAGGGTTAAAAATTCTTCTGCCCAGAGCACGCTCACTCAAAACGTATTCATCAATCACTGACTTGTAGGTCCCTCGGAACCACGCCCCTATCGGAACCGGAAATCCCATCTTCGAACGTGACAGAATTGCTTCGGGCAACACACCTTTCATTGCTTCACGCAGAATGTACTTCGTGGTTCCTCCACGCAGCTTCAATCGCTCCGGAAGGCTGCAGGTAAACTCAACGAGCTTGTGATCGAGAAATGGCACACGACTCTCGACCGATGTGGCCATGCTCATTTGATCCTGCTTCATTAAGAGCTCGTGAAGATAGGTTTTAATGTCGGCGTAAAGCAGTCGATCGAGTAAAGACTGGGCATCCGTTTGTTCAAGAGCTGCGCGCACACCGGCATAGGGATCCAGCGGACCAATTTGTTCGCGGGCTTCATCGGTTAGCAAACCACTCTGCATTGCTAACGGAAAGACGGCAAAGTTATCGAAATAGATACTCTCGATGTCTGGAGTTACGCTAAGAAAACTGCGCAGCAACTTCTGCCGGACCCTTGAAGTTGGCAAACCCTTAACACCACCCTTCACCACTTCACGCATGATTGAGGGAGTAAAACTTCGATAGAGTTTTCCCATCGAGAGATTAAGAACTGTCTTGCGGTACCGGCCATAGCCTGCAAGCAATTCATCGCTTCCCTCACCTGTCAAAACGACCTTCACATGTTGAGAAGCAAGCAGAGAAACAAAGTAGAGGGCAACGCTTGACGGGTGCGCTAGTGGCTCATCCTCATGCCAGACAAGTCTCGGCAATGCCTGGAAAAATTCTTCTGGGCTAACAACCACCTCATGATGGTTCGTCTTATATGCCTCGGCCACAATGCGTGCGTAGGCCAGCTCGTTTGCCTCGCGCTCAGCAAAAGCGACTGAGAACGTCTTGATCGGATCGTCAACCATGCTGCTCATCACGGCGGCAATTGCCGACGAATCGATGCCACCCGAAAGAAACATTCCCAATGGAACATCAGCCATCAAACGCAGGCGCACGGAGGTGCGAAACAGTTCTGCCCACTCAGCTATGAAATCACTGTCGCTGCGTTTCTCATCCTGAGTCTTCCTGAAACTAACGTCCCAGTATTTGCTGATCTCGATCTCACCATCGCGCCAGATGAGTGTGTGGCCCGGCAAGAGTCGTCTCACACCGCGATAGAGCGTGTCCTCTCCCGAAGGCGCATGATTGGCGAGATAGTCAGGAAGAGCTTTGAAGTTGAGTTCAGGCTTAACAGCTCCGGGCTGGAATATCGCTTTTATTTCTGACGCGAAGTAAAGAGAGCCATCTTCAGTGTGGGCATAATAGAGAGGCTTTACACCTAGTCGATCGCGCGCAATGAAGAGTTCTCGCTTGTGAGCATCCCAGATTGCGAACGCAAACATTCCTCGGAGATAGTCGACACAATGCGAGCCGTGTTCTTCGTAAAGATGAAGAATCGTTTCAGTGTCGCAATGCGTGTTGTAGACGTGTCCACGGTTTTCAAGTTCACTTCGGTAATCGGTGTGATTGTAAATCTCGCCGTTGTAGGTGATCTGCAAAGAGCCGTCTTCGTTGGTCATGGGCTGATGACCGGAGGCGACGTCGACAATACTCAAACGTCGATGCCCAAGTGCAACGCGGCCGTCAACGAAAACGCCGGCTTCATCAGGTCCGCGATGCGTAATCACATCGCGCATGCGCAGAACCATGTCGCGATCCATTTGGCGTCGCGACCGCGAGGATAATGCTATCCCATTAATGCCACACATAAATTCTCACGTCGCAGATGTTTGATTCAAATCCGCAAAAAGCGATTCGAGGTCAAGAACAGGCAAGCTAATTTCCAATTCACCTTCGTTTGTTTCGACTCGAAATCGATCGCCAACGCTGCTTGCCACGAGATAATCAATCGTCCTTGTAGATTTCAACAGGATACGACCATCGAGTTCAACTGTCTCGCCTCGTAAAAGAACAAACTCATCCGGGTTCCGGACTCGCTCATTGGCGAATCTAATCCATGCGAGATCAAAATTCGAGGCGAATCGAGCAGTACTGATTTGACCTGATTCTGAAAGTGGTTCGCGTTCTGGGAACAACAGCACATCGTGTTTATCGTTGACGTTGACTTCAAACGCCCGCCCGTTAAGAGCCTCAAACTCCCGCACTACTGGCTTGGGGCCCGCGCCGGATGTTTCCGGAACTAGGAATGTTATCAATTCTGCAGGTCCATTGGAGTGAACGGAGTAAACACAGACCGGCCCCTCGTCTTTAACACCATAACAATGTGAAACCCACCCCGATTCCCGAATCCACTCGCCCCTTTCAGCAAACGTGGCCAGTTGTAAACCGGTCGAGTGCCCATTTTCGCTGATGACACGAATCGTCTGGTCCTTTCCACGCAAGGGTGCCACGCTCGAATCAAAATGGAACCAGAGCTTGATGTTGTGATTGCCGAAAGAACCAATTCGATCGCGTATTACCCAGTAATCATCCTTTAAAAAAAGAACTTCCCTCCAATGCGTAAGGCCGGCTGAATAACCGTGCGGGCGATCTTGATTTGCGGCAACGTAATCAAATCGGTCTTTAGATATCCAGCTGGATATTCGGCAATTACCGATCGTGTTCCATGAAAACGGTCCTGCCGGAATTGACCACGATTCATCATCAACTACTAAAGTATTGTGGGCGGCAGAAGAACGAAAACTGTCGCGCATCTCTTTCGAGGCTGTATAAGTATACGTTCCGGGATCGATTAATAACGTGCGGCCATGAACGGCCAACTCAAACGAAAGAGCATCGGCATGTGCATGACCGCAATTGTCAGCGCCGTGATGACCGCAATCAAAGAACATGTAGTTGGCTTCGGGTGCCCAGCTATCTCGCAAGACGTAATAGCCACTATCTTCAAAACCTATTGACTGTCTTGCTGGTTCACGCGCCATCAATTGATCTAACTTTGCGAGACCCTCGGCTCCTAACAGCCACAGAGTCTCTTCTGCCGGCTCGTCAGCCACAAATTTATAATCAGCACGTCCGAACACTGCCGCACCTGTCGAGAGAGTCGCGCGAAAATCGTTGGCGGGTCGATCGTCAAGTGTGACTAAACGGCCACCATCATCATCACCTACCATTGGCGTTCTTCCGTCAGGCCGTTTGACGTACATCAAGAAGTCGAGCAACTGTTGGAGCTTTCCATCAAGCTGTTGCGGCAAACCTTGGTTATTTGCGGCAAGGAGGATTCGAAGATGCAAATAGAAATCAGTTGTGTAGCGATGGTAGTAGGTGGATTGTTCGAAGTAAGCGCCGTCCGCTTGAACGTGCCTTTCCAACTGTTCGACGAGAATTCTCAGTCCAGTTCTCCTCCAGCGTTCCGCCTCTTTGAACTCAGGCAACATCGTGCCGAGATAAAACAAGCCTAAAGCTTCGCCTGTCAGATGGGTGTTTGGACTGAAATAAGTCGATAAATAAGTTTCCAGGTGAAGTGCATTGATGTAGAGGAACTTCGCAATCGTCGAGAAAATCTCAGGAGTCAGGGCCGACGAGTGTCTAAAAAAGTGCAGAGCCCAAAGCCACGAAATTGATCGAAAAGCCACTTCCAAACTGCTGGCCCAATTGATACCGAGCTTTGGAGGGTTTTCCGCACACCATGAATTGATATGAGCCGAAAAGGTTTGTGCGTATCGTTCGTCACCTGTTAACCAGTAAGCGTGGCCCAGCGTTGCGAAGTACTGGTGACGATTGAGTTCCCAGGTGATCTTTTTATCCCCGAAACGTTCCGAATCCAGATAGTTCAACCGGCTCCAGTGAACTAGAGGTGCGCGCTTACCAGCCAAAGGCTCCAAATGCCAGTCGATGGGAACTCCGAATGACAATTGACGAAGACCCAGGAGATCAAAGTGATTGGCTGTGATTCCATTCGCTCTCTGAACCAGCTCTGTTGCGACATCCGGCCAGCGCTTTTTGAATTCGCTGACAGTGCCCGCTGGATTGTCGAAAGCAGGAAAAAACTTTGGGCCAACTCGGTTACGAAAGTAGTCGCGCAGTTCGAGTGGTGACCTGAGAGCAACCCGCTCAAACGAAAGTAACTCCAAAAACGCTGTATTAGACATCAATTTCGCGCGACTAGATAATCCGTGCCTTTCCGCAAATGCCGCCACAAACTGAGACCCTCGTACTCGAAGTTCATCGATACCAACGTGGCGCAGTTTTTGGAGCTTGCCTTTCATCTGGTGAAAACGTTGCGTTCGTGTCCTGCCTGGGCCTCGAAGCTCTCAGGAGATTCGGCGCTTGCCAGCTTACGGTATAAATCCAACCACTTGCTGCGCACAGCTTCCCAACTATATTTCTGACACTCACGTCGACCTTGTTCAACCATCCGACTCGTTTGCTCAGGATTACTCAAAAGACTTAACGCTCGTTCCGCCATCTGAACATAGTCGCCCCGCGCGATAAGCATGCCGGTTACTCTGTCGCTGACGATATCGGGAATCCCCCCCGCATCAGTTGTCACGATCGGCAAGCCGCAGGCAAAAGCCTCGAGCAGCGAGAGTGGCTGATTATCAATCTCTGAAGCGTTCAAATAGATATCTGCAGCGTTGTAAATGTCGCTGATCGAGTTCGGACTGACTTGTCCCTTAAAAATCGTGTTTCGTAAGCCAAGTTCGATCGCCAGACGCTCAAGTAAACGTCTCTGGCTGCCATCTCCCACAACATCAAGCGAAGCTTCACCAATCTTTGATTGAATGATGGCGAACGCTCTCAGTATCCGATCAACTCCATAGTGAATCTCCAGGTTGCGGTTCGATAAAAAGGCCGGACGCAGCGGGGATCGCTCACGGAAACTGAATCTGGATATATCGATCTGGTTGTAGATCGCATACGTCGTGAGCCCGAATTCCTGAAACACCCGCACCAAAAACTCGGATGGGACAATAATTACGTCGGCGAGTTTGATCGTAGGAATTGCTGTTCGTCGCCAGCGTTGCAGGTGATCTTGGGCTTCACCGCTGTGATAGTTGAGCAACACTTTTCGACGATAGAGCTTGCCAATCAGAATTGCCGGCGTAGGTGCGAGAACGAATGAAAAATATGAGGCGGAGAAAACGTGAATTACGTCGTAGTTCCAGACACTCACACACAGGCTGAGGACATACGCGATTGAAGTAACGATGGTGCGAACATACCTTATCTTTTGCAGATACCGAAGCGGACCCGGAAGTCGCGGATTAATTGGCAGGAACCCAACTTTCAACGATGCTTCCTCTTGGAGTCGTTCCAGTAAACGGGCTGCCTGAACAGATTGACCACCGAGAATGTCAAACGAGGGAGCCACTATAAGCACTCTGATTGCTTTTGGGTTCTGGTTTTCGTTGGACATTTTCCTTAGCGATGCAACAGTCGATTATAGAGTTGTTCAGTTTTGGTCAATTGAGCTTGGCAGGAAAAGTTCGTTTTCACCAGACTCTGACCGGCATCACCAAATTGACTGGCCCTTTCGGGATGTCGGAGTAGCGAGATAATTCGCGACGCCATGGTCACATGATCACCCGGTGAGACAAGATAGCCCGTTTCACCTTCAACGATCACTTCTCGCGCCCCACCAACGTTTGTAGCAACTACAGGACGTCCGGCGGCCATGTACTCAAGAATAGAGTTTGAAAAACCCTCTGCTTTCGAACTCAAGACACAGACGTCGGAAATACTGAGCAACTCGGCTATTCTTTCACAACGACCTAAGAAAAAAGTAACGTCTGAAATGCCGAGCTCGGATGCCAGGCGACCAAGTCCGTCAGCAAGTTCGCCTTCTCCCGCCAACAAAAACGCGGCCTCAGGAATCGCTTCCAAAACCAGTTGTGCCGATCGTAGGAACATCGGATAGTCCTTAACTTCGTGCCGCATGTTAGCAACAATCGTTACGAACCGACGGCGACGGTGTTCCTCAGAAGGTAAACCAAACAGTGAAAGCGCATCTGATCTCGAGGTGTTGGTGGAAACTCGAGTTATATCAAGGCCATTGTAAATTACCGAGATCTTATCACTCGGGACTCCATCACTAATAAGCGTCTGCCGAACTGCGTTCGAATTGGCGATTATGTGGTGCGCAATGCCATAAGCTAGACGTTGTATATGCTTCTGAGCTGCCGTTCTCATTTCGGCAGTTTCTCTCATCGAGGCAATCCGAACTGGTAAGCGAGCAACCGAAGCTGCCGCAATGCCAAAGATATTCGTGTAGAAATCGTGAGTGTGAATCACCTGGATGTCGTGGGCCTTCATCCATTGAATACAAAGTTTCAATTGTCTTATCGCATTTGCATCGTAAAAACTGTTCAAGGGAAAAGACGGGACAGGCCCAACATTCAGATCTTGCACTGATGCGCGAAGAGGGCCATCTGGATTGAGTGAGGCGAGGTAGATTTTGAATCTATCGCTTTGCGATAAGCGACGAGTCAGTTGGAGTGCCTGCCATTCGGATCCCCCCTGGTTAAAACTGTCGATTAGTTGCAGAACAGCAGGCTTCAACGAGTTGCTCCGCTTATGTAACAGTCGCGGGTCGAAGCGCATCCAAGCTAGTGCCTATCATCGAGCCCTGAGCATTGTTTTTATCGATAAAACGGCGATACCAAAGCTCCAGCATGAATAAAGCCCATAGACCCGTCGAGTGGTCTCGACGACCGCGTTCGTGTTCGTCGAGTAATACATCAACATAGTGACTATTCAAATAACCCCGCTGGCGACTGCGTGGCTCAGTGAGCGTTTCACGGACGCGCGAGCGCAGTTGTTGATTAATCCATTCCTGGATGGGTACTCCAAACCCTTGTTTTGGTCGATTCAAGATCTCAGCAGGCACGAGATCCTTAACTGCTTTCTTCAATAGATATTTTGTTTCGCATCCAGCAAGTTTCAGCGCGGCTGGAACACTTGTGACAAACTCGATCAGTTTATGGTCCAACAACGGCGCTCTTGCTTCAAGCGACACGGCCATGCTCATACGGTCGACTTTAGTCAGAATGTCTCCAGGTAGGTACGTCTTGCTATCCAGGTAAAGAAGTTGATCGAGTGATTCATCGGTGGTTACGTGGTTCACCAAATCATGAAAAAGAGTCGACACATAAGAAACTGATCCTAATTTTGATTTGAAATCTGATGAATACAAAGCGTTCCTGTTTAAACTGCTAAACACAGATACACTATCTAAGTAACGCGATATCGGATCAAGGGAAACATTGTGCAGGTAATTTCTACCCCAAGCTGCATGCGGAAGACGCTGGCTTAGCGGACGCAATACATTCTCACGCAGCGGTTTGGGCAGACGCCCAAAACCTTCTCGTTTTCTATCAACCACGTACCGCGTATATCCTGCAAACAGCTCATCCCCGCCATCACCTGAAAGGACAACCGTTACATGATCTCGCGCGAGTTTGGAAACCATATAGGTTGGAATTGCGGATGAGTCCGCGAACGGTTCGTCGAAATGCCAGACGAGTTCGTCAACGATGGCGCAAATATCAGGCGTAACGAAGAACTCATGATGATCTGTACCAAACTTTTGGGCGGTCAGTCGTGCATACTTCAGTTCGTTGTAGCTGTCTTCATGAAAACCAATCGAAAAAGTTTTCACTGGTTGACCCATATGTCGCGCCATGATGGCAACAACGGTGCTCGAATCGATTCCACCAGACAGGAAAGCGCCGAGTGGCACGTCGGAGATGAGTCTGAGACGAACTGATTCATCGAGCAACTCTCGCAGCTGCGCGAGATAATCGTCCTCTCTACGTGCTCTGTCAGGTTCGAACCTAAAGTCCCAATAGCGCCTGATCTTAACGCCATCGTCACTGAAGGTCAGATAATGACCGGGCGGGAGCTTTTTGATATTTCGGAAGATGCCAAGTGGGTCCGGAACGTAGCCCAACGTCAGATATGCATCAACAGCTTTGGGATCAACCTCGGTTGAAACATCTGGATATTCGAGTAACGATTTTAATTCTGAGCCAAAGACAAACGTTCCCTTGACGGTAGTTGTGTAGTAGAGAGGTTTTTTTCCAACCCGATCGCGGGCAAGAAAAAGACTTCGAGTATTAGCATCCCAGATCGCAAAAGCAAACATACCTCTGAGGTAATCTACACACTTAGGACCAAACTCTTCGTAAGCATGAACGATAGCTTCTGTATCTGAATGAGTCTTAAAGGTGTGACCAAGAGCCTGGAGCTTCGGTTTAAGTTCAAGGAAGTTGTAGATCTCACCGTTGAAGACGATAGTTACCGAGCCATTCTCTCCGGAGATCGGCTGATGACCACCGGCAAGATCGATGATCGATAGGCGGCGCATGCCAAGTGCCACGCCATCGCTCAAGTAAATTCCCTGATCGTCTGGACCTCGATGAGTGATGATCTGGCACATGCCATCGAGAATCGCGCCGGCCGTTTCTGATGGCGATCGTTGGTCTAAATCAACAAAACCCGCTATTCCACACATCGTGTTGTCTACTTGTATCGCGCAATCAGATTAATTGCATGACAGCAAATACATGATCGTCACGCTGAATAATCTTCGTATCGAACGTGGCCTCACTCTCCCACCGCTTAATCAATTCGGTCTCTCTCGGTCGACCAGCATCATCCAGCAGAATCGTAGTTCCGGCGTGAATTCGTTTTCGCATAATTGGCAAAAGCCCATAACGACCTCCTTTGGTCGCACCAGGTGGACCATCACAGATGACAAGGGAAAACTTGTCTGGCAACCGGGTTAGCGGAGGATCGTACCAGTCGAATTCACCATATTCGACAAGAGGCGAGTAACAAACCTGCGGAGCCGAAATTCCATGTGACTGCAGCACTGTCATAATTCGGTTTTGCCATTCAGCTGAATTCTCAAGTGACCAAACTTCGGTTTTCAATTTCGCGCATAGAATTCCCATTAGGACGGTTGTAACCCCCGAACCACATTCGAGAATGCTTCCACGCGCTTCAATGGTTCTGCCCGCTACCTCCTCAAGGTAATCGATATTTGCTACATATCCATCATTGCTCCAGCCCTCAATTAATAAAGCCAGAAGTGCTCGACTGGGAAGCTCACCAGTCTTCAAACGACCAAGTTCATTAATTGCATTATTTAGTCGCCGTCGTAAGAGCGCATCCTTTATTGGTCGCTTTAGCTCTTTAGGTATCCATTTCTTTAATCCCAGGTCGCTCATACTGATGTCTTAGGAGGGGGACTCCGCGCTAGACCTTTTTTGAACTAAAAGTAAAGTTGAATTCTTCACATCGATCAAAGCTGATCGGCCGGCAGGTAAAACTGCTAATGCCAACACAGTCGTCATGGTAGTAATCGCAAAACAAACCAGAATCGTCCAAAATGGACTGTCGACTCCTCCCCATTTTCGAAAACTGAGTGTTGCCAGCAAAGCGATGAGAGATGAAAAGACGAAAGGAGCCATAGTTTTGTAAAAATCGATCATTTTCACTGGTCCCTGTCGCCCGACAAACCAATATAGCAACGGGTCCACGACACATACCCTCGTCAATGCATATGATGCTGCCACCCCCGGAGCTCCCCAAGGCAATCCAATCAAAAAGGACGTAATAATTAAGGGCCCGCTGATCAATCCCCATTGAAGCATATGACTGCCTCGGCCTTGGCTTACCAGCAACCAGCCTGTGGTGTTTGCGATGGGCTGAAATAGAGCGGAAACACCCAATAACGTGAAGATCCGGACCGCTCCGACCCACTGCGAACCCAAAACTATGCGAATAATCCAATCGGAAGTTGCAATCATTAGCACCACGGTAGGCATGGTAATGAGTGCAATTTTTTCCAACATTCGCAAGTATGCTCTGCGATATGCCTCGGGCGAATCGGTCAGACGACTTAAAGCAGGCATTGCTACAGAGGTGATTGGTTCGTTTATCTGGTCAATTGGCAATCCCATCAATTGATATGCGCGGCTATAAAGCCCGAGTTGCTGTGCCCCAGCAAATCGTCCAACTAAGAGATTATCCAGATTCCGGGAAAAATAATTCATCGTGGTGAAACCAGTCAGATGTCCACCAAACTTGATCATCGATCGCACACCAGTATCTCTTGTAGGAAGGCTTGGCATCCAACGACAAAGTGTCAGAGTCAGTAGAGTTCCGCAGCTTACAACTGCGAGCTGACTTCCCACGAGAGCCCAATAACTGAAACCGCGCCAGGCCATGTATATTCCGATGACATAACCGACAACGGCCGAGACCAGACCGATCGCAGCCATAGATAGATATCGCATCTGTCTTCTTAACAAAGCTTCATGTTGTACAGCGATGCCACTAATGAAAAAACCGCAAGATGTGAATATGGTTATCCATGTCAGGCGAGGCTCTCTGTAAAACCAAGAGACGAGCGGAGCGATCCCGATCGTAAGGAGTGTTATGGCCAAACTCAATGCAACGTTTACCCAGAAAAGGGTACTAATCTGCTTGGAGCTGATTTCGCTTTTCTGGATCGTGGCTACCGACAGTCCCAGATCCTTGTACATCGCCACGAAGCCGGTTACAAAAGCAACCATCCCGATCAATCCATAATCCTGTGGTGTCAATAAGCGCGCCATCACCGAAGTTGCAACAAGAGTGATGAGGAACTTCAAACCTTGTGTAACTATGGCTACCGCAGCTCCGCGGGCGGTTCGACCACTAAGGTTTGTCTTAAGATGATCAGTACGAAAGTAATGATCCGCTGGGTTTCGCGTCATCGAACCTTGGAGCGACATTATTTTGAAGCTAGAGAGACGGCTGCAATTGCGCTAGCTAGGATTCTTCCAGATCCGTTCAACTGCCATGTCGAGCACTCGGTGAGTCAGTCTCATGCGATCCGTCGCTCGGATGTTTCCTTCAAACGACTAACACAAATGGTGTAGCCGACGAGGTAATAGATGTACCAAAGGTAAGCTACGGAAGCGAAAAAGCTAGTTACGATAAAGCCAACCAAGCTCGCCTGCAATCCTAGCCCTAAATACGACAACCACAAATCCTTTGTCGCGGTGGAGTCACGTTTAGATACTCGTGCCGCACGTTTTAGTGCGGCAATCAGGAACATTACATAGACGACACAACCAGCAACTCCGATCTCCGAGCTTACTTGTGTATATGAGTTGTGAGTAGCGTGTTCTCGATTCGAGTAAACAATGAAATTATCCATGCCAACACCGACAATTGGATGTCTTAGGGTTATATAAACCGAACGCTTTAGCTCATCTGTTCGCGCAGCTGATGAATCATCGCTTGTTACAATTCGTTCACGGTAAGCGCTCGGAGCAATTATGAGAAAAAGACCCAGCAGCAAAGTTCCGCCCAGCACCAGCGTTAGTCTGCTCCCTCGTGCCAACTTCCACACGATTGTACCCACCACCGCCAGCAAACCAATGAATCCTCCACGCGAAAAGGTAACAACGACTCCGGCCACGATCATCATGGCTACGACAAAATAGAGCATCTTCAATAGTAGATTTCGGCAGCCCAGGGCAAGACCAAAGACCACTGGGAAGAACGTCACGAAATGAAGTGCCAAGTCGTTAGGGTTATCAAACAGATTCCCTATCACGCCAGCAATTCGCTTTCCTCCGAGTATTAAGTTCCCGCTGCGATAATCGTCAATAGCAGAAAGGCTCAAGATGACGGTTGCGATAAGAGTCAGAAACAGGATCGCCTTAAGTCTGAGTGGTGTCCGCACGACATTAACCATCACAATAAAGATCACCACGACTTTAAGGTAGCCTACAAAGCCATTCCACGCGCGCAATTTATCTGAAGCGAAAAGTACCGACAACAGGCCCAATACCAATAGCAGCAGAACCAGGTTCACTTCCCGCGGCCGAAACGATAGCCGGTTCTCTAAGGCAAGTTGAGTAGGAATGAATACTACTAGAGTAACAATTGCCGTGATGAGAGCGCTGTTCAATAACCAGGAAAGCGATGGATTCCACTCGTACGGTCGAAATAACAACAGAAACGTAAAGACAAATAAGCCAAGAAAGCTGACGAGATGGCCACTTTTGAGAACCCACTGGGTTGGTTCCGTGCCAGCGAGGGTCACGGCTTTTGCTTTTGGCGGAATAACATCTGCAGGCTCTTTATCCGGTGTTCTAAACGGCTCGTACTGTTCTGACCTGACGGCGCCCGACCTCGTGACGCCCGCCTCATCATCAGTCACAACATCCTTCTTACCCGACTTGGTAAGTGGTTCGTAATCTAAGAAGTCAGATTTTCCGGACATATGCAACGAAGACCGCAAGGTTGATCGTGAACTGATTCTACCAGTTTGAACCCAACCTCAGAATCCAAAACAAAAGAGCTGCGACGCTTAGCATCTGGCAGCCCATCGAAATGTTATGAAAATTCGTTAACCCTAAACTTGTGTTCCGCTCGAAACCTATACGGCGACCTCTTTCCCTTCAAACACCATCTCCTTAACCCTCACCCGCAACGCCAACTCAAACTGCTTCGCTTCCTCAACCTCCGAAAACGCCAGCGCGCGGAGTTCCTGCTCGATCCGGCGGCGGTAGTCGGATACTAACGAATCAGAAACGCCTAATGAAGCGGCTACTTCCAATTGTGTAGCCTGTTCCGGGCTCAAATAACAATGCCAAAGAACCCCAAGAATTCGATTGTACTGCTTTACCTTACCACGCACGGCTTCGTGAAGGTTCTTCAGAAACAGATCGACATAACCGGCAGCTTCGCGCTCCGATTCCCGCCGTAGCAATCCCTGCTCAGGATTCTCGCGCCGATCAACGGGATCGTAACCACCATTGTCATGATCGTTGTCGTCGCCATCCAATGGTACGAGATAGATGTCCATGACCGGCAATCGCGACATGACCAGGCTGCGTAACGTCCGCACGTCCACTGGTGAATCGACAGCATCCAAAACCGAGACGATCAAGTCCTCGAGATCCGGATTACTAATCACTACCTGTGAATCGCCAGTGCAACCAACCATGCGCGTGTCGCGCTGGCGAACTGGAATTATCTGGACCCTCTGCTCAACTTCGTGGGATCCGCGTCGGGTTTTGTTTTCATTCCACTCGCTTAATCCATAAACTCGATCCGCTAGACGCCTGTGCGGTTCATCGTCAATACCACTCGTGTCAAACCGTTTGAAGTTTGCACTCGACTGGATCAAAGTAGAAATGCGACGAGCAAGTCGATAACTCTCAGGGTGTCGTTTACGGAGCTCTGCTGTCAGCAGATTGGTTAATTCGATCTGACTTATCTCACACTCGATTTCGTAATCGCTCATGCCGGTGTCGAGATAGTGTTCGAATCGATTCTTACTTAGGAGCTGGACGAAGAGCTCCTGAGTGAGATCGGTATAAGCTCCGGCGCCGCCCTCTTCAACCAGCAGGCCGGCACTGCGAGACGCTCGCACAAGGGGATGATGGGAGACGATTCGATGCAAGTCGGTCCAGAGACGACTGACGTCTGACGACCTGAGACTCTCGACCCACTTCGCAGTTTTTCCCTGGCGCTCGTGGGCCTTGCGAGATCGGGTCGATGACTGTTTTTCAGTTGTCCCGGAGTCTAGCGACTCTTCGTAATCTTCACTTATCGATTTCACAGCATTGTCCGTTTGGTCGTGTTCGCCCCTGGAACATCTTGTGACGCACTCTTCCGTGTCGTTGGGGTAGGGTTTTGCGGGCTGGATTTATGGGACGACAAGGATGAATAGGTCCTGTTTTCCTTTTTGACCTGACGAGGAGGAGATCGGCTGGGTCACTTCGAAAGTCTTAGAACGTGTGGGTTCCTTTTTTTTGGTATGGAGACTGACTGCCAATGAGGCGACTGCGGAAACTGCTTTGCCCGATCACTCTCATGTGGGCAATTCCTGGAGTGTTTGAGCCAGCTGGCGCTTACCCGCTGACTACGAAAAGCATGGTAACAACAATTTAAATAATGGGCAACATCTTTTTACAGTAGAAGAATTTAGGGAAAATACTGAGGAAAAATGCGAGGCGATGTGTGCAGTTGTCTGGAAATCGAGCGGCATTGAGTATTTTGTGTGGTTGAACAAACGGATGGTGCCTTTCTGCGGACGCGATTAAGACCTCCATTGCCCTGGGTCCTCTTCCCTGCAGCTTCCAGACTTCGTTTGCAAACGTTAGATTTATCGCTGAAGGACTTCCCAGGGTAGCGATGACAACCCAAACCATTACGATTCCTTTTCGAAAGACAGCCGCATGCCCGTCGTCCGCACAGCTTCTCCTTCTCCGCGGGGGCAAACTCTCAATGAAGCGTTCGTCGCTGGTGGGGCAGCATTTGGAGACTTGTGACTTCTGCAATGCCGAGCTGCGGCTTCTCGCGCATCACCGAGGAAGCAGGCAAAAAACAAGGGTTCCTCAGATACCGAAGAACTTGAGGATCTTGGCTGAGTCGATACTCCGCAAGGCGTGATTGTTGGGCTGAGCACCTCGTAGACAAACCCTCTAAC
>Ga0207702_10003110_pt1 | contig 15374 bp, 12 predicted proteins | sample KBSCornC62_FD_184302 | JGI IMG/M metagenome (GOLD analysis project Ga0207702, IMG submission 184302) | Corn rhizosphere microbial communities from Kellogg Biological Station, Michigan, USA - KBS Corn C6-2 (SPAdes) (version 2) | ecosystem: Host-associated > Plants > Roots > Rhizosphere > Soil ...
CCACGGCCGCTCGCGATTCGGACGATGGATCTGCGAAGCAACTCTACGATGCGGCCGGGCACTGGAACGGACATAGCTCCAGTGTGAACGCATTTAGGGGATTTCCACATCCGCCGTTCGGGTAGGTACGGATTCTGTATGGGCCGGGAACGCATTGTGCACCCGGTCGCAAGAATGCATCACCCGATTGAAAGCCGCATGCATTTTGCAACTTCCTTCACCCCTGAAAATTGCGCATCTCTTTTCGTCGGATTCTGCGTCAGCTCAGTGTGTCAACACTCCTAAAATCTTAAGAAGACTGCGGCAGAATCTCGAATGCATTTTCTACCGCTGTTACACCGGGTATGGAGCTGATCGCCTGTTCTGCTTCTTGCTTCTCTTCCGGATGCAGAATGCTCCCGGCCAGCACAACCCGACCGTCCGTAATATGGAAAGTCACACAATCGAAGACGCTATACCCGGGCAAATCCGCCAACACCCTTTACAATTTGTGTGTAAGTCCCCGGATTTTAGACATGGTTTGCGACCACGCGCGAGGGCCACCAGGAAACGAGCACAGCAATAACGCCAACACCAATAGCCAATTCAGGCGTGAAGACATAGTCCCTCTCCCAATATTCTTGTTGAACTCTAAAAAAGACAAATGTTAGAAAAGACAATGAACCGGGGAGATGGGACCCGGCCAGGAGGCCGGATCTCCCCAGCATGCACCAACTCAGGCCGCAATCGCTTTCTGCGATTTCGCCGACTCGATTGGGATCTGGCGCGGCTTCATTTCCTCCGCCACAGGTATACGGACATCCAGCACACCATCGTGGAGTTGGCATTTGATCTGATCCACATCGAGATTCTGCGGCAGAGGAACGGAAGCATAGAACGTCCCGTACGCAATCTGCGGATAAGCGCCGGAAGTCCAGCCTTCCGGAGCCTTGCGCTCACCTTCGAGAATGAGCTGATTGCTCTGCACCGAAACCTTTAAAATATCCTGGGTAACGCCAGGAACGATGGCGCGCAACAGCAATTCATTCTCGTTCCAGCCGGGTTCGATTACCGGCGTGAAAGCGTATTGGGTTCCGTCTTGACCACCACCGCCATTTGCAGTCGTGAGACGGGAGCCAGAGCTGTAGAAATTATCGAAGAGCTGGTCCACTGTACGACGGAAGTGGTCCAGTGTTTGTCGCATGTCACGAGAGAGCATCGTGTCAAACATACGTTGTACCTCCTTACGCCAATTTCATGTTTAAGAGATAGTCAGTCCGGAGAAGGGGACCCACCGCGGGCCGCTCCTTCGGGCTTTCCGATCGTAATGATGCAAGTGAATGCGAGAAGGTTACAGGATCTTCTACAAGAGGAGGCGAAAATTTGACAGCAGCTATGTCAGGTATGTCGGTGGGCACTTTTCTTCGCGCCTTAACAGGTGTATACAGAAGGTAGCGAGTCCTGCAAATCTGTAGACTCGTCTAAATCACAAAAAGCTGAGCGGAGCACAAGCGTATGGCTATAAAGAACTACTACGCCGTTCTCGGTGTTTCGCGCACCGAAACACCATCAGGCATACGAGCCGCATACCGGGAGGCGGTCCGCCGCACCCATCCAGACTACGCCGGTCCCCGAAGCGCCGTCGCATTTCAGGAGATCGTCGAAGCGCATTCGGTTCTGTCGGACCCTAACCGGCGGCGGCGATACGATCAGGATTTGAAGCGATACGAATGGGACCGAACGCGGCCTGGATTGTTGCATTGGTTCCCAACTGATTTGGAACCGCGGTCGCTTTTTGCAGATACTCATGCCGTGCAGCCCTCGTTCGAGGCTTTGGCCGAAAGAATCTTGCGTAACGTTGTGGGCACGAACGTACCGAAAGCTGAAAAGCCAGAGGCCCTTTCTGTCGAGATAATCCTCTCTCCAGAGGAGGCCGCTAACGGAGGAGTACTGTCCATAGGCATTCCGATACACGAGCCCTGCCGTGTTTGCGGCGGAAGTGGGAGGAACTGGTTGTTCCCGTGTCCACATTGTGGCGGCGACGGCGTGGTTTCCCGGATGCAGCCGGTAGAGGTAGACATCCCACCATCGCTCAGCTTCGGACTTATTCCCGAAGTATCCTCACACACTCAGGGAATTAACAATCTGTATCTAAAACTTCGGCTGCGCGTTTCCAACGAGTGATTTTTCGGATGGCTCTTGAGTTACAACGTGCTCGATGTGTCAAGATACCCCTTGACACGAAGCGGGCGATGAATTAAATAGAAAACAGACGCCGCCTCGCAAGACGCCTTGCTTGCTTTATTAACTGCGCCTTGGTCGGCAAAAGACCCGGTTCTTAGGGCCGTAGATTCACACCGCCGAGACGCAGGTGTCCTTGCGAGTTTCTGGCGCGCCCATTCTATACGCAAATAATGTGGAGAGCGGCATGAAAATTGCGCAGGTTGCACCGTTGTATGAAAGCGTTCCGCCGAAACTTTATGGCGGCACGGAACGTGTTGTGTCGTATTTGACCGACGAACTGGTCCGGCAGGGGCACGATGTGACGTTATTCGCAAGCTCGGATTCTGTTACTAACGCCAACTTGCGGCCCATCTGTGAGCGGGCTTTACGTCTGCAATGGAAGGAAGTCATTGACCCGATCGCCCACCACATACGAATGATCGAAATGGTGTCGCAGGAAGCGCCTGACTTTGACATTCTGCACTTTCATATTGATTATCTGCACTTCCCGGTAGTACGCCGGGGGAAGTTCAGCGCAGTTACCACGCTCCACGGACGTTTGGACATACCAGCGCTGGTGCCGCTTTATCAGGAGTTTTGGGATATGAACCTAGTCTCGATCTCGAATGCCCAGCGCAAGCCTCTGATTTGGGCGAACTGGATCGGCACTGTTTACCACGGATTGCCCGAACACCTGTATCAACCGAAAATGCAGCCCGGTAAATATTTAGCCTTTCTGGGCCGCATCTCTCCTGAAAAGCGAGTCGACCGCGCAATTGAGATTGCAACTCGCTTGGATATGCCGATCAAGATCGCAGCCAAAATCGATGCGGCCGATAAGCAATATTTCGACTCGCATATAAGGCAATTGCTGGATCACCCATTAGTCGAATACGTGGGCGAAGTTGGAGAGCGAGAGAAAGGAGAATTTCTAGGCAACGCTTACGCCTTGCTGTTTCCGATTGACTGGCCGGAGCCGTTTGGCCTGGTCATGATTGAGGCAATAGCTTGCGGGACTCCCATCATTGCTTACCGCCTAGGATCCGTTCCCGAACTTGTGGATGACGGAACGACCGGCTTTATCGTAAACGGTATCGATGAGGCAGTAGGGGCCGTCCGGCGCATCGGCTCTCTCGACCGCAGTATCTGCCGGCGCGTCTTTGAGGAGCGGTTTAGCGCTCGCCGTATGGCTTCCGAATATGTAGCGATCTACAAAAATGTCCTCCGGCAAAATGAGCTTAGCAGTATTGCGGACGACGATTTCACATTCGCCGTCTAGAGCAGGTGGCCTGCCATCGAGGGGATAATGCAGCGGGGCCGGATTTCAGGCTTATGCAAAGACAAACGGCTGGCGCGTGATATTGTCAAGGCGATTCAGAACGGGACGAACTCGCGACACGAGCAGTGAAATAGAACGTGGAGCCTGCTCCGGGTGTGGATTCAATCCAGATGCGTCCGCCATACTGCTCGACAATGCGCTTGCATGTGGCAAGACCAATGCCGCTGCCCGGATATTCGTCTCGGCTATGAAGCCGCTGAAACAAACCAAAAATGCGGTCCTGATGTTCTGGCGCAACCCCGATACCGTTATCCTTGATCGCAATGGTACAGAAATCGCCGCGCCGTTCTGCTGAAATCGTGACTTCCGGTCTCTGCTCGCAGTACTTTAACGCATTCCCGATCAGGTTTTGGAATATCTGCAGGAAGCGGCTTTCATGTCCGAGTACAACCGGCAGACGCTCGAACTTAATGGAAGCATCCATCTCTGTAATTTTGAACTGCAAATGCTCCAATGCGAGCCCAAGAACCGCATTGCAATCCACTGGGACCGGCGCGGGGTACTCGCCGCCGGTGTAACGGGAAAATTCGAGAAGATCTCGAATCAGTGTATGCATGCGGTCAACACCCCTAAGCAAGTATCGAAGAAACAGACGTGAATCCTCGTCCAGTTTGCCTTCGTTTCTCTTTGCTAGAAGCTGGCTATAACTTGCAATTGTCCGGAGAGGCTCCTGTAAATCATGGGAAGCTGCGTTCGCAAATCGCTGCAGGTCCTCGTTCGAGCGTTGCAGCGCTTTGGCCTGTGCCCGAAACTGATACTGCCGTTCGCGCGCACGTAGCGCGCTCTGGACAATGCTAACGAGCGTTTGAGGGCGTACGGGCCGCTCGATCAGAGAAATATTACCCAATGGGGTAAGCATCTTCAGCTTGTAATCGGCAACAGGCGTTTGCTCTCCGGCAGTTGTCAAAACAATAACCGGCAAATCGGACCACGCGGGCTGAGCATCTAGAACCGCTCCAAGCTCCTTTACTGCCACCCCAGTCAGAGCCTCTTCGGCTATCACCAGCGTTGCGCAACCGGCATCAATATGAGCTATGGTTTCCGCCAAGGAGCCGCAGGGCTGAGATTGAATTCCAAATACGGAGATCGTCTCTGCCAAAAGCGCCGCGTCGCGACCGGTTGGAGTAAAAAGTAATACGCGGCATTCATCGCGAGAATCAGGCCCGCCCATCATGTGCCTTCATTAAACCTTCCGCGCGGCCTACATAAGTGGGAGTGCCCGACAATACACCCTGAAAATCAATTAATGGCTCGCCGACAGCAATGCGGTTAGGGCCTATTCGAAGTTCGCGTACGGTTTCCTCATGCCCGCCGCTGCGCTTTTTCACCACCGAGATGGCCTTCCAAACTTTGCCCGCAGCCTCGAAAAATCGAAGGAGCACAACGGTATCGGCAAGATAACTGAGATCTACGGGAGAATTCATGCTGCTGCCTAAGATTCCGTACTGCGCCATAACCAGAATGCTCACAATGCCGTGTTCATTCAGGTACGACAGCAGTTCATGCTATTGCGACATGAGAAACTGCTCACCTGGCATAGCGTTTAGGAAGCCGTTAACGCTATCCAACACAAACGCATGGAGTTGCTGTTCTTCTACCGACGTTCGGATCTGGTGAACGAAGTCTCCGGTCGAAAGTTCCGCAGGATCGAACTGCCGAATCGTCAAAGTACCTCGCTCGATATGCTTTTTCAGATCGACTCCTAATCCGTGCGATCGTCTAAAGATCGTCGTAAGACTCTCCTCGAACGTAAATACAAGTGCTTTCTCTCCCCGCTCGGCAGCCGCCGCTGCGTATTGGAGCGCGATACTGGATTTGCCCGAACCGGCGGGGCCAATCAGGAGCGTGCTTGTACCGCGATCGAGACCTCCCCCAAGTAGCAGGTCAATGCCCTCCACTCCGCTTAAAGAGCCACTCTGCGGTTCCAGCGGCTTGTGATTCGCGGTCGCAAGCCGTGGAAAGACAGACAGACCACCCGTTTTGATTTCGTAATCATGGTACCCATCGAAAAATTTCACGCCGCGCAGTTTCAAAACCTGGAGCCGACGCCGGATCGCACCAAATTCGCGATGCGTGCGTTCCAGGCTGAGAACGCCATGCACTGTGCTCAGGACGGTAAAATCCGGCCTTCCGCCAATTGGCCGGTCATCTAACAAGAGTGCGGCGCAGCGCTTACTCGCAAAAAACTGCTTGAGACCCAGGATTTGTCGCCGATAACGCGAGAGATCGCGCGCCAGCAGTCGGATTTCTGACAAGGAATCGAGTACGACACGGCGCGGCTTCACGCTATCAACTTGGTCGAAGATACGTTTGAAAGTCGCCCCTAATTCAACGTCGCCAGGATGAAAGACTGTGTACTGATCGTCGGGAAGCAGCGTCTCCGGGGCCGGCATGATTTCGAACAACGTAATACCCTCAAGAGACCAGCCGTGCGAGTGCGCAATTGTTTTTAGTTCGCGGATGGATTCCGAAAGAGTGATATAGAGGACTGGCTCACCGCGCCGGTGTGCTTCCAATAAAAACTGCAGCGCCAATGTTGTTTTTCCAGCACCGGGATCGCCCTCAACAAGATATAGATGAGCTTCCGGCAGACCGCCGCCGAGAACATCATCGAGGCCGGCAATACCGGTATGGATTCGATTTGGTTGGTTTTGCAATGAGCCCTCCTGATCTGCAAAAAAGGCCCTCGGCGCCTTTGAGGCGACACCGATTCTGGCGTCGAAAATACGCAAACGATCAAGCACTCAGAGGCATTCAAAATGACGCTCGTCGGGCATGCGACAATGCCACACCCTGCGACGCAGAGCGTCTTGCCCGCCGGTTCTGCCGCGGCCGGGCGAACAGCCTCTATTTGTAAGATGCGCCGAAATGTGCTTAGTTTCTACTTACTTACTCGGTACGGCAGAAGCTTGTGGCCGCTGGTGGTCACCCGTCGACAGAAACGGTGAAATCAACTCGGCAGAGCCGGCGGTGATTATATGCGGCCTGGAAACGCAGAATAGGATGCATGAGAAACTCTGGCCCAGCGTGCTGAAATCGTGCCTTGCGGCATAATGTTTTTCATGCGGTTGGGCGGGCACGCAGTCCTGGTTTGCGCCGCCACCGCAAAACATATGAAGGCAAGCCCTGGCCGATTTATTTCAGGACGATGGCGGAATGCGATACCGAAATAGGATGCTACGCACAACGATCCTCATAAGTTTGGCGATCTTTCTCGGCGGAGCAGAACAACTCCCGGGCCAAACACATTCCGACAGCGTCATAACGGCAGAAGCCGGAGCGCGCCTCTACTTTGCTTATTGTTCAGCTTGTCATGGCTCAGAGGGAAACTCAGTCCCTGGCGTAGATTTCCGAAGCGGTAAGTTTCGGAGCGCATCCTCGGACGACGACCTGATGCTGATCGTCCTGCGCGGGATCCCCGGCACTGCCATGCCGCCGAATAACTTCGGCGGTTCCGAATTGAGAGCGATTGTTAGCTACATACGATCGTTGCAGGGCTTACATTTGGAAGCACTACCTGGCGACACTCACCGCGGCCAAGTGATCTTCGAAGGCCGCGGGGACTGTATGAATTGTCACCGGGTGAACGGCAAGGGCTCGTACGCGGCAACGGATCTAAGCGATATAGGAATGATTCGCTCCATCGATTACCTCAAGAAGTCGCTTATCGATCCCGCTATTTCCGATGTACCGGAGCATCGGCGAATTCGAGCGACAACGCAGGATGGCGCAGTTATAAGCGGGCGGCGTCTGAATGAGGATACGTTCACACTTCAGATTATCGACAACCGAGGAAATCTCATTTCACTTCTCAAACCTAAGTTGAAGACGTATGAAGCCGTGAAGGGTTCTACGATGCCGTCCTACCAAAACCGGCTTTCTCCGGAGGAACTCGACGATCTGGTTCGCTATTTGTATTCTCTGAAAGGCGCAACATCAAAATGAAGTGCGCGCGATTATTTCTCTGTTTTTTGGCCGGCGGCAGCCTGTTCGGCCAGGTATCGTATGAGCGTCTCCTTCACGCATCCCGGGAACCGCAGAATTGGTTGACCTATTCCGGAAATTATTCGAGCCAGCGATACAGCGCTCTCAATCAGATCACCCCGGCGAATGTCAAGCAACTCGATCTTCGTTGGATCTTTCAAGCTCAATCGCTGGAGAAGTTCGAGGCAACTCCTATCGTTGTCAACGGGGTTATGTATGTCACACAGCCGCCGAATGACATCGTTGCCCTCGATGCAAAAACAGGCCGGCTGTTCTGGGTCTATCAGTATCACTCCTCGTTCGGAGTGCGCTTGTGCTGCGGCCTGGTGAACCGCGGCCTTGCCATTCTTGGCAATACGCTGTTTATGGGGACCATTGACGCGCACCTTGTAGCGATTGACGCCAAAAACGGTCACCTTCTCTGGAACACGGAGCTTGCAGATTGCAATCTCGGTTATGGCATAACCCATGCTCCTTTGGTTGTCAAAGACAAGATTATTGTCGGAACAGCCGGAGGAGAATATGGCATTCGCTCCTTTCTAGCGGCGTACGACGCAAATTCAGGCAAGCAAGTGTGGCGCTTTGATGCCATTCCCGGTCCTGGAATGCCCGGTCATGAGACGTGGCAAGGCGACTCGTGGGAGCACGGGGGTGGCTCGTTCTGGGTTACAGGTTCGTATGACCCAACTACAAATTTGACCTATTGGGGCACGGGCAATCCCGGACCCGATTGGAATCCCAGCCAGCGCCTCGGCGACAACCTCTATACGGATTGCGCTATCGCTCTTGATGCGGATACCGGCAAGCTGAAGTGGTTTTTTCAGTTCACACCTCACGATGGTTCGGATTGGGATTCTACCCAGGTGCCTGTGCTCGTGGATTTGGATTGGAACGGCACTCGACGGAAAGCAATGCTCTGGGCGAACCGCAATGGGTTTTTCTATGTATTGGACCGCGAGACGGGCCGTTTTCTATTCGGGTGTCCATTCGTCAAGCAGAACTGGAATTCAGGATTAGATGCCAATGGCCGTCCGATTCCGCTTCCCGCGGCAGAAGGCGCTCAGGTCAACCCGGGTAATCAGGGCGGCACGAACTGGTACTCTCCCTCCTATAGTCCTCGCACGGGGCTTTTCTACGTTACGGCCTGGCTGGATACCTTCGCGACATACTTGCGTGCACCGGGAAAGTATGAACCGGGCCGGCGATTCATGGGAGGATCGTACAAATCGCCAGTGCCAGCTATTCGTCGCGGACCCATTAATACTTGGACCGAAAAAGGTGGGTACGGTGGAATACTGGCGCTCGACCCGCATACTGGAAAGACACTTTGGGAATTCAAAACGCATGATGTCAGCGACAGTGGAATTTTGACCACCGCGTCGGATCTGTTGTTTACAGGCGGCCGGGAAGGATATTTTTATGCACTCCATGCACGAACCGGAGCATTGCTCTGGAAGTTTACCGTGGGAGGCACAGCGGCGGCCAGTCCAATGACCTATCAGGTTGGTGATGAGCAGTACGTCGCGATCGCGGCGGGACATTGTCTCTTTGCTTTCGCGCTACGAAACAGCCTCTGATGCACTGATCTCGATATTCGAATAATTCAGGCCGTCTCAGTATGTAGTATACTATCTTCGCTGCTCTGGGGAATTCCCGGGTTCCCCAAGTGTCTAATCATCATGCTCGAAGTTCGCGATCTGACCAAACGTTACTCCGGCATCCCTGTCGTGGACCATGTCAGCTTCCAGATTCATCGCGGCGAAACGCTCGGCTACCTCGGTCCCAACGGCGCCGGTAAGAGCACTACTGTCAAGATGATCATCGGCCTGCTTGAGCCCACGTCCGGCGAAATCACGCTGGATGGCCAAAACATCCAGCAAGATCCCGAAGCCCGCAAAGCCTTTCAGCGCCGCATCGGCTACGTGCCCGAAGAGCCGCACCTCTATCCACACCTCAGCGGACGCGAACATCTCCAACTTGTCGGGCGCCTCCGCGGACTATCCCGGCACATCCTCGAACCAAAAGTCGACGAGTTGCTCCGGCTCGTCGGTCTCTGGGAAGACCGCCACTCCTCCCTGGCCAGCTATTCCAAAGGGATGCGCCAGAAGATTCTTCTTATCGCTGCGCTGTTCCATGACCCCGAGGTCCTCATCCTGGACGAACCGTTCTCGGGCCTGGATGTGAACGCTGCAATGATTCTCCGCAGTCTTCTGCGCGCCTTCAGCGAGCGCGGCAAGATGGTGCTCTACAGCTCGCATGTCCTCGAAGTAGTCGAGAAGGTCTGCGACAAAGTCCTTATTCTTAGCAAAGGCCGCGTCGTGGCGCACGATTCCGTTGCCCGTCTCCGCGAACTCAACGATAAATCGTCGCTCGAGGGCGTCTTCGCCGAGCTAACGCAAACTGAAGATGCGGATTGGATCGCCAGACGCATGCTCGAAGTAGTCGCTGCATGAGCGCAAAGATCCCGTCTGCGCGCCGGGAACTGTTGCGCCACTTCGTCGAAACGTTTTTCGACAGCGAGGCGCTCGCGGCCTCCGGTGAATGGAAGAAGACGGCTATTGGCGTCCTCGCTGCTCTCTTTTCCGTCGGTATCGTCGCGTTCAATACGTACAGCAGACGATACGCGATTCTCAATTCGCCCCCCCACTCCAGCTTTGCGGTCTATCGATCCGAACTACAGTCCGACCTGCTCTCATTCATCGGCATCGCCTTCGCACTGACAGCCGTGCTTACGCTGCTTCACTGGCAATCCCTATTTCCCAATCGCCGTGACTGCCTCGCGTTTGCCGGTCTTCCTATTAGCCCCCGGGACATCTTCCTGACGAAATCCGCAGCGCTGATGCTTCTGTTCACCGGATACGTCCTCTCGATAAATGTTCCCTGGGCGATCCTTTTCACCTACGCCATGTCAGGCTTCTGGCAAAAAAACCCGAGCACATTCGTCCTCATCGCGGCCACGTTCGTTGCCATGGCCGCCGCCTGCTGCTTCGCCTTTTCGCTGCTCCTAGCTCTCCAGGGACTTCTCCTGAATCTGCTGCCCGCCCGCATCTTCGGCCCGGTCTCCCTCTGGATTCAGGGCGTTCTCTTTATCTCGACGCTCGGCACCGTCCCGCTCGTGGGCCGCCAACCTCACGTCGAATGGTGGCCAGGCAACTGGTTTTTCCACCTCTGGGAATCTATCGTTCTCGGCAATCCTGAACGCGCACGAGGAGCGCTTCTGAGCATCGCGATTCCTACAGTCGTCGCTACCGGCGCATATCTCGCCGGCTATCGGCGCCATCAGCGCATCCTGCTCGAGGGATCGACGCAACGAGAGACTAGCAGCAAGTCCGACAGATTTGCCAAGCTGGGCTCGCGTCTACTTGAAGCCTGGATTCGCCGCCCACAGGAACAAGCCGCGTTCGCCTTTATTTGGAAAACGCTCGTACGAAGCCGCAGCCATCGTCTTCTCCTGCTGGCCTGGGCTGGACTGGCGGCAGGCTGGGTTGTCTACGGCATCCTCGATATGCCGACCCCTTCTCTGAAAAACGAAGGTGTCTACGGGATGATCGTTACCGCTTCGCCGCTTGCGCTCGCGGTTCTCGCCGTAATCGCGCTGCGCCACCTCTTCTCGCTTCCTGTCATTCACGATGCGAAATGGATTTTCGAAATCGAAGAATACGGTGGCGGTTCGGCCTGGCTCTCGGCAGTCGATCGCTTCGTTATCTGCTGCGGCATCGCGCCGGTCTGCCTCGCCGGAGTTCCTGCGTCGATCGCGGTGCTGGGATGGCAGCGGGCGCTCATCGTCATGGGGCTGGTATTTCTCACCGCCGTGCTCTGGTTCGAAACGCTTTTCCGAAACTGGCACAAACTGCCTTTCACGTGCAGCTATTTGCCGTCACGGCGTCCCTTCGCCGTTACGCTTGCGCGCTACGGCATCGCCAGCGGGCTGCTCTCCCTCATCGCGAGTCTGATTCTCTATTGCTCCCTGGAACCTGCTGCTCTCGTATCACTCTTCACACTTCTGTTCTGGAGCGTCTGGCGAATGCTCCGAAAACGCCGCGCCGCATGGTCCAACTGTCGCATCCTATACCAGGAATTTGAAGAGCTGGAAGTGAACCCACTCGAAATCGACCATTTCGAGGCGCGTGCGCCGGCTGTAGCGCCGCGCCAGGCGCACCTTGAAGCCGAATTCGATTTTCATCTCACCACTTCGCGCTCTGCCATCCCCGAATCCCTGACCAGCGAAATCGCCGAATCCATCCATAACCGAACTTTTCTCGGCAGCGTGCTGGATGACCTCCGGCACGGTCTCCGCCTGATCCGCCGCGACCCGATTCTTTCACTCGTCATCATCGCAACTCTCACCGCTGCCATTGGCATCAATGCCAGCATTTTCACCGTCGTCAACGGGTACATCCTTCGACCACACATCACGAGCGACCCCGCCAGCTTCATCCAAATCACACCCGCTGCAGGGTCGTTTGGAAGTCCACGGGAAGCCTCTTATGCCGAATATCAGGCCTTTCGAAACGGCGCCCACTCGCTGCGCCTGCTCGCCGCATTTTATAAATTCCCGGTTATTTTCGGCGAAGAGGATTTAGGCGAACAAGAAGTTCGGGGCCTCGGTGTTTCCTGCAACTTCTTTACGGTAGAAGGCGTGGCGCGTCCCAAGCTTGGCCGGCTTTTCGTCGAGGACGACTGTCGCGCACCCGGCCAGCCTCCTGTCGCCATCCTGAGTGAGGCCACCTGGCGCAGCCGCTTCGCCTCCGATCCGGGGATCATCGGCCGTGTCATCCGGATCAACAACCGCTCCATGCCGGTTATCGGCGTTGTCCCCACGACCACTTCCGGTTGGATCGTAGGCCCCGCGGTGAGTGTGTGGCTCCCTTACACAGCGCAGCCCTATCTTGACCTCACACTGAACCTCTTCAAAGAGGACCGGCACTTCTGGCTCGAACTCGCCGGGCGCATCGCTTCCGAGTACAATCGCACCGCGGTCCCCGCCGAACTCAGCCGGCTGGTCCGGGCGCAAGACAGAATGAACCCGGGCCGTGTCACGCGCATTGAAACAACGGATGGTTCCTGGATCGAATGGATTGAACTCTTTGCGAGCGCTCGATTCGTGCTGCTCTCTGTCTTCTTCTTCGGTGCGTTCAACCTGGTCCTTCTTATCGCCTGCGCCAATGTAGCGACGTTGCTGCTTTCGCGCGCGGCGGCAAGGAATCGTGAAATCGCCGTTCGCCTCTCGTTCGGCGCATCGCGTAATCGTTTAGTCCGCATGCTCATTACGGAAAGTCTTGTGCTTGCTATTGCTGCGGGCGCACTCAGTTGGATTGTCGTGAACAGGTTGCCTGAGCCGCTCGCCCGCTACATCATCCTGCATGCGCCTGATTTTTCACTTGTGCCCGATTGGCGCGTGCTCACCTGGATCTCCGCGCTCGTGCTAGGCACCGGCGTCCTCGCCGGTATCGCCCCGGCAACGGAAGCCCTGAAGGTCGACCTCATCAACTCGCTCAAAGGCTTTGGCGGTCTCCTTGGCGGGGCGGCCGGAACGAAGCGCGCACTCGGTTATCTGGTCAGCGCGCAGGTTGCGCTAAGCATGGTCCTGGTTGTCGGCTCCGGATTGCTCGGCCAGGCCGAGAACCGCAATCTCCACGCCGACCCGGGTTACGATTCACGCCATATTGCTGTCGTGGGGTTCCGGCGAGCCGCGCCTCTCAAGGTGATCAAAGACCGCATTTTAAGCATTCCCGGAGTCCGTTCCGTCGCGTTCTCGCAGGGCGTCCCGCTCTTATTTCCGGATACGATCGAGATCAGCCCGCCCGAAAGGCCGGATGCCGTGCAGCCGGTTGCCGTCCTCACGGCCTCGCCACGATTCTTCGAAACAATGGGCATCCCGCTGGTTGGCGGCCGCGAGTTTCAGCAAGGCGAGATCAACGCCGCGGTCGTCTCGCAGACTGTCGCCCGGTTGTTCTGGCATCGCGGCAGCCCGCTTGGCCGGCAACTAAAGCTGCCCGACGGAAACGCACTCACAGTTGTTGGCATCGCAAAAGACATTGACCCCCTGCGCTTCGGCGGCACAGATAACCCGCCGCTCTATCGATCGCTTACGGCTAACGAGACCGAGAATTCGCTTGCCATCCGCTTCGACCCGCGGCTGAAGCGGCCTGCGCATTCGGTCCACGCCGCGATTCGCGAGATCGCGCCGGACCTGCCCATGAGGATCCGCCTCATGCAGAACTTTATCGATGAGGTGACCACCGAAATCTGGAATTTCGTCTCACTAATTCTGCTGCTCGGAATTCTGGGGACGGTCCTGTCGGCGGTTGGCATCTACGGCGCTGTTTCCTTTGCGGTGAATCAGAGTACGCATGAATTTGGCATTCGTGCGGCGCTGGGCGCCCGCCGGCTCGATATCGTTCGCTCCGTCTATTCCTCCGGAGGCAGACCCGTGGTCCAAGGCCTTCTTGTCGGTCTGTGGCTCTCCGTGTCCACGGCCGCAGCTCTTGACAAGACGCTCGCCACAGGCCCTTTGCGCATCGACAACAGTGACCCGCTTTTGTATGTTGCCGCTAGCGTGCTTTTAGGAGCCGCAGCCATGGCGGCGATGTTTTTTCCGGCTCAACGAGGCGCGAATTCGGATCCTATCGAGGCCCTGAGATACGAATAGGTCGTCAAGGGCTGCCGGAACCGGATCTACGCCGCGTCAGCCTCCGCCGCGGCCGGCTTGATGTTGTAGTTTACGTGGAAGAAATTGGCCGGATCGTATTTCCGCTTAATCGCCTGCAATGGAGCCAGATTCACGCCGAAAGCCGTATTGATTACCTCTTCGGATTCGATGTCAAGGGACGATGCGAGGTGCGCATTTGCAGAGTACGGAAGCAGCATTTCTTCACCGCTCCGAGCCCAGTCGCGGTGTATCGGAGTCTCCGCCGGATTTGTCCACTGTGCGACGAATAGGATGTCCCAGGGAAGATTGCGATGCGGATAGGCAGTAGCGTCGCTTGCGATCCGCCCGGCGGCGCCGCCGTAACATTCGATTACAAAGAAAGATAGCGGCGACTTCATCTCATTCCCATGCTCCACAATGGCCGCTATCGCATCGTCAGGCAATTCTTTCTGCAGCGTCGACTTCCAATAATTCTGATTCCATCGGGAAACGCGGATGCTAAGAGCGACTGCATCGCGGGGAACGGAAGCGGCTGGATAGCGTCCATCGCGGGACTGCCGAAGCTGCGCAGAGGTTTGAGAACTCGTTCACCTTCTGTGATATCGCCGCAGTAGCAGGGGATCCCGCCAACGATTGGACTACCGTCCGGACCGTGAAGCAGCGCGGCGTACGCCGTAAGTTCGTCGGGAGCTGATTCCATAAAATCACGAAAGTTACGGATAACATCCATTGCTGCCTGACGAGGGTAGACAAGGAGACCGCCGAGAACAGTGTGAACGGGGCGCGCTCGAAATTCGAAAGACGTAACAACACCGAAGTTCCCGCCACCTCCACGCAAAGCCCAGAAAAGATCCTCGTGCTCCGATGCACTGGCCGTGAGAACACCGTTTTCGGCCGTGACTACCTGACACGAGAGTAGATTGTCGATGGTCATGCCATACTTCCGCAACAGCCAACCGACTCCGCCGCCCAGTGTGAAGCCGCCAATCCCTGTTTTCGGGACGATGCCGGACGGGAGGGCAATACCAAAAACGTGGGTTTCGCGGTCCATGTCGCCTAAAGTGGCCCCACCCTGCACACGAACTGTCCGTTTCGCAGAGTCAACGTAGACCGCGCGCATGCCGGAGAGGTCGATGACGATGCCGTCTTCGCAAAGCGCTCACCCGCCCACATTGTGTCCGCCGCCACGAATCGCGG
>Ga0207702_10003117_pt1 | contig 15366 bp, 7 predicted proteins | sample KBSCornC62_FD_184302 | JGI IMG/M metagenome (GOLD analysis project Ga0207702, IMG submission 184302) | Corn rhizosphere microbial communities from Kellogg Biological Station, Michigan, USA - KBS Corn C6-2 (SPAdes) (version 2) | ecosystem: Host-associated > Plants > Roots > Rhizosphere > Soil ...
CCAGGTGTTCACAGCCCCGCTGGGGCGCGTGAGCTGGATCTACCACCACGTGGCGAAGACCGACGCCCAGCGCGCCCGCGTCGCGGACTGGGTGAAGGCCGCCTACCTGCCGAAGCTCGAAGCGCTGGGCTACCAGCGCAAGCCGGGCGAGTCGGAGGACGATTCGCTCCTGCGCAGCACGCTCGCCGCCGCGTTGGCCTTCGACTACAAGCTGCCCACGGTGCGTGCGGCCCTGCTCCAGCAGGGCGAGGCGGCGCTGAAGAAGAAGGCCGACGGCCGCCTGGACCTCGCCGCCGCGAACCCCGACCTGCTTGGCGACGCGCTGGGCATGGCGGTGCAGACGCAAGGCAAGAGCGCGGTCGATGCGCTGGTCGCCGAACTGCCGCAGACCAGCGATCCCGCGTTGCGCAACGGCATCCTCGGTGGCCTCGCCAGCGTCGAGGATCCCGCGCTCGCCGGGCAGGTGCGCGACTTCGCGATCAGCAAGCCGGTCAAGGTGGGCGAGATGGCTTCGCTGCTGCGCTCGGGTCGCGACACCGAGGCCCAGCGCGACGCGATGTGGACCTGGTTCACCGGCCACTATCCGCAGATCCTCAAGCGCACCGGCAGCTTCGCCGGCGGCTACCTGCCGATGCTGGCCGCGGGCGGCGGCTGCTCCACCGCCGAGGCGCAGCGGCTGCAGGCGTTCTTCAAGCCGCGCATGAACGACGCCGCCGGCATCTCGCGCGGCCTGGCGCAGACCAGCGAGTCGATCGAGCTGTGCGCGGCGCTGCAGGCCAAGCAGGATCCGGCTTCGATCCTGCGCTGATCGCCAGCGACTGTTGCGCGACAAGCCCCGCTGCGGCGGGGCTTGTCGTTTGCGGCGCCGTTGCAGGAGCACACCCTGCGCGCGAAGGCTCTGGCGCTGATCGGAGCAAAAGCATCGCGCACAGGCGGCGCTCCTGCGGCAATCCAGGGCGATGCCGCGCAAGCCATTGCCGCGGCCATTGTCGTAGCATGGTTCGACCATTCAACGCGTCGATATCGTCTACAGGGGGACGGATGATCGAGCTGGAAATCCAGGCGCTCGCGCTGCAGCGCGAGGGCTTGCTCATCGAGGTCGGCCGCCTGGCCGCCGCGAACGGTTTCACCCTGCTGCGGCAGCGCCTGGCACAGGACCACCATGGCACGCTGCTGAGCATGGTGGTGCGCGGCTCGTGGTTCAAAAAGCGCGCGTTGCGCCAAGCGCTGGAAGGCTGCGACCGGCTGATCAGCTTCGAACTGGCACCTGCCGTCGAGGGCGGAGCGCGTGCGCATTTCGCCGCCACCAGCAAGGTCACCAGCGGCTACGTGCCGCCGCCCGAGCCGGCACCCGTTCCGGAGCAGGATGCCGCGCCCGCGCCGGCCGCGAGTGCAGAGGCCGAAGTCGCCATCGCGGCGGTTCCGCAGCCCGCACCGGAAACGGAAAGATTCGAGGAACTGGTGATCCGCCGTCCCGCGCCGCTGCCAGTACCGACCGAGCCGGCGCCCGAGCCCTACGTGGAGCTGCCGGAGCTTGCGGCCGACGAGGCGGCGGTCGAGCAGGCGCTGGCAGCGCTGGAGCAGGAATACCCGCGCATCCTGCCGCGCCTGCAGGCTTTGGATCGTGGCGTGCAGCCGGGGGCGCGTGCCGCCACGCTGCAGCTGGCCGGGCAACGGGTGGGCGCGTGGCTGTTCGCGCGCGAATATTCGCTGGACACCGGCCTCGCGCTCGACGCTGCGCTTTCCGCCCTCGCCGTGCCGGCGCTGCACGCCTTCGCCGAGGTGGAACTGCAGGATGGCCGGCTGCATATCCGGCACAGCGCGTTGTGCGCCGGAGACGGCCGTTCCGGCTGCGGCTTCTATGGCGGCTTCCTCGAAGGCCTGCTCGGCCCGGCCCTGGCGCGGCGCAACCTGTCGGTCTTCCCGGTCTGCTGCCGCAGCTTCGGCGCCGACGAGTGCGTGCTAGGGATGCTCTGATCTATTCCCCGCACCCGGCATGACGTCCAGAAGGCTCGCAGGGTGTGTTGCGTGGCGCAGGGCAGACTGGCCGTCTGTTCAAACCACGCGGCGCAGCCTGCGGGTCTTCTGGACGTCACCCCATCATTTGATTCAATACGTTGGGGCCGCACTGTATGCGCGCAGCGCTCCGCCCCAGCGTCTAGACAGACGGCCAGTCTGCCGTCGCCGCTGCGACGAACCGCTGCGCGCATACGGTGCGGTGACGGGTACGCGGAATAGATCAGGGCATCCTTAGCGGTGTCGGACTGATTCCGGACGACGCAAGCGCCGTGTTCTACTTGCGCCCAGCCGGACGCAAGTCACCAGGGAGATGCGCATGCTTGCTCGACTGATCGGACTGCTGGGCCTGTGCCTGCTGCTGGCCGCGCCGCTGCCGGCGCAAGACGTGCCGCCACCGCTGCGCGACTGGCGGGGCTGGGTGCTGCACGACGTGCCGCAGCATGCCTGCCCGTTCCTCGCCAACCAGTCGCCGGACGCGGGCAGTTATCAGTGCGCCTGGCCCGGCCGGCTCAGCCTCGATGCCGGCAAGGACGATGGGCGCTTCGACCTGGACGTGCACGTGGACGCGCCGAGCTGGGTGGCGCTGCCCGGCGACGCGCGCGCCTGGCCGCAGGCGGTGACCGCGAACAACCAGCCTGCCGTGGTGCTGCAACACGACGGCCAGCCGATGCTGTGGCTGCAGCCCGGCGATTACCGGCTGCGCGGCACGCTGCCGTGGACGGCGCGGCCGGCGCGCCTGCGCGTGCCCGCGACAATCGGCCTCGTCGCACTCAGCGTGGACGGCGCGGCGGTGACGCACATCGAGCGCAACGGCGGCGAGCTCACCCTGGGCGAAGCCGCCGCCGCGCAGCGCGCCGCCGATGCCTTGTCGCTGCGCGTCTACCGCCGGCTCGACGACGGCCTGCCGGCCACGCTGCAGACGCGGCTGCAACTCGACGTGGCCGGCAGCGTACGCGAGCAATTGCTCGGCCCGATGCTGCCCGCGGGCTTCGTCGCCACCGCCCTGTCCGGCGACTTGCCGGCGCGGCTGGAAAGCGACGGCCGGCTGCGCGTGCAACTGCGGCCGGGGCAGTGGACGCTGACGCTCGCCGCGCGCGCCACCGCTCCGCTGGAAAAAATTGCACTGAAACCGGCGTCGGCGCCCTGGCCGCGGCAGGAGATCTGGACTTATGCGGACGACCCGACGTTCCGCACCAGCCGTGCCGAAGGCCGGGCGGTCGATGCGGCGCAGGCCGGCGTACCGGACGACTGGAGCGACCAGCCGGCGTTCGCGCTGGACGACGGCAGCGGCCTCACGGTTGCCGCAGGCAGCCGCGGCGACGAAGGCGGCAAGGGCGACCAGCCGCATCTGCAGCGCGAACTGTGGCTGGATTTCGGCGGCCGCGGTTTGCGCGCGGCCGACCATCTCACCGGCGAACTGCGCCACCATCAACGGCTGGACGTGACCGCGCCGTGGCAGCTGCAGCGCGCCAGCCAGGATGGCCAGCCGCTGTTGGTCAGCAAGAGCCTGGATGGCCGTGGCGGCGTCGAACTGCGCACGCGCGATCTCGACCTCGCGGCAGGCCTGCGCCTGCCCGCCCATGGCGGCGCGATCCCCAGCTCCGGCTGGCAGCTGCCGCTGGAAGGCATCGACGCCACCTTGCATCTGCCGTACGGCTATCGTCTCGTCGCGGCGCCGGGAGCGGATCGCGCGCCCGATACCTGGGTGGCGCGCTGGAGCCTGCTCGACCTGTTCGTGCTGGCCCTGGTCGCGCTGCTGGCCGGGCGCCTGCTCGGCTGGCGCTGGGCATTGCTGGCGGCGCTCTATCTCGCGCTGGGGCGGCACGAGCAGGGCGCCCCGCTGTGGACACTGGCCGTGGTGCTGCTGCTGGCGCTGCTGCTGCGCGCCCTGCCGGAAGGCCGTCTGCGCGCGGCGGTGCGCACGGGTGCGATGGTGGTGTTCGTGCTGGCCGTGCTGTGGAGCCTGCCGTTCGCCGCGCGGCAATTGCAGTACGCCTTGCATCCGCAGCTGGAGGGTGGGGCAGTCGTGCGAGTGGAATATATCCAGCCACCGCCGAAGATCATCAGGCAGACAACGCCGCCTTCAGTGGAAGAGGTTTCCAGCAACGTCGCAGCGTCGCCACCGCCACCCGCGCCACCAGCACCACCTTCGGGACCGCCTGTGCTGGCTGAGCTTGCGGCTCCGGCGCAGCCGGCGCCGCGCATGAGCGCCAAGGCCGACGTTCTTTCTTCCGTCGCCGTGACTGCGACTGCGCTGCAAAGCCCGGGCTTCAACGGCTTCGACAGCCGCAGCGTGATCCAGGCCGGCGCGGGCACGCCGCAATGGGACCAGGGCAACGACTACCGGCTCGGCTGGTCTGGCCCGGTGAACGCGGAGCAGACCACGCGGCTGCTGATCGCGCCGCGCTGGCTGGTACGCCTGCTGCGGGTGGCGGTGGTCGCCTTGCTGGCGGCGCTGCTGGCGAAGTTGCTCACCGGCCTGCGCCCGTGGCGTCTGCCTTGGCCTTCCATGCGTGGCGCCAATGTGGCCGGTGCGCTGCTGCTGGCCATCGCATGGCTGCCGGCGGTTTCGCACGCGCAGAACCTGCCCGACCAGGAGTTGCTGGACCAGTTGAAGACGCGCCTCACCGAGGCGCCGAAATGCGCGCCCGGCTGCGCCACGGTGGCGCAGGCGCAACTGCAGGCCGGCGGCGATGCGCTGGACCTCGCGCTGGAAGTGCACACCGGTGCCGACGTGGCCTTGCCCTTGCCGCAGCCCGACGCGGCGCTGCAACTGCTGGCCGCCAGCGTGGACGGCCATGCGGCCGCGCTGGTGCGCCGCGACGGGCAGGCGCTGCTGCGCCTGGATCGCGGCGTGCATCGGGTCGGCCTGCATTACCGCATCGGCACGGCGGACAGCGCCAGCCTGCGCTTCGTGCTGCCGCCGCAGCGCGTGGCGTTCAGCGGCCAGGGCTGGTCGCTGGACGGCGTGGACGATGGCCGCCTGCTCGGTGACAGCCTCGCACTGCAGCGGGTGCGTGCCGCCGGCAACGGCAGCCAGCCCACGGCTGCGCAGGATTTCCCGCCTTACGTGCGGCTGACCCGCCGCCTGCTGCTGGGCGTGGACTGGCAGGTGCAGAACACGGTCGAACGCATCGCGCCGGAGCAGGGCGGCTTCAGCCTCGGCCTGCCGCTGCTGCCCGGCGAACATCCCCTGGGCGATGGCGCGCTGGTGAAGGACGGCCGCCTCAACGTCACCTTCAATGCGGGCGTGCGCAGCGTGCGCTGGACGAGCCGGCTGGATCACGCGGCGAAGCTCGCGCTCACCGCGCCGGCGCTGGGCGACCGCGCCGAGGTCTGGGAGGTCGATGCCGCGCCGATGTGGCACGTGGACGCCCATGGCGTGCCGACCAGTGCCAGCGACACCGGCCTGCGCTTCCAGCCGCTGCCCGGCGAAACCCTGCAACTGGCCTTCACCGAACCGGCCGCCGTCGACGGCGGCAGCCTCGCCTTCGACCAGGCGGGTGTGCGAAGCGTGGTGGGCGAGCGCGCCACCGAGACCACGCTCGCGCTCAAGGCGCGCAGCACGCGCGGCGGTGAGCATGCGATCGCGTTGCCGGCCGGCGCCGAGCTGCTGGAGGCGAGCCGCGACGGCGAGGCGGTGAACCTCTCCGTGCGCAACGGCAAGCTCGGCCTGCCGCTGCTGCCCGGCGAACACGACTACCGGGTGCGCCTGCGCGAACCGCACGGTGTCGCCGCGCGCCTGCGCACGCCGGCATTCGCGCTGGACGCGCCGGCGGCGAACATCGCCGCCGAGCTGGACCTGCCGCAGGACCGCTGGGTGTTGTGGACCTGGGGACCGACCACCGGACCGGCGGTGCTGTACTGGTCGCAACTCGTGGTGCTGCTGCTCGTCGCGTGGCTGCTGGCCAGGTACGCGCCCACGCCATTGCGCTTCCGCCACTGGCTGCTGCTGGGGCTGGGCTTCTCCGCGTTCGCGTGGGGCGCGTATGCGCTGGTGGTGGCGTGGCTGATCCTGCTCGGGCTGCGCGCGCGCTGGACGCCGCCGGAACGCGCGCGGGGATTCAACCCCGCGCAACTCGGCCTGGCGCTGCTCACCGTGCTGGCGCTGCTCGTGCTGGTGGCCGCGGTGCCGAAGGGCCTGCTCGGCGTGCCGGACATGCACGTGGCCGGCAACGGCTCCGATGCCTGGCGGCTACGCTGGTTTGCCGACCAGAGTGGCGGCGTGCTGCCCGCGGGCGGCGTGCTCAGCGTGTCGCTGTGGTGGTACAAGCTGGCGATGCTGGCATGGGCGTTGTGGCTGGCGTTCGCGTTGATCGGCTGGCTGCAGTGGGCCTTCGGTGCGTGGACGCACGGCGGCTACTGGCGCCAGCGCGATCCGAAGCCGGGAGCGACGCCGCCACCGCCGCTGCCGTCCGCGCCGGAGGAGTCGCCACGTGCCTGACGTGCGTACCCTGCTGGCTGACGCCACGGCGCGGCTCGGCGAGCGCGCCGATGCCGAAGCCCTGTTGCTGCACGTGCTCGGCCAGACGCGCAGCTGGCTGTTCGCACACGCGGGCGATGCGCTGGATATGGACGTCCAGATGGCTTTCGAGGCGCTGGTCGTGCGCCGCGCCGCCGGCGAACCGGTGGCCTACCTCACTGGACGGCGCGGTTTCTGGACGCTGGAGCTGGAAGTGACGCCGGCCACGTTGATCCCGCGACCAGAGACCGAACTGCTGGTGGAACTGGCACTGGAACGCTTGCCGCGCGACATGGGTTGTCGCGTGGCCGACCTGGGCACCGGCAGCGGCGCGATCGCGCTGGCGATCGCCAGCGAGCGCCCGCACGCGCAGGTCGTCGCCACGGATGCGAGTGCGGATGCGCTGGCGGTGGCGCGCCGCAACGCGCAGCGGCTGGGCATCGCCAACGTGCGTTTCGTCCAGGGCGACTGGCTGGCGCCGCTGGCTGGCGAGCGTTTTGCGCTGATCGTTTCCAACCCGCCCTACATCGAGGCGGCCGATCCGCATCTCGCGCAAGGTGACCTGCGCTACGAGCCGGCCGCGGCATTGGCCTCCGGTGCGGATGGCCTGGACGACATCCGCCGCATCGTCACCGGCGCGCCCGCTCATCTGGAGCCCGGCGGCTGGCTGCTGTTCGAGCACGGCTGGAACCAGGGCGCGGCTTGTCGCGGCCTGCTGGATGCGACTGGCTATGTCGACGTTTTCACGGAGCAGGATCTGGAACGACGCGATCGTGTTTCCGGCGGTCGCAGAAACGCGTAGGAGCCCGCTGGCGGGCGATGCTCGCCTGAATCCCGAATCCCGGGGCAAGAGCATCGCCCGCCAGCGGGCTCCTACGGGTAGTGTCTGGTCGCGGGGCGGGTCAGCTGGCGCTGGCGATGCTCACGGCGGCCAGTTGCGGGAAGCGCGTGTGGATCGCGTGGCGGATGCCGGGCAGGTCGAGACCGGCCATGCTCAGCACTTCCTCGCGGCTGCCGTGTTCCAGGTAGGCGTCCGGCAGGCCGAGGTGCAGGATCGGCTTGACGATGCCGTGCGCAGCGAGGCATTCGGCCACGGCGGAACCCGCGCCGCCGGCGATCGCGTTGTCTTCCAGGGTGACGAAGGCGTCGTGGCTCTTCGCCAGTTCCAGGATCAACGTCTCGTCCAGCGGCTTCACGAAGCGCATGTTGACGAGCGTCGCATCCAGCTCGCCGGCGATCACCGCGGCGGGCGCCAGCATCGCGCCGAAGCTGAGCAGGGCGAGGCCGCGGCCGCGGCGGCGCAGCTCGGCCTTGCCGAGCTGCAAGGTGTCCAGCTCCTTGCGGATGGCGACGCCGGGGCCGGTGCCGCGCGGGTAACGGATCGCGGCGGGGCCGGCGTACTGGAAGCCGGTGCTGAGCATCATCCGGCACTCGTTCTCGTCGGCCGGTGCCATGACCACGAAGTTGGGCAGGCAGCGCAGGAAGCTGAGATCGAAGCTGCCCGCGTGGGTGGCGCCGTCCGGACCGACCACGCCGGCGCGGTCGATCGCGAAGGTGACGTCGAGGTTCTGCAGCGCCACGTCGTGGATCGCCTGGTCGTAGGCGCGCTGCAGGAAGGTGGAGTAGATCGCCACCACCGGCTTGGCGCCCTCGCAGGCCATGCCCGCGGCCAGCGTCACCGCGTGCTGCTCGGCGATCGCCACGTCGAAGTAGCGCTCGGGGTATTCCTTGGAGAAACGCACCAGGCCGGAGCCTTCGCGCATCGCGGGAGTGATGCCCAGCAGGCGCTCGTCGGCCGCGGCCTGGTCGCACAGCCAGTCGCTGAAGATGTCGGTGTAGGTGGGCCTGGCCGGCGCGCCCTTCTTCACCAGGCCGGCCTCGGGGTCGAACGGGCCGACCGCGTGGTATTCGATCTGCGCTTCTTCGGCCGGGGCGTAACCCTTGCCCTTGGTGGTAATCACGTGCAGCAGCTGCGGGCCAGGCAGGTTCTTCACCGTGCGCAGCGCGGCCAGCAGTTGCGGGATGTTGTGGCCGTCGATCGGGCCGGTGTAGTGGAAGCCCAGTTCCTCGAACAGCGTGCTCGGCACGAACATGCCCTTGGCGTGCTCCTCCCAGCGCTTGAAGAAGCGGCCGGCGAAGGACTGCTTGGGGATCGCGCGCTTCGCCTTCTCGCGCACCGCGTTGAGGCGGCGGCTGGCGAGCGCGCGCGACATCATGCGGGTCATCGCGCCCACGTTCTCGCTGATCGACATGCCGTTGTCGTTGAACACCACCAGCATGTTCGGTTCCACGTCACCGCCGTGGTTCAGCGCCTCGAACGCCATGCCGGCCGTCATCGCGCCGTCGCCGATCACCGCCACGACCTTGCGCGGGTCGTCCTTGCGCTGCGCGGCGATCGCCATGCCCAGCGCGGCCGAGATCGAGGTGGAGGAGTGGCCGACGCCGAAGGTGTCGTACTCGCTTTCCTCGCGGCGCGGGAACGGGGCGAGGCCGTCCTTCTTCTTGATCGTGGTGATGCGGTCGCGGCGGCCGGTGAGGATCTTGTGCGGGTAGCACTGGTGGCCCACGTCCCACACCAGGCGGTCGGTGGGCGTGTCGAATTCGTGGTGCAGCGCCACGGTGAGCTCCACCACGCCCAGGCCCGCGCCGAAATGGCCGCCGGAACTGGCCACCGACTCGATCAGGTACTGGCGCAGCTCGTCGGCGACGGCGGGCAGCTCCTCGTCGGGGACGCGGCGCAGGTCGGCCGGCGCCTCGATGGCCGCCAGGTGGGGGTAGCGTGCAGGATCTTTCATCCGCGTATTGTTGGCCCAGCGGCGGGGCGGGGCAAGGGCGAAACTGGGGCGGCGGGATGGTGGTGCGAGTCCACCCATAGCCGCCTTGCCGGATTTGTCATTCCGGCGCAGGCCGGAATCCAGTGGCCGTACGGCCTGAATGAGCATGATCGCCACTGGATCCCGGCCTGCGCCGGGATGACGGGCAAAATCACGAAATCAAGGCATTCCTGAGCCCGAGAGCGCCCGGGCGACAGGTATTCCTCAGCTCAGCGCCTGGCGCCGGTCGCGCGGCAGGTGGCTGACCAGGAATTCCATCTGGTCGGCGAGGATGTTGCGGTTGGACAGGATCAGGTGCTCCACCCAGCTCGGCCGGTACGGCACGGCCAGCAGCGGCATGTGGGCCTGCTGCGGGGTGCGGCTGCCTTTCCTGAGGTTGCAGGCGAGGCAGGCGCAGACCACGTTCTCCCACTCGTCGCGGCCACCCTTCGATACCGGCTGCACATGGTCGCGGGTCAGTTCGCCGCGGTTGAAGTGTTCGCCGCAGTACAGGCACAGGTGGCGGTCGCGGGCGAACAGCGCGGTGTTGGTGAGCGCGGGGGCGGGGTCGATCGCGTGCTCGTGGCAGTGGCCGGTGCTGGCCACGATGGGATGCAGGTCAAGCCTGCTCTGCGCGCCCAGCATGCGGTTGTGGCCACCGTGCACGGTGAGGCAGGGGTCGCCCAGCGTCCAGGCCACCGCGCCGCGCACATAGAGGCACACGGCGTCCTGCCAGCTGATCCAGTCCAGGATGCGGCCGGCGGCGTCCAGCGACAGCACGCGGGTCGAATACAGGTCGGCCCGGTTCGTGACTTCCATCAGCATGCGGTTCGTCCTTCCTCACCAGAAAGAGCGCTGCGGCCATGCAACTGCGCCAGGAGCGCGGGCTTCTGCCGCCCACGCTCCCTTATGCGCCGCAGCATAGAACACATTTGCGGATGGTGCGCATGCGAAACTCTTTGCGGTCAATCAGATAGGTCCCGCGCCGGGGATTCGCGGACGGACACGGGCGCTGATATAGTGGTCGTTCATCTGTAGACCCGACGCCGGGTTTGGGAGGGGAAGCCGATGGTGGCAACCCCGGCACGGCGGGGCAGAGGTAAATCACGTGGCTGAAGTTCTTTTCTACGAGCGCCCGGTGCCGCTCAACCGCAACGACCACAAGGATCTGCGCCTCAAGCCGATCCCGAACATGAAGTTCGCGCTGGGCGCGCATTCCGTGCCGCTGACCGGCGTGGAGTTCGGCCTGGCCGCGCGCGACCTGCCGATCGTGTTCGCCGGCAACGACCTCGCCGACGCCGGCCCGGTGGCGCTGCTCGGCCTGCGCCAGAACGAGAACCTGTTCGTCGACGCGGAAGGCCAGTGGGCGCCTAACGTCTACATCCCCGCCTTCGTGCGCCGCTACCCGTTCGTGCTGGCCGAGAAGCCGGCCGGCCAGGAAGGCGACGACTTCGCCGTGTTCCTCGACGAGGGTTACGAGGGCTTCGGCGCCGAGGGCGACCGCCTGTTCAACGAGGACGGCAGCGACACCGAGCTGCTGAGCCGCGCCGTGGGCTTCCTCGGCGAGTTCCAGCAGCACGTGGCGCGCACCCGCTGGTTCATGGACCAGCTGCGCAAGCACGACCTGCTCGAAGCCCGCAACATGAGCCTGCGCAAGGGCGCACCGGACAGCCCGGACGGCCACGTGATCAACCTCAACGGCCTGTTCGTGGTCAACGAGGAGAAGCTGCGCCAGCTCGACGAGAAGACCGCCCAGGAGTTCCTGCGCGAAGGCGTGCTCGGCTGGATCTACGCGCACCTGATGTCGCTCAACAACATCGATCGCCTGGGCCAGCGCCTGGGCGAGCGCGAGCAGGCCGAAGCGGGCGCCTCCAGGAACTGAGGTTGCCCGGGCGCCTTGCGTGCCTGAAATGCAAACGCCGCGACAGGTGACTGTCGCGGCGTTTGCTTTTGCTGCGGCAGCACGGCGCACTTGCCGGGATCAGTGCCCCGCCACCGGCAACGCGATGTAGCTGGCCTCGCCCGGCGCGTGGTAGATGCGCTGGGTGGCCTTCACGTAGTCCGCCGGACTGGCCAGGAAGATGTTCGGCACGAAGGTCTGCGGATTGCGGTCGTACAGCGGGAACCAGCTCGACTGCACTTGCACCATGATGCGGTGGCCGGGCAGGAACACGTGGTTGGCGGCGGGCAGGTCGAAGCGGTACGCCAGCGGTTTGTCCGGAGCCAGCGCTGCGGGTTTGTCCCAACCGGTGCGGTAGCGGCCGCGGAAGATGTCCATGGCCACCGCGAGCTGGTAGCCGCCCATCTCCGGCTGCTCGGCCATCTGGTCGGGGTAGACGTCGATCAGCTTCACCACCCAGTCGCCGTCGCTGCCGCTGGTGGAGGCGACCAGGTGCACCACCGGCACGCCGGCGATGGCCAATGGCTCGGTGAGCGGCGGCGTTTCGTAGCTGAGCACGTCGGTGCGGCCGGAGGCCTCGCGCTGGTCGTCCACCAGCCATTCGGACCAGGTGAGGCCGTGGTCGTAGCCGATCGGCTGGATCGGCCGCGCGCGGAACGGCACCGGGTGCGCGGGATCGGAGACGTATTCGTCGTAGGCGTTGCCACTCGCGGGAGCGTCGAAGCCGAGCTGCATGCCGGGCTCCAGGTACAGCGCGCGATCCTTGTCGGGGCAGCCGCTGCCGCAGGACAGCGGCCAGCGATCCAGCCGCTGCCAGCGGTCGGTGCCGGTCTGGAAGGCGGTGACCGGGGCGAGGTCCGCCTTCGGCGCGCCGTCCTTGAGGTACTGCGCGAGGAACGGACGCAGGATGTGCTCGCGGAAGTATTTCGCGGTGTCGCTGCCGAAGCGGATCGCGCCCAGCGAGCTGCCTTCCGCGATCTCCTGGCCGTGGTGCCACGGGCCCATCACCAGCTTCACCATGTTGCCGGTCCTGTCCTTCGGCTTGATTGCGCGATAGACGGCCAGCGCGCCGTAGATGTCCTCCTGGTCCCACAGGCTGTGCACCAGCATCACCGGCACGCTGAGCGGCTGCGCGGCGAGCAGCTTGTCCACCGCCTGCTGCCGCCAGAAGGCGTCGTAGGCGGGGTGGGCGAGGACCTTGTTCCAGAAGCCGAGCTGCCGCATGCCGTAGGCGTCGCCCATCGCGCCGGCGGAGCCGTAGTGCATGAACAGGTCGTACTCGTCGTGGTAGTTCGTCCACCACTTGACCTTGTTGTCGCGGCTGGCCTCCTGCTCGTAGATGTAGCTCAGGTTCTGCTGGCGGAAGGCGCCGTGGTGGAACCAGTCGTCGCCCATCCAGCCGTCCACCATCGGATTCATCGGCACCGCCGCCTTCAGCGCGGGGTGCGGGTGCACCAGCGACATCAGCGGCTCGAAACCGTCGTAGGAGATGCCGATGGTGGCGACCTTGCCGTTCGATTCGGGGATGTTCTTCACCAGCCAGTCGATCGTGTCGTACGTGTCGGTGGCGTCGTCCACCGGCGTGGGGTTGAGCGGGCCGTGCACCGGCCGGTTCATCACGTAGTCGCCTTCGGAGCCGTACTTGCCGCGGATGTCCTGGATCACGCGGATGTAGCCGTCCTCCACGATCACGTCGGCGGCGTTGTCGTAGCCCTCCAGCAGCGGCTCGAGGCGGCCGCTCATGAAGTTGTGGCTGAGCTGGTGCGCGTCGTAGGGCGTGCGCGTAAGCACGATGCCGGCATGCTGCGCGCCCTTCGGCACCAGGATCACGGTGTTGAGCTTCACGCCGTCGCGCATGGGGATCATCACGTCGCGTTCGACGTAGTCGAAGCCGGCGGTGGCCGGCTTGAAGCTGGCCGGCGTCTCGCCGGGATAGTCGGGATATTTCGGCGCCGCGTCCTGCGCGGGCAGCGCGCCGCTGGCGGTGAGCAGAAGGGCGAACAGCGCGGTCTGCAGTCCCGCGGTGATACGGTGTGACGCCATGGCGATCGACTCCCCTGGAAGGCGGGCCGGCCCAGCTTACTGCGGCGTGGTTTCCCTCGCGCGCCATAAGAAAGCCCTAAGCGCGCCCCGGCAAGCTGTGTTCATGATCCTCGACGCTCGGCTACCGCCATTCGCTCGCGCCGGGCTGTTGACGACAGCCGTGGTCACGCTGTTGTGCGCCTGCGCCACCTACCATCCCCTGCCGCTGGGCAACGGCGAAGGCGCCGCCAGCGCCGCGCGGCTCAGCGTGCCGGCCGGCGCGATGCCCGTGCCGGAACTGGCCACGCATCGCTTCGACCCCGCCGACGGCCTGGACGTCACCGAGGTGGCGATGCTGGCGGTGGCGAACAGCCCGGACCTCAAGGTGCAGCGTGATGCGCTGGGCATCGCCCGCGCGCAAGCCTTCGCCGCAGGGCTGCTGCCCGATCCGCAGCTGAGCTTCGGCGCGGACTTTCCGCACGGCTCCGGCGGCGGCCTCACCAAGGCCTACAACCTCGGCCTCAGCGAGGACGTCAGCGCCTTGCTGCTGCGCTCCTCGCGCAAACATGCGGCGAACGCGCAGGCGGAGCAGGTGAACCTCGACCTGCTGTGGGCGGAATGGCAGACCATCGCACAGGCGCGCCTGCTGTTCGACCAGGTGCAGAGTCTGCGCGCGCAGCAGGTAGAGCTGGACGCCGAGCAGCAGGCGCTGGTGCCTGTGGACCAGGCCGTGCAGGCAGCGCTCGCCGCAGGCAACCTCAACTACGACGGCGCCAGCGCGGGGCTCAACGCGATGGCCGACGCACGCAAGCGCGCGGGCGACAACGCCGTGGCCCTGCACCAGGCCGAGAGCGACCTGCGCCAGTTGCTCGGCCTCGCGCCCACCGCGCCGCTGGATCTGGTGGGCGCGCCGTATCAGGCCGATCCCGACGCCGCGCAGCTGCAGGCGGCGCTGGTCGACCTGCCGCAGCGCCGCCCCGACCTGCTGGCCCTGCAGGCGGGCTACCGCGCGCAGGAGGCGACGCTACGCGGCGCCATCCTCGCGCAGTTTCCCGCAATCACGGTGGGCCTCAACCGTTCGCGCGACACCAGCAACATCACCACCAACGGTTTCAGCATCGGGCTCACCCTGCCGCTGTTCGACCGCAACCGCGGCAACATCGCGATCGAGACCGCCACCCGCCAGCAGCTGAAGGACGACTACGAGGCGCGCCTGCTGGCCACGCGCAGCGACATGCAGCGGCTTGCGGCCGACCTCGGGACGCTGGATGCCCAGCAGGCGGCGCAGGCCGCGCATGCGCAGCGTCTCGATGCGGCGCGGCGCGCCGCGGAGCAGGCTTGGAAAAGCGGCCTGCTCGACTGGCCCACCTACCTTTCGATCCGTGGCAATGCGCTGGCCGCCGACATGGATCTGCTCACGTTGAAGCAGGCGCGCTCCACCGCGGCGATTTCGCTGACGGCTTTGCTGGGTCGCACGGATTTCGTCATGCAACGGACGTCCAAACGATGAAACAGGTTTTTCTCGCGCGGTGTGCCGCGCTGGCCGTCACGACCCTGCTGCTGGCCGCCTGCGGCAAGGGCGGCGGCGACGACAATGCGGCGGACGACGCCAAGGGCGTGGCGCTGGTCACCACGGCGATGCCGGTACGGGGGAGCTTCCACGACAGCGTGGCGGCCTGGGGCAGCGCGGTGGGCGACCCGCACGACGCGCGGGCGATCAGCCTCGCGCACGGCGGCCAGGTGGTCGCGTTGCGGGTCAGTGCGGGGCAGACGGTCAAGCGTGGCCAGCCGCTGCTGACGGTCGCGCCCGACCCGACGGCGCGCAGCACCTACCAGCAGGCGCAGACGGCGCTGGCCCTGGCCAGCGGCGAACTGCAGCGCACCGAGCAATTGGCGGCGCAGCACCTGGCCACCGCATCGCAAGTCGCCACCGCGCGCAAGGCGCTGGCCGATGCGCAGACTGCGGTGGAAGCGCAGCGTGCGCTCGGTGGCGGCACGGCGCAGGAAACCGTGTCCGCGCCGGACGACGGCGTGGTCACCAGCCTGTCGGTGGGGCTGGGCGAGCGCTTCGCCGCGAACGCGCCGCTGCTGGCGTTCATGCCCGCGCATGCGCTGATCGCCGCACTGGGCGTGCAGCCTGATGCGGGCGC
>Ga0207702_10003128_pt1 | contig 15352 bp, 15 predicted proteins | sample KBSCornC62_FD_184302 | JGI IMG/M metagenome (GOLD analysis project Ga0207702, IMG submission 184302) | Corn rhizosphere microbial communities from Kellogg Biological Station, Michigan, USA - KBS Corn C6-2 (SPAdes) (version 2) | ecosystem: Host-associated > Plants > Roots > Rhizosphere > Soil ...
TTCCATCACAGCTACTGTAGAAACTAACACTATTGATACCGATAACGGCACCCGCAACGATCACCTGAAAAGCGACAGCTATTTTGACGCTGCAAAGTATCCTACCATCACCATGAAGTCGGTGTCGTTTAAGCACAACAGCGGCAACAAGTATACAGGCACTTTCAGCCTCACTATAAAAGATAGAACCAATACCGTTACAGTGCCTTTCACTTATGCAGAGACCGGCACCAATGCCGAACTCAAAGGCGGCTTTCAGATTGAACGTACCGATTATGATATCGGCGGCCACAGCATGGTGATGTCAAACGACGTAAAGATCGACATCGATGTGATCACGGCTAAATAACGCTCAAGCACTTCATAAATTAATAACATCAACTTAATACCGCTTAAAGCCCTTAGCAGTAAGTAAATTACATACAAATTGTAACTTTACCGTATGAAGTTACGCGTATTGGTATTTATTAACGCTTTGGCTGTGGCTATTACGGTCTCGGCGGTTAATTATTATTTTAAACATAGCTGGTATGATGTGGGTATTACCTTCGCGCTTACGCTTACTATAAGCTTTGTTACTTTTTATATTCTGCTCGAGAAATACATTTACTCCAAGATCAAGATCATTTACAAGCTGATACACAATCTGAAACTTGGCCGCGATCTGCGTGATGCGCTCGGCGAGCACGTAAGCGCCGACCCGATCAGTGATGTACAGCATGAGGTGACTGAGTGGGCAAAGCAGAAAAAGACAGAAATTGAGGATCTGAAAAAACAGGAAAAATTTCGCCGCGATTTTCTTTCAAATATTTCGCACGAATTTAAAACGCCGTTATTTGCTATACAGGGCTACATCGACGCCATTGTGGATGATGAATTTGAGGATACGGATATGGCGAGGCAATTCCTGGAAAAAGCATCCAAAAATGTCGACCGATTGAGTTATCTTATTAAAGACCTCGATGAAATATCAAAATTGGAGACCGGCGAGATGCCGATCAATTACAGCAAGTTCAAGATCAATGACCTGGTAAAAGAGGTATTCGAATCGCTCGAGATTAAAGCGATGGACCACCATATTAAACTTGTTTTTAAAGAAAAATATGATGAATCGATTATGGTAACAGCCGACCGCGAAAAAATAAGGCAGGTGCTGGTGAACCTGATCGATAATTCGTTCAAATACGGTAAAGAAAATGGTACCACCGCCGTGAGCCTTTTCGAAATGCACGACCAGGTACTTATTGAAGTTACCGACGATGGTATTGGCATTGAGGAGAAGTACCTGCCGCGCCTGTTTGAGCGTTTTTTCCGTACCGATACCAGCCGTTCGAGGCAGATAGGTGGCTCGGGATTAGGGCTGGCTATCGTGAAGCATATTATTGAGGCCCATCAGCAAACCATTAATGTAAGAAGTACCGATGGGTTAGGATCCACCTTTGGCTTTACCCTGCAAAAGGCTAAACAAGGCATCCAGTTCCCTGCAATTTCCGTTTTGAATAGTTAACATTAACTTAACATTGCAAACATTAGCTTTGCAAAAATTTAACAAACTATAGTTAGATACCCCACATATCTCCATTTATGTCACTAAACAGCATCTTCCAGTACTTCGTACCAAAAGAAAAAAAAATATTCTTCCCGTTATTTGAGCAAGCTTCCAGCAACGTGGTTACTATGGCCAATACGTTGGTTGAAGCTGTTAACTCTGGTAGCGCGTCAAACCGCGAAGAGCTTTACAAAACTATTGACAAACTGGAGAATAAGGGCGACGAGATAACACACCAGATATATCTTGAGCTTGGTAAAAACTTCATCACGCCGTTTGACCGCGAGGACATACACGCACTGGCAACAGCAATTGACGATGTGGCCGATAACATACAAGGCGCTGCCAACAGGATGCTGCTTTACAGGATAGATGACCTGAACGATCACATCCGCAAACTATGCGATCTGATCCTTCAGGCAAGTATCGAACTGGAAAAAGCTGTTAAGGAATTGAAAAATCTGCGAAACGTGCGCAGCATTGCCGATTCGTGCATTAGAATAAACAGCGTAGAGAACCAGGCCGACTACGTATTTGACCGCGCAGTGGCTGATCTTTTCCTGACAGAAACTGACGCAATCCGTCTCATAAAATATAAAGAAATACTTGCGGTATTGGAAACAGCTACCGACCGGTGTGAGGATGCTGCAAACGTAATGGAGTCAATTTTAGTTAAAAACGCCTGATCGGATAAATGGTAACAAGCACCCTCGTCGCAGTAATCTGCCTCGCTCTAATATTCGATTACACAAACGGCTTTCACGACGCCGCCAATTCGGTGGCAACTATTGTTTCAACCAAAGTATTAACGCCTTTCCAGGCGGTTCTGTGGGCGGCTGCGTTCAATTTTCTTGCTTATTTTATAATCAAAGAACCAAAAGTAGCCGGTACCATATCCAAAATGGTTCACGAGAACTTTATAACCCTGCACGTTATACTCGCCGGTCTTGTTGCGGCAATTACCTGGAACCTCATCACGTGGTGGTTTGGTATACCTTCCAGTTCTTCACATACGCTCATAGGCGGGTTTACAGGAGCAGGTATCACCAATGCACTTTATATGGGTGCAAATGGAATCAGCGCCGTTAACATGAAACTGGTGCTCACTACAATGGCCTACATTGTTCTGGCGCCCGTTATGGGCCTTATCATAGCCTATATTGTAACGATAATTGTGCTGCATATTTGCAAGAACGCCAGGCCATCTACAGCCGAAAAATGGTTCAAACGCGGGCAGATGGTGTCGTCGGCAGCGTTAAGTTTTTCGCACGGCGGCAACGATGCGCAGAAGGTGATGGGTATTTTATACGCTACGCTGTTTACTACGCATATCATCCACAACGGTGACCCGATGCCAGCGTGGATTCCACTGGCTTGTTACTCGGCAATAGCGCTGGGAACGTTGTCGGGTGGATGGAAAATTGTTAAAACCATGGGTACCAAGATCACCAAGGTGACTCCTCTAGAGGGTATGAGCGCCGAAACTGCTGGTGCAATTACGCTGCTTTTCACAGCCGGTCTCGGCGTTCCGGTATCAACCACGCATACCATCACCGGCTCCATTATGGGGGTTGGGCTCACCAAACGACTCTCGGCTGTAAGATGGGGCGTTTCTATTAACCTGATATGGGCATGGATCATAACCATCCCTATCTCTGCACTGATCGCAGCGGGGATATTCAGTTTATTAAGACTGATCTCATAAGCAAGGTAAGCTACTTCTTTGCTTTCTGGTACAAACCTATCAGCTCGCCTTCGGCAACGATGTGGCCGGTCATTGCTTTTTCCAGTCCGGCTTTGTCGGTATTTTTGTCAACGGTTAGTTTAGTATCGAGCGCATAAACTTTGAAATGATAGTGGTGTATGCCCGATGGCGGACACATACCCATATAGCCATTCTTGTGCGCGCCATTGAATCCCTGGTCGGCGCCTTTAAAACTCTCAGCGATCTTACCATCGGTAGCTATGTTCCACATTACCCAGTGCGTGAAACCACCTTTTAAAGGAGCATCAGGATCGTGCACTATAAGAGCCAGCGACTTTGCCGAAGCAGGTGTGCCGCTGACATCCAAAGCAGGGCTTGCCTGTTCGCCCTCACAGGTGAATTTAGAGGGAATCATACCATTGTCCTTAAAATCAGGACTTGTTACAGTTAGTTTCATAGATGTCTTAAATGAGGTTGATACGACAATAAAAACCAATAATGACAGTTTGTAAATCGAGTTCATGACCACAAGTTTTGAGATTGATAATCAGGTTTATAACTAAACAATCCACGTCAGAAAGGTTTTTCAGCCGATCGATTATTTTATAAAGACATATCTTTTACTAAATTTTGCCCTATGAAAAGAACGTTTTTACTCCTGTCCCTTTTAGCCCTAAGCATTTCCCTTTCCAGCTTTGACTATTACATGCCCGCCCCTGTAGCGACGATACAGGATGGCCCATCCACCTTTGAGATCGGCAGCGCCCTGAAGCAGGCACTGCAACAAGGAACCGCCAAAAGCGCCGATAAACTTTCGGCTCTGAACGGCTTTTTCGGTGATGCCGAAGTAAAGATATTGTTTCCGCCCGAGGCGAAAGATGCGGAGCAGGCACTACGTGATGTTGGCTTAAATGACCTGTGCGACAAAGTGATCCTATCATTAAATCGTGCCGCTGAGAACGCAACCAAAGATGCCAAACCTATCTTCATCGCGGCCATTAAAAAGATGACATTAAAAGACGTGAGCAACATTTTGCTTGGTCCAAAAGATGCAGCAACGCAATATTTCAGGGCGAATACCACAGCACAACTAACCGCACAATTTAAACCGGTGATACAAGCCAGTTTAAATAAAGTGGGGGCTACCAAATATTGGGGAGCCGCTGCCAAAGAATACAATAAAATACCTTTTGTAAAGCACATGAACCCGGATATTTCCGACTATGCAACCCAAAAAACTATCGACGGCTTATTTATCAAAATCGCTCAGGAAGAACTGAACATCAGGCAAAATATCGGCGCGCGTTCAACGCCGCTGATGCAGAAAGTATTCTCGTTTGCCGAGAAAGCAACCGGCAATTCAAACTAATTCTCTACTTAAATTCGACGGTCAGTTTCACCTCGTGGGGCTGGCCGTCTGCGTTTCCAAGCCATGCCGGGCCTTTGTTTACCAGGTCGATTGCTTTTTGGTCTGTTGCTGTGCTTACGCCGGTCAGCACCTTAAAATCATTTAGATTACCCTGTCCGTCGACAATGAATGATAGGTTTACCTTGCCAGTTTGTCCGTCGGGCGAAACCGCATTTTTGCTTAGGTAACTATTAAAAGCTTTCCAGCCGGTTTTAGGGTGAGCGTCCACAGATCTTTTTGAAGCCATCGATCCCTGGTCATCAGCCATGCCATTAAATCCATTTTTAGTAGGTGAAAGCGCTATGCTGACGGAATCGTCGCCATTAACACTCACTTTTTTGGTGTTATAACCAATATAGCCTACGGTCAAGCTGCCTTTTTTCTCGGGGACATCATGCAACACGAAATGGCCGTTCTCGTCAGTAATAACTCCGAAGTTAGTGCCAGCCATTTTTACAACAGCGCCAGCCAATGGCGTACCGTTAGTTGCCATCACGATCCCGTTCAAATTTTTATTGGCAGGCTTTACATCGAGCCCATCAACCTTGCTTTGCAATAAGGTAGGCAAGTTTGAAGGCGCTTTTTTTGCCACATCGGCATTTTGCGGCGTTGATTTAAAAGTTGCGCTTGGTTCGGCAACAACAACCTCGTTGAGCGAGTTTGTGGCTACCTGCTTATCCTGCGCCTTAACAGCATTGGCACTTGCAATGGTCTCGGAGCTTTGAGAACTTGTTGGGGTTGCTGCCGCTGGCTTGCGAACGGTCACGGTATCTGCTATCACAGATTGTGCCGCTGGTTGCTGGAAAGCCTGATCAGCGCCCGATTTTAATGCCGGAGTAAGCTCGTTGACCGGCGGTGGCGGAGCATTTTGCGCCAATTGGTTACTTTTTTCTTTAACAACAGCAGAGCTGATTGAATCCGATGGCTTTCCAGAAATCGTTGTCGCCGGCGCGGAAACAACAGGTTGCTGAGGTTTCTCTGATTGAGTAAGGTTATTCGCGATAGCTTTATTTTCTGTCGTGCTATTTCGAGTCAACAGCCATATGCTGATACCGATAACCACGAGCACAGAAGCAGCAATAGAGAGCGGCCCCCAGGGTATCATCCGTTTTACATTGTCCTGGACACGATTCTGTAGCCGGGTGGTAAGATCGGCCAGGTTATGCTGCTGATCTTTGTTTATGCCCTGGTAACCCTCGAGCGCGGCTGCCAGGAATGGATCGTCCAATGCGCGGCGCTCCAGCCTATGCATAGCACGGGCATCCAACTCGCCAGCCAGGTATTTTTTTATTTGCATTATGTCGTCCCTATGCTTGCTCACTATTCTTCTCCAAACAGATCTTTAGGTTACGCTTTCCATTTTGGATATAACTTTTTACATCGTTCATGGTGTAGCCGGTTATTTCAGCCACTTCTTTATAGCACTTCTCTTCAAGATAAAAAAGTTGTACACTTTGCCGCTGCCCTTCCGACAGTCGCTCCATGCATCGTTCTAAAGCTTTTAAAGCTTCTTCTTTATTATTGTTTTCTTCAGGATGCAAAAAAGGTGTAGATTCCATAACCTCGTCCGGAGATATTTCCTCCATCTTTTTGCCGGCGCGGAGCTGCATCAGGCAATAATTGCGACTGAGCACATACACCCAACTCCTGAATTGCTTTACCTCGTGTTGCTTAACTTTTATAATTAGTTCTTCAAATATACCCATAACTGCGTCTTTTGCACCCTCTTCATCTTTAAGATATTTGAGGCAAACGCCGTATATCATAGGCATATATCTTTCAAAAAGGCTGCCTAATACCGCCAGATCGCCACCATTGCGGTAGTTTTCTATCAACCCGTCGTCATCAATATTAGCAGGCTTAACGCTCCTTTTAAAAAGCTTCATTGGTTGGGCAAAATAAAATTTTTCAGTCGGTTATGGAAATGTATGAAGCGCTGCATCCTCAAGGAAAATTTACAGCGATGAAAAAGTTAGCTCTTATCACATTGATTCTAACGGCGCTTATAGGGTTTAAACCCTACAACGTTCGCCATATTCACGGCACCGTCTATGCCCTGGACGATAAACTACCCATTCCGGGAGCCACAGTAAAAATAAAAGGCACTAATATTGGAACGCAAACCAACAGCGCCGGTCAATATAAAATTGATGCGCCCGATGGCAGCTCCCTGGTTTTTAGCTTTCTGGGCTATGAAAGAAAAACCGTGGCAGTGAGCAAAAGTGACAGCATCGATGTTTACCTGAAATCATCAGCGTCACAGTTAGGTGAGGTTGTGGTTACCTCAGCTCTTGGTATAAAGCGCCAATCATCCGCGTTGGGTTATGCCGCAAGTGCACCGAGCCTTACACCTCCGGCTGTGTATGATATCGCCCTGGAAAAATCTAATTCACTTAAGTATCCCGCTAATAACGGCTACTATAATAATACTTCCAATCCAAACGACGAGAGTTACAAAACCATTAACGAAAACGGGTTTAACAATGCGAAAGAAAATCCTTTATCTACTTTTTCGGTTGATGTTGACGCTGCCTCGTATAGTAACGTAAGGCGCTTTATCAATAATGGGCAATTGCCTCCTGTTGATGCAGTACGGGTTGAGGAAATGATCAACTATTTTAAATATGATCTGCCAGGTCCGACAAATGGCGATCCCGTAGCCATTACAACAGAAATTTCCACAGCACCGTGGAACACCGCGCATCGCCTGGTACGAGTAGGCCTAAAAGCCCGTACCATTGATACGGGCAAGTTGCCTCCATCAAACCTCGTATTCCTGCTGGATATATCAGGTTCCATGGCTGAAGCTAACAAATTGCCGCTGGTGAAGGCATCGATGAATATGCTGGTGGATCAGTTGAGGGCCGAAGACAAGGTAGCCATTGTGGTTTATTCGGGTGAAGTAGCATTAAAACTACCGGCGACATCCGGCAATGAAAAGCAGACGATAAAAGATGCAATAGACGAATTGGAGGCCGGCGGTTCAACTGCAGGCGGAGCCGGCATCAAAATGGCTTATCGCATTGCACGGGAGAACTTTTTAAAGAAAGGCAACAACCGAATCATTATGTGTACCGATGGTGATTTTAACGTAGGCGATTCAAGCGACGGCGATATGGAAACGCTGATAACGAGGGAGCGATATAGTAATGTGCCAATTACGATAATGGGTTTTGGTATGGGCAACCTGAAAGACAGTAAAATGGAAATATTAGCCGACAAAGGCAACGGCAATTACGCTTATATCGATAACCTTGCTGAGGCTCATAAAACACTAATAGAAGAGTTTGGCGGAACCATGTTTATGGTAGCTAAAGATGTAAAATTACAGGTGGAGTTCAACCCGGCCAGGGTGCAATCCTATAGGTTGGTGGGTTACGAAGACCGCCTTTTAAATAAAGAAGATTTTAATAACGATATGAAAGATGCCGGCGACATGGGTTCGGGCCAAACCGTGACTGCTTTGTATGAGATAGTTCCGGCAGGTGTTGCAGATGCCTATAGCAGCAGTGTTGATCCGCTGAAATACCAGAAACCCAAAGAAAATCCTTCGACGCTGTATTCCGATGAACTGATGACTGTAAAATTCAGGTACAAACAACCAGGCACGGATTCCAGCAAGTTGAGTGTGGCTGTGGTGAAGGATAAGCCGGCATCTTTTACCAGCGCAACGGCCGATTTCAGGTTTGCTGCTTCGGTAGCTGAATTTGGTATGTTGCTGCGGAATTCGCAGTTCAAACAGCAATCAACTTTCAACCAGGTTATCGACATCGCGAAAGCAGCAAAAGGAAAAGATGATGACGGTTATCGATCAGAGTTTGTGCGTTTGGTAAAATCGGCCAGGTCTCTGGTACCCGCCGGCTACACAGCAAAGTATTAATACCTAAACCATATCAGTTACTCTTTCTACTAACCTAAACCGGGCGGCTCCGTTGCAAAGCGGGGTCGCTTTTTTGTGGGGCGTGGCGGTTGGCGTTGAGAACGATGAGAACATCGATATCTATAACCCTGCAAATGCCGCCAAATATTTATCTATGTATTGCTGTTTGCTTTTGCTCTTATACTGCATAATAAATCGTGGATGCTCTAGCGCGACGATCTTACCGAAGAAATGATGCTTGTCATTTAACTTACGGAGATAGTTCTCATTCTTCCCTGTGCCGAAGCAAAAGCAGGCATCTGTCTGAATGCCCAGACCAATTTGTGTGCGAATATTTTCGACAATGAAATCGTTGACCGTTGTCGCCAATGCCGGGCTGTCATAGTAGTTGTAATTGGTTTCTTTCCCTTTGGCATCGATGGAAGTAAATCCTAACGGACAAAGCGAATTAATATACAATTTGCCATAAAACCGCTCGGGGCCGCCAAAGGCGTTGATCATCTCGTAAATAAAAACAGAAGAAGGCTCATGTGCCGGAGGGCCATTGTATTCAATATGGCATTCGGAGACCAGCCGTTTTGGGTCAGTAAACGGAATGCCCGTTAGGCCAGCGCCGAAACGGCCTGGGTTAATGCCGAGGATCAGATGCCTGGTGTTGATATCGCTATAATACTTGCGATAAAATATCTCAGACACTCGCCTGGCTTCGGGATATTCGCGAAAAGGATTCATGATGCGAATGCCTGGTGGCAGGGCCGAGCCCGTATAATGTAATTGATTGTTGAAGTCGATGATCTTTTCGGCAAATGTCATGCCGGTAAATTTAAAGATCCTGCTGAAATATTGCGGGGCGCAAGGCGGTTGGCGTGCGGGGGTAAAGGACGTTTGACCATAAAAATCAATCTTTAAAATCCCTAAATCGTGTCTTAAAAAAGAAAGAGCTCCTGATGGGCAGGAACTCTTTGCAACCAATTATAAAACCTAAATTATGAGAAGAGAAAGGATACAAAACATGGTGTCGAACCATCCATGGCCCCTCATCGCGAATTGTATGACGCAAACATACGAATTATTCTATAATATCCATAGAAATAGTAGCATATTTTATAAAATATTTTTTCTACTTCTTTTTTACTGGCTCAGTAGGAAAAAAGAGTTTAAAAGTGCTGCCCTTGCCGGGTTCAGATTGCACTTCAATCCTGATGTTATGAAAATCGGCTATAGACTTCACGATCGGCAGCCCCAGACCAAAGCTGTCCTGCTGTAGCGACTTGGTGAACTTTTTAAAACGATTAAAAATATGCGGCAATTGCTCCGGACTAATGCCTATTCCAGTATCTGTTATAACAACCGTATAAAGTTTATCTTCCGCCGAGCCGTTGATTGTGATCTCTCCGTTTTCATGGTTATACTTTATAGCGTTATTAATTAGGTTGAAAAATAGATTGAATAGCAGAAATTTATTGGCATTCGGTAGTTCCAGATCAGGCGGAACATTAATATTGCATTGGATATTTTTCTGTTGCAGGCGGATGGATATTTCGTCATAAACCTCGCCGAGCAGTTCGGCAATATTCACTTTGTCTTCTTTCAGGAATTGTTCGTTCTCTATTTGGGATATCAGCAACAGTGTTTTGGTGATGCTCTTCAGACGGTTTAGGATACGCTGCATTTCGAGCAGGCGTTCTTTGACATCGTCCGTGATATCTTCACGACCAAACATGTTCTCAATCTTCGACTGCAGGATAGAAATGGGCGTCATCAGCTCGTGCGATGCATTAGATATAAACTCCCGTTCCTTTTGAAAAGTACTTTCGATTGTCTGTATCATTTTGTGGATACTGATGTCGAGGTATTCAAAGTCAGAGGTGGAGGTATGTACCTTCCGGTAGGGCGTTCGCATCGGGAACTTTTGCCCGATAAGCTTGGTGCGGATAATACGGCCAAGCGGACGCAGGATGTAGGTGGAATACACCTGGTCGGCCAGGATGGTCAAAAGCACCATCCCCAGCAATATCTCAAAGGCAATATTTTGCAGTGGCGTGGTAGTTTCATTGATCGTATCGATACTTCGGCCTATTTCAAGAAGGTAATTTTGATTCCCAACCTTAAAATTACGGCTCAGGATGCGGTACTGGATCGTGTCGCCCTCCACAAGGCGGCGTTCATTCAAAATGGTATCGATTTGGTCATTTGCAGAATCGATATCCAGGCTCACATATTCCTCTTTGAGCAGCGCATTGTAGCTGCCATAACCTTCCCCGTTCTTGATAAAGGTCTGGATTCCCTGGGTATGAACTTGCCGGAGCACTTTATCCTGCTGCCTTCTGAGCCAATTGTCGGTATAATTGCGGTTTATGTCCCTGATCAGCACCGGCAGCAGCAACACAAACAACACCACTATTACCAGCTTGGAGATGGTATTAAATAGGGTGAGTTTGGTTCCGAGTTTCAATGGCGCTAGTTATTTACATTAACCCTGTAGCCCAACCCGCGTACCGTTTCAAGCCAGTCGGGCGAGGCGTAAACGTTTAGTTTTTTCCGGATATTTTTGATGTGAGCGTCGATATAATTTGAGTCGTAATCGTCATTAACCACACTGCCCCAAATATGCTCGCTCAGTTGTGACCGGGTCAGTGTGCGGTTCTTATGCAACAGCATATAGGCAACCAGGTCGAACTCCTTTTTGGTGATAGCGCTTACAACTGTCTCCCTATATAAAATAGCGCGGTTGGTTAGATCGATATTGAATTCGCCGAGGGGCACAACGGAATTCTTCAATCCAAATTTCCGGCGGGTGATGGCCTGCATTCGGCTTTGCAGTTCGAGCAACGAGAATGGTTTTGGCAGGTAATCATCAGCACCCAAATCCAGTCCTTTAATACGGTCATCAACCTCGGCGCGAGCTGTAAGGATGATACATGCGGCTTCCGGGTTATATTTTTTGGCTTCCTTTAACAGATCGAGGCCATCATAATCAGGCAGGCCAAGGTCTATCAGAATAAAATCGTATAGGTTTGTCGCTATCTTTTCGGAAGCGGTTGCGCCATTATAGCAAACCTCGCACAAATAACTGTTACCCGAAAGAAACAACTCCATTTCGGTGGTCAGGGCTTTTTCGTCTTCAACAATCAGGACATTCATGGGCGTTAGTAAAACAGGTAATAAAATGTCAGGTTATAGAACGATTCGCGGTGGTTTCTTAATATACCCTCCACATTAAAGGGGACCGAATATTTGTAAGCGAACTCAAACGTATAATGCGGGCGGTTATAGGCTATCGGTATTTTAATGCTATAGTTCAGCATGCGAAACTCGCTGTTATAACCAGCGTATTGCGGAAATATCGGTGGCTGCAAGTAGGGGTCGTGACTGTCGTAATCGTAATCAAACTTGCCGGGATGGTTCATTGAATACTTTTGAACAAAGTTCTGCGTACCAAAAATAATCTGGAAACCGGGATTAAACGACAGGTAATCCTTATCATCAAAAATACTCCAGCTGGTCTCAAAATATTTGGAGTTATTGATGGTCACGAAAACGTCGCTCGACTCGCCAAACAGGTAATCAAGCACTACGCCGGTTTTCATTATTTTCCAGTCGTACGAGTTATTAAAGTTGATGTCATTAGACGATGCCGATTTGATAATGAGCGCATCCCTGTTAAAAATGAACCTTGTATAACTGATATTGCCGGTAAATTTTGGTGACAACCTATACAAATATCCCCCGCCCACGTCTGTTTCGTCGATAACCGGAATCGAAGTAAACACCTTATAAAGCGACCCATAAACAAAGAAACCCGATTTAGCATTGTAGATAATATCGGCATTCAGAAAAGGATATTTCTGCGTGCCGGTACGCCCGAAAAACTGCGCATCGCTGCCCAGGCTCACACCAAGCGACAAGGATTGCTTTCGTATAACGGTATCTGTGTCAGCTTTTAATCGGACCGGCTCGAAATTGCTGAAAACCCTCCCTGTTCCTGCGTAAACGCTGGTACCGATAAACATTGCGGACACAAACAGGATGCAAATGTTTTTCATTTTGTTATGATGCAATATTATACAAATCTGTTCTGTTAGTTGCCATTGTGACGTGGAATTTCAGGCGGGCGTTCCATTCCGGGCGGTCTGCGCTGGCGTTTTTTGGCTTTTTGCTGCGCATCACCCTCATCCAATTTTTCGGGTTTGGGCACAGGTTTAGCCTTTTTAATCTCCTTTATTTTCTTTTTGTCATCGGCCTGCTTTGCCTTATTGGTAGTATCGGCAACGGCGTTGACGGATGGATCTGTGAGGATGACGATGTGGTCACGAAAATGCGGTTTCCCTTTCGTGAGCGACTTCGCGGATAAAAGAAATGGTATGAGTATCAGCGAAAAGACGATATACACAAACCATTTTAACATTTGAAGGGGTAAAAATTTATTTCTTATAAATATAATCGGTCTATACTTGTTGTATAATTTTCTGTCCCGGCCTCTCAAAAATGGCAAATTTATCCATTCCATCATCCCTGCTGACCGGAATAAATGCATTTTGCGTTCACAAAGGCAGGTGTAAATGGCCTCGATAACGGGGAGGCTAGCCGTAGATGAATAGGGGTATTGGTTTTTGAGAAGCTATTGAGCTAAGTCAAAAAATTGATCTCTTTTGAAGTATATATGCGGTCATGGTCATCGATAATAACACAAGCTAATTGTTGCAGCTTGTTGATGAGATACAAACCAGCATTAACACCCATGGTCATAATCGGCGTGGCCATCGCATCAGAAAGCTCTGCAGTCGGACTTACCACACTTACTTTTTTTAGCATGCTAACAGTAAAGCCTTTCTTAGTATCAACATTAACCGGGTGTTTACCATTGCTGATAGCAGCGTCGCTTTCAAAGTTGCCTGAAGTTGCTACCGCCATATTGCTGATCTTGATACTTGAATAAGGCTGATTATGCTGATCGGGATCGGCAGATGCTATTGTCCATGCCTCGTTATTTGGTTGCAGGCCCCATGCTAACAAATCGCCGCCTGCGTTTACCACACCGCTTGCAACACCCATTAGCTGAAGAATGTATTTGGCACGATCGGCGGCATAACCCTTGCTTATAGCGCCAAAACCGATGCGCATATTTTTATCCGACAAGAAAACAGTATTCTTTTCGGTATCCAGCACTACGCTTTTGTAATCAGCCGATTTGGATTTATTATCAGTATTTTTCTCGTTCGCAGTAAATGTAATGTCAAATGCGCCCTGGGTTAATTCGGATATATTAAGGGCACGATCTATCAAACGGTATATCTCGGCGTTAACCTTCACCGGTTTAATACCTGCATTGCGGTTGATTTCGGTGATCTGGCCGTCTTCGCTAAAAGCACTCAGGAGTTTTTCCACGCGGTTAATTTCGTTCACCGCGCCGTCAATACAGTTATCGGCCCATACCGAATCGGTGCCCACCACGCTTATCTCGAACCGGTTACCCATTAAGCGCAACGTGCGCCTAAAAATGTGAAGATCGCTGTTGTAAGTTTTTACTGCTAACATAGATAGATCGAATTATACACCATCAGATAAAATCAAAACCATAAGGTTTAATTTTCCTTTGATGCTCGGCCGGGGAAAGCGGGGCATCACCATTACGAAAGTAGATGCCTTTCATGAAAATAAAATGAAAATGCGCTGAAAGCCTTGCCTTTGTTAACAAGCAGGTTAAAATTTTACTGAAATAACAATTTAAGCTATGCTTCCCTCTTTCAGCTTTTCGGCGTTTTCGGCAAATTGGAGAGAATCGATGATCTCCTGGATGCCGCCATTCATTACTTCGGGCAGGTTGTAAATAGTCAGGCCGATACGGTGCTCGGTAACGCGCCCCTGCGGATAGTTGTAGGTGCGTACTTTAGCTGAACGGTCGCCTGTTGAAACCATGGTCTTACGTTTCTTGGAAATATCTTCGAGATGTTTCTGGTACTCCATTTCATATATCCTTGAACGGAGAACCTGCAAAGCCTTATCAAAATTCTTTAATTGCGATTTCTGGTCCTGGCATTGCGCAATTATACCGGTCGGTATGTGTGTTAAACGAACTGCAGAGTATGTGGTATTTACAGATTGTCCACCCGGTCCTGATGCGCAGAAAAGGTCCTTGCGGATGTCAGCAGGATTCAGGTCGATGTCAAATTCATCAGCTTCAGGCAAGACAACAACGCTGGCTGCCGAAGTGTGCACACGCCCCTGTGTTTCTGTATCTGGAACACGCTGAACGCGGTGAACACCGGATTCGTATTTCAAGGTGCCGTAGGCGTCGTCGGCCAACACGTTAAATACAATTTCTTTGTAGCCACCAGCTGTACCTTCGGTATAATCAACCAGTTCTGTTTTCCAGCCGCGTTTTTCGCAATAGCGCATATACATGCGGTAAAGATCGCCTGCAAAAAGGGCCGCCTCATCTCCACCCGTACCGCCCCGGATTTCCACGATAGCATGTTTAGCGTCCTCCGGATCCTTAGGGATCAGCATCAGGCGGATTTCCTCTTCTTTCTCGTCGCGTTTTACAAGCAATTCGTCCAACTCAATTTTGGCCATCTCACGAAACTCCTCGTCCTTTTCTGTTGCCAAAATATCTTTATTGGTGTCGATGTTGCTCAGAATGTTGCGATAGATGTTGTACTCATCTACCACCTTTGCAAGGTCCTTATATTCCTTATTGAGCTGGGCAAAACGTTTCATATCAGCCATGGCCTCAGGGCTGCTCAATTCGGCTTCAACATCTTTCCAACGCTGGTTTATTGCTTCTAATTTCTCTAACATAACCTTTTA
>Ga0207702_10003134_pt1 | contig 15335 bp, 10 predicted proteins | sample KBSCornC62_FD_184302 | JGI IMG/M metagenome (GOLD analysis project Ga0207702, IMG submission 184302) | Corn rhizosphere microbial communities from Kellogg Biological Station, Michigan, USA - KBS Corn C6-2 (SPAdes) (version 2) | ecosystem: Host-associated > Plants > Roots > Rhizosphere > Soil ...
AGCCGTCCGCGGTCAGGCGCGTCACCTGCCCGGTCGCCGCATCAATCCGCAAGATGGGTGTTTCGAGCGTGTCCTCGGCGGTGACGAGGAGGCTCCGGCCGTCCTTCGCCCATTCGATCGAGCCGACGGAACGGTCCCAGTTCTGGGTCAGTGGCCGCACCTGGCCGGTGGCGAGATCGCGGAGCATCAACACCGTGCGGTCGGATTCGTACCCCGGCCGCGCCATCGCGACATAAGCGAGCGTGCGGCCATCGGGCGACACGGTCGGAAGGGTATCTGTCGCTTTGTTCGCAGCGGTCAGGTTCACCGGCGCTCGACTGCCGTTCTCCGAAATCTCGAAAATATCGAGGTTGGTCGAGAGCGGCTCGATCCCGCCAGCTTCGCGGAGAGCAAAGAACAATGTGCGCCCGTCAGGCGAGAAGCTGATCTCTTCGCCGCCGCCGAACGGCTTTGAGGGCACGTCGCCGACGAGATTCCCGGTGAGCGGAAGGCCAGGCCCGACGAGCTTGCTGCCTTCGACTGTGAAGCCGAACAGGCGCGATTTCACACCCGGCTCCTCCCAGGTGTCCCAATGCCGGATGAACAGCTGGTCGTAGGTGCGGCCCGAGCCGGTCGCCGGGTTGGGCGGCAGGCCCGCGCAATTGAGGTCGGCGCACCTGAGGTCCCGGTCGGCCCAGACGACGAGCCGGTCGCCTGACGGTGCCAGCTTGAACCCGCCAATGTCGTCGGTGAAGTTGCTTGCCTGCACCGGCTTACCACCGACGGCCATGTGAAACAGCTGGTCGTGATCGCCGACCGGCATCAGGAACCAAAAGGAGCCGTCACGCGCGAACATAGGGTCGTGGCCCTTTGCCGCGACGGCGAGCGCGTCCGGCTGCGCGCCGGCGCGCGTGAGATCGAGCAGGTAGAGCGTGTTGACCCGCTTGTTCTTGGTCCAGTCAGTGCTGGAGAGCGTGAACGCCGCCCAGCGGCCGTCGGGCGATACGTCGGGTGCACCGATCCGATGCATCGACTGCAGGTCGGCGGCCGTCATCGGACGCGCGGAGAGAGGAGTGGCGAGAGCCGCGACGGACGCGGCGGCGAGGAGCGGGATCCTGTTCATGACGCAGGCGTAGCGAGCGCATGCGCGAACGGCAATTCCCTAGAGCGGCCGCCCCGTGATCCGGGTGATCTCGCGCTTCACGTGTTCGTCGACCATCTGCGGCAAATGCTCGTCGAGCCATTGCTTCAGCATCGGCCGAAGCATTTCGCGCACCATGTCTTCGAGCGGGTTGACCTGGGGCGCGGCGGGAATCGTCGCGGCGACGGTCTGCAATTGCTCGAGCGCGTGCCGGCTTTGCCCGGCGGTGTCTTCATCGATCAGCGGCGGCCCAAGATCGGCTGGCGGGGCCAGCGGCTCGTCGAGCTCGAGCACGTCGTCGCCTTGCCCGAGCTGCTCTTCGGGGAGCGGCTCGTCCTCGACCGTGTCGACGGGCCGCGCCGCCGCACGCAATTCCTTCTCCTCCGCGATCACTTTTTTGATCGACGCGAGGATATCTTCCATCGAGGGTTCGCGCGACGCCATGACGGCAAGCGCTATCGCTTATTGCTGCGGCTGAGTCACCCCTGTCGGCGGCACGGAAGTTATCACCACGGGCGCCGGCGGAGAGGTATCGATGCGCGCCGAATCGATCTGCGGAGTGACGATCGGATTGGCCGGCATTTCTTGCGGGCTGACGGTGCGCGTCGCGATCGTCGGGTGCCGCGGGTCGGTCGCCCAGTCGTTCCAGTTGTTCGCAACGCGGCGGTAATTGCCGAGCGGATCGTAGAGTGGTCCGCCGTCGAGCCCGAGGTCCTGGGCCTCGGCCTGGCCCATGGCGTTCAGGAGAGTAAAGCCGGCGACGTAGGCGTCGCGCTTGGCGGTCACCAAGGCGACCTGCGAGTTCAGCAGCTCCTGCTCGGCGTTGAGAACATCCAGCACGGTGCGGGTGCCGACGCTCTGCTCGGCCCGGGCGCCTTCGAGCGCGAGCTCGTTGGCCTGGACCGCCACGGTCTGCGCCTGAATTTGCCTCTGCGCTGCGTCGTAATTGGCGAAGGCCGCGCGGGCCGCCTGGACGACCGCGCGCTCGGTGCCGACGACCTGCTCGAGGGTCTGGCCCTCCTGCGCCTGCGCCTGTCGGATGCGCGCCGCCGGAAGACCGCCCTGAAAGATCGGGATGGTCGAACTGAGACCGATCGTGGTCTGGGTGCCCTTGCTCGGCACGGATCCGGTGGTCGAATTGCCGATCGCACCGCCTAGCTCGTTCACATAGGTGCCGCTGCCCACCGCGGAGAGGGTCGGAAGACGGCTTGCCTCGGCGACTCGAACGTCATAACCGGCGGCGATCGCCTGGCGGCTGATCGCGATAAGGTCGGGGTTGCTCGCAAGCGCGATGCGCACCGCCTCGTCGGCGGTCGCTGGAAGCGGCGGAAGCGGCGGCGGCGGCGCGAGGTTCCCCGGCGGGTGGCCGATGACCTGGCGGTAGGTTGCTTCGCTCGCGGTCAGCTGTCCTTGCGCCGCCGCAAGCTGCGACCGGCCGAGCTGAAGGCGCGCTTCCGACTGAGCGACATCCGTGCGGGTGAGATCGCCGATCTGAAAACGGTCGCGAGTCGCTTCCAGGTTCGTCTCGAGAACCTTCACGTTGTTCTGGTTCAATTCGACGATCGAACGGTCGCGGATCACGTCCATGTAGGCCGACACGGCCTGGGTGAAGACGTCGCCTTCGACAGCGCCCAACGTCGCCCTGCCGGCCTCAACGCGCGTTTGCGCGGCCTTGACCGAGTTACGGACGCTGCCGCCGTTGAATAAAGGGTAGCTGACGTCGACCCCCGCCGAGAGCGTCGGCCCATGACCGCCGGTTTCAAGAATGCCGCTGCGGCTCAGATCGCGGTTGATTCCGACGGTTCCGCTGACCTGGGGCCGGCCGGCAGCCTTGGCGATCGCGACCGTGGCGTCGGTCGCCTTGAGCGTTTCGCGCTGCCCCGTCAGGGTCGGATTGGTTTGATAGGCGGAGACGAGCGCCTCGCGCAGGGTATCCGCACTGGCCGTGCCGGCCATCAGGGCAGCGATCAACGATGCGATGAAGAACTTACGGACCACGGACCAACCTCTTAAAACGTGAACGCCCGTGGGCGCGAGAAACCTGGAAGCGCGGGAACCCCCGCGTCGCTCAATGACAGATAGCCGAACGCGATCCCCGCCTTGCGGCCGACGATCAGGCGGGTGATTCCCCGGTCGACGAGTGCAGTACCGAGCCGGCCGCCTTCGGTCATCTGTTCGATGATCACATCCGGAATATATTCGACCGCTCCGTCAATCAGTACCTGATCGTAGGGCGCGTGGGCAACGTAGCCCTTCTCGAGCGGGCCTTGAACCACTTCGATGCCGAGCTCGCGGGCTTTCGAGGCAAGCGCCGCCGAGCTTTCGAGGGCGGTGACGTCGAGCCTCATGGCTGCAAGGATCTCGGCCGAATAGCCCGTACCCGCACCAATCACGAGCGCGCGCTGCCCGGGCCGTGCCATCATCTGGGTCAACAGCTGGCCGAGAACCGCCGGGGCCGAAAGGAACCGGCCGTCCCCCATCGAGACCGCACGGTCGACATAGGCGAGCGGCCGTGTTTCGGGCGGAAGGAACTTCTCGCGCTCGATGCTGCCCATGGCCCGCAGAACCGCGGGGTCGGTGACCCCCTGCGGCCTTAGCTGGCTGTCGACCATCGCCTGGCGCGCGGTCGCGAATTCGGGAATTGGGCTTTGCACCGTCATTGCTGTTATATGCCGCTAATACACCTAAAATTCAAGCTGCTCATATCGGGAGGTACCCGCCCCGCCAACCGCCATTCATCGAAACGAACGTGGGCATTCGCAGACTTGACCGCAACGCCAAGCTCGCGGAAAGGCCCATGCGTAACTCCGGGGCCCGATGGCGGAGTGGTTACGCAGAGGACTGCAAATCCTTGCACGCCGGTTCGATTCCGGCTCGGGCCTCCACTGCCCTCCAGGGTCACCGATCCTTCGGTTCGAAGCCGGCCATGCGCAGCCGCACCAGCTGATCCGCCGAGAGCCGAGCCATGCCGCTTTGCGAGAGCCGTCGGAGATAGTCCGCGGTTACTCCGTGAATGCTCAGGTTCACCAGGTCGTCGGCGCTGAAATCGCGGTAGCCGAGCGCGGCAAGCTGCTGGAGAAAGTCCGGCGTCACACCGTGGATGGCCATGTTCACGACGTCGTCGGGATTGAGCGCGCCGCGCGTGAACGTCGCGTAGGCCCGGATAAGCTCGGGCCGTGCACCATGAATGCTGAAATTGACGAGATCATCGGCGCTGAGATTGCTGAACCGCGGCCCCATCGCGGCGATTTCCCGGACATATCCCGGCGTGACGCCGTGGATCCGAAGGTCGATCAGCTCCTGGGCGCTCAAATGCTGCAACTTGGGCCCGATCGCCGCCATTTCCCGAATGTAGTCGATATCGACGCCGTGGATCTTGAAGTCGACGAGATCGTCCGCCGACCTCAGGCGATAGCCGGAGCGCACAAGCCCGCGCACGAAATCGGCGGACACGCCCTGGATAGCCATCGACGTCAGTTGCTCGACGGTCGGCCGCGCGTAGCCAATCTCCTGCATCGAATCGATGAGGTCGCGGCCGACGCCGCTCATGGTCAGCGTGAACGCCTCGTGCGGCGTGGGCGTGCCGATGCCTCGCTGCTGCAAGTAGGCGACGAAGCGCGGATCGACGCTGAAGCTGCACGCCCCATGACCGGTGAAGTTTCCGGCAGTGCCGCTGCAATCGAGATGGCCCGAATCCTTGATTAGCGAGAAGCGCGCCGGGCCGCTTGGCCCGGAGAGCTGGGCGACGCTGAGCCCTTGCAGGTCCGCAACCGGCCGATCGTTAGACCATATGCTTCGGCTCCGTTCGCCCCAGACGCTCTCGATTCTCAGCTGAACCTTGCCGGCATCGATCATCGAGCGGTCGCGGTCGATCGACCATTCGATCCTCTCCGCAGCCGAAGGCGGCTCGAGCGCGGATGCGGCCACCGCGGGCGCGCAAGCAGCAATGACGCCCGCGGTGACCAGCTTGCGCCAAGTGAAGGGGACTCCAGCTGACGCAGCTCGATTGTTCCTGGTCATCTTATTCATACCTCAACGCGTGAATGGGGTTGGCGCGAGCCACCTTGATCGCGTGGCCGACGACCGTGACGACGGCGATTCCGAGCGCGACCGCAGCGGCGAGCACGAAGGGAATCGGCGTGAGCGGGATGCGCTCGTCGAAGCCGTTCAGCCAGTTGCGCATCATCCACCATGCGACGGGCCACGCGATGACATTGGCGATGATCACCGGACGGCTGAACTGCCACACCAGCAGCCGAACGATGTCGCGCGTGCGCGCGCCGAGCACCTTGCGGATGCCGATCTCCTTCGTGCGCCGCTCGGCGGTAAAGGCAGCGAGGCCGAACAGGCCGAGGCAGCCGATGATCACCGCGAGAAGCGAGAATGCGGCGAAGATTTGCGCCCGCGCGTCCTCTTTCTTGTAGAGGTCGGCGATGATGTCCTCGCTGAACTTGGCGTTGAACGGCACTTCGCTGGTGATCTGTTTCCACTGTCGCTCCACTTCCGCACGGATCGTTCGCGGATCGCCGCGGTAGCGAATGATCAGCCAGCCCGGCCCCGAGGTTACCTTCCGGAACATGATCGGTTCGATTGGCGTACGGACGGTGCGGAAGCGGGAATCGCCGACGACGCCGACGATGGTCGCGTTCGTCGTGCCCGCGTCCTCCGACAGCAGCTTGCCGCGGACGACCTTTCCAAGAGCGTCCTGATCGGACCGGAACCCGAGCTTCTTCACCGCATATTCGTTGATCACCACATTGACGCCGCGCTGGGCGATCGCCTTCTCCACATCGGGATTGAAGGGATAAGGGGTCGTCACGTCATCCAGCGGACGGTTCGCGTCGAACCAGCGGCCGGCTTTCAACGGAAGACCCATGGCATCGAGGTAGCCCTCGCCGACATTGTACTGGCCGATCAGCACCTGATCATTGCTGCCCGGCGGAATGATGTAGCTGTTGCTTTGGTTGGTCGTGTTGATCCCGATGTCCCCCAGCGCAGCCGCGACCACCCCGGGAAGGCGCGACATCTGATTCACGATCGTCTCGTGCTGGTTGATCAGTTGGGCGCGGCTCAGCTCCTCGACCTGAAGGATATGGTCGCGCCGGTAACCCGGGTCGACGTGCCGCGCGAAGACGGTCTGCCCGTAAATCACCGCGGTGCAGATGATGAGGCCGATGGATACCGCGAACTGGAATACGACCAAGGTCGCGCGAATCCGCCCCGAGCCCGGCGTTTCCGCTGCCGAGCGGTTGGCCTTGAGCACCTGCGCCGGCTGAAACCGCGACAGGAAGAAGGCCGGGTAGAGCCCGCTGATGAGGCCGACCAGCAAGGTCAATCCAACCGCCGGCAGCAGGATTCCGTCACTCCCGAGATAGGACAGCGCGATGTCGGAATCGAGGAACGCCGCGAACGGCTTCACCAGCAACTCGACCAGCGCGAGCCCAAGCAGCATCGCGACAGCCGAGATGAGGATCGATTCCGCGACGAACTGCACGATGAGCTGCCGGCGCGTCGCTCCGAGCACTTTGCGCAGCGCCACTTCCCTCGCCCGCTGGCTCGCCCGCGCGGTTGCAAGATTGGTGAAGTTCACCACCGCCATGCCCAGGATCAGCGCTGCGATGATCGCGAAGGTCGCGATCGTCGTGCGATCATTCCCGGGGGTCAGTACGCTCTCCTGCGCCTTGCCGAGATGCACGTCGGCGAGGTTGACGAAATGCCAATCCTGCTCGTCGCCTGGGTTCGAGCGGAGATTTCCGGTCGTCTCGTCCGGGATGTTCCGTTTCTCCCAGGCCGGCATTTGCGCCTCGATCTGACGGACGTCGGTGCCCGGTCGCATCTTCACGAAGACCCAGCCGGACTGGCATCCCCAGCACGTGAGGATTTGGGGCTGGTCCGCATTGAAAGCGGCGTAATCGAGCCGCAGCAAGGCATCGATCTTCAGGCTCGAGTTCTTGGGCAGATCCTTGAGGACGCCGGTGATCTTGAAGTCGCGCTTGAGGCCGCGCGAAATCACGGTGAACGTCCGGCCCACGACCTGATCCGTGCCGAAGCGCTTGATCGCTTCTGCCTGGGTCATCACGGCAGTCTGCGGAGCCGAAAGCGTGCTTCCGGCAATCAGCGGAAGGTTGACGACCTTCAGGAAATCGTCGTCGGTGAAGAGGTAGTTCTCGGTCGCGGTCGCCTGCCCGTCCTTCACGAACACGGGATTGTTGTTCGTGATGTAGGCCGCGCGCTCAATCTGCGGAAAATCCTTCTGAGCCGCAGTCTTGGACGCATAAGCGGACATCTGGAGATATTGCGGATCGCTGTCTTTGGGATGCGCATACCACGCCTGGAGCTCGTACGTGTTCTGAACGTCCGGGATCCATTTGTCGTAGCTTTCCTCGTAGCGGATATAGAGCAGGATCATGATGCACGCGGCCATGCCGATGGCGAGGCCGGCGATGTTGATGATCGAATAGGTCTTGCTCTTGGCGAGCGCCCGAACCGCGACTGTCCAATAATTCCGCCACATGGCGATCTCCTATTCGTATCTCAGAGCGTGGATGGGGCTGAGCCGCGCGATGCGGATCGCATGACCGGCGACAGTGGCGACCGCGATCACCAGCGCTAGCAAACCGGCCATGACAAAGGGTCCCGGAGTCAGCGCAATCCGGACATCGAAGCCGTTGAGCCAGTCGCGCATGGCCCACCAAGCAACGGGCCACGCGACAAGATTGGCCAGGATCACCGGCTTCGAGAATTGCCAGGCTAGGAGCTGCACGATGTCGCGCACGCGCGCCCCGAGTACCTTGCGAATGCCGATTTCCTTTGTACGCCGCTCAGCGGTGAAGGCGGCGAGGCCGAACAGCCCGAGGCTGCCAATGATGACGGCGAGTCCCGAAAAGCCCGCGAAAATCATCGCACGCGCGGCATCGGCGCTGTAAAGATCTTGGACAATGTCTTCGCTCAGCTGGGCCTCGAACGGGACATCGGCTGCGATGCGCTTCCATACCCGCTCGATATCCGCGCGCACGCGGGCCGCCTTGCCGTTGTAGCGCACCAGCAGCCAACGAGGCTGCAGCCGATCATAAAGGAAGATCATCGGCTCGATCGGATCACGGATCGAGCGGAAGCGCGAATTCTCGACAACCCCGATGATCGTTACGGGCGCTTGTTCCTGGATGTCGTTACCCTCGTCGTCGGCGCGCAACGTAGCGCCGACAGCAGCTGCCGGATCCCGAAATCCGAGCTGACGCGCCGCTTCGCGGTTCACGATCACGTTATAGCCGCGCGCAGCCAACGCTGCCTCGGCTGGGCTGGGGTCGTCCGCTAAGATGTCGACGGTGCTGTCGTCGGTCGGGCGGTTCTCGGTGAAGCCGCGCCCGGTGAGCAGCTTGACTCCCATCGTGTCGAAGAAGTGCGTGTCGACCCGATACAGATCCAGCTCCACCGGCTGGCGAAGCCCCGCGCTGGACAAAAGCATGTTATCCATTCCCCACGTAGCGACACCGATTGTCGACCGACCCATCGCCTGCACGCCGTCGACCTTTGCGATTTCATGCGTCAGCGCACCGACCCGTGTTGCCAGGACCCGGCGGTTGAGGTTTCCAATCTGAATGAGATTTGCGCGATCGAATCCGGGATCAACAGTGCGCGCAAAGCGTGTTTGCGCTGCAATCACCGAGGTGCAAACGAACAGCCCGATCGCCACCGCGAATTGAGCGATGACTAGCAGTGTGCGCAGTCGCCCGGCACCAGGAGTATCCGCTGCCGAGCGGTTGGCCTTGAGGACGTGTGCCGGCTGAAAGCGCGAAAGATAAAATGCGGGGTAGAGTCCACCGACGACACCGACGGTGACCACCAACAATAAAAGTGGCGCAGCCACGCCGTCCGGTCCGAAATAGGACAGCGTCATGTCGGCGTGAATGAACGCATTGAGCGGCGGCAATGCGAGCTCGACCAGCGACATCGCCAACAGCGTGGCCACAGCTGTCAGGGCGACCGACTCGCCCAGAAACTGAATGATGAGCTGTCGACGCGTCGCACCGACCAGCTTGCGGATCGCAATTTCGCGCGCGCGTATGCCCGCCCTTGCGGTCGCGAGATTGATGAAATTGACGATCGCCATGCCCAGGATCAGCACGGCTATCGTCACGAACGTGATGACGGTCCGACGATCGTTGCCCGGCGTCATCGACGAATCCTGAATGCGGGCGAGATGGATGTCACGGATGTTGACCAGCTTCCAATCATGGGCCTGGCCCGGATTGTCGCGCTGGCCACCGGCTATTTCATCCGGGATATTGCGGCGCTTCCACGCCGGCATCTGCCGCATGATGTCGCCGACGCGAGCACCAGGACGGAGCCGGGCATAGACCCACCCGTTCTTCATCATCCAGTTGGTTAGGAACTGAGGTGAGGCAGCGAAATAGCTTTCGGGGTCGTAGCGGGCGACAATCGACAGGGCGAGATGGCTGTGCCGCGGATCTGCGACGACGCCTGCGACCTTGTAGTCGGTCGACTTATCGCCTGAGACGAGCGTCAGCGTTTGCCCCAATGCAGCGGACGGATTCCCGAAGCGACGCGTCGCTTCGCTCTCGGTCAGAACGAGCTGCCCGGGCTTCGAGAGCGCCGTACGGCGATCGCCGGCCAGAAACGGAAGCTGCAGAATGTCGAACAGCGGCCCGTCAACATAGACGAAATTCTGCGCAACCGAGGCTTCGCCGTCCTGAATGATCGCCGGCTGACTCTTGCCGACGTAGACGACGCGGTCGATCTGCGGAAAGTCCTTGCGCAGTGCGGTCCCGGACCGGAACGAAGTCATTTGCGTCCCAGGACCGCCGTTCCCGCCGATATTCCATTGCTGCAATTGAAACGCACGGTCGGCGCCCGGCAGCCAGGCATCGTAGCTCGTCTCGTAGCGGACAAATAGCAGGATCAGAATGAAAGCAGCCAGCCCCAGCGCGAGTCCGGCGACGTTGATCGCGGTGCCCATGGGACTCTTAGCCAACGACTTCATCCCGGTCTGCAGATAATTCCGCCACATATTGACCGTCCCGTTTCGAAGAAGTGGACCTTGGATCTGTTACGCCGCGCGCCGCCGCTCCTGGAGGATGCGGCCGTCGAGCATGTTGACGACGCGGCTCGCGAAATCGGCGTGCGCCGGCGAGTGCGTGACCATGACGATGGTGGAGCCCTCCTGGTTGAGCTGGCGAAGCATGCGCATCACTTCTTCGCCGTGGGCCGTGTCGAGGTTGCCGGTCGGCTCGTCGGCGAGGATCAGCTTGGGCTCCCCAACCAGCGCGCGAGCGACGGCGACACGCTGCTGCTGACCGCCGGACAGCTGCGTCGGGCGGTGCTTGGCGCGGTGGGCGATGCCGACCTTGTCGAGGACCCTCTCGACCCGCTCCCGCCGCTCCGAGCTCGCGAAGCTGTGATAGAGCAGGGCGAGCTCGACATTCTCGCGAACGGTCAGCTCGTCGACGAGGTTGAAGCTCTGGAAGATGAAGCCGATGTTGCTCTTGCGCGTGTCGGCGAGCTGCGCCTCGCCGAGGCCGGCGACTTCCTGGCCGTTGAACACGTAGGATCCGCTGGTCGGGCTATCGAGCATGCCCATCACGTTGAGCAGCGTCGACTTGCCGCAGCCCGACGGTCCCATGATCGCGACGAACTCGCCGTCGGCGATGTCGACGTCGATGCTGTCCAGCGCCGTCGTCTCGACGGTGTCGGTTCGATAGGTCTTGGTAAGGCCAGTCATGGTCAGCACTGGTGAGGTCCTTTCTCAATCGCCGGAACTGAAGGTGAGGTGATTCTTGTCGGTAAGGCCGTTGTAGGTTGACGTGACGACCTGCTCGCCGGGTTTCAGACCCCCGAGCACTTCGATGAAGTCGCTGTTGCGCCGGCCAAGCTGCACCGCTCGCCTGGTTGCGCCGTTTCCGCTTTTGTCGACGACGAAAATCCAGTTGCCGCCGGTGTCGCTGAAGAAGGCGCCGTTGGGGATCAGCATGGCTTTCGTGGAATCGCCGAGCGTGAGCTTGGTCTCGACAGTCTGACCGCGCTGAACCGATGCGGGCGCGGCTCCAACGAATTGCAGGTCGATCTCGAACTGGCCGTTGCGGACTTGCGGATAGACTTTCGAGACCTTGAGCCGGTATGTCTTGCCGTCGACGTCGGCCGTTGCCCATTGGCCGACCTGGACACGACCCAGATAGAACTCGTCGACGTCCGCCTGGAGCTTGTTGCCGCCGGCACTGTCGATCTGGCCGATGCGCTCGCCTTGCTGGAGCGACTGGCCGAGCTGGATGTCGAAGCCGCTCAATTGCCCGGTCACCGGCGCACGGATGTTGAGCTGGCCGAGGCTGTTCTGGGCGACGCCCATGCTGGTGTTGAGAGAGGTCGCGGCCGCGCGAAGCTGGCTCAGCTGGCTCGATTGAAGCGCTTCGGTCTGCGCGATGCTCTGCTTCAGGATCTGCAGGCGCTGCGTCTGATACTGAAGATCATCCTTCGTATCGTTGAAGGTCTTCGTCGCGACGAAGCCGCGGTCGGCGAGCTGCTTCTGCAGATCGTAAAGCCGGCGAGCCTTTGCGAGGTCGGTCTCGGCCTGGTTGAGATCGCGCAGGTTCGAGTTGCGCGTCTGGGTGAGCGCAAGCTCCTGGCTGCGCATATTATTGAGCTGCTGCTCAACCTCGGCCTGCTTTTCGAGCGTGGAAAGCTGCAGCTCGGCATTCGACAGGACCGCGAGCAGTTGTCCCTGCACGACCTGCGCGCCGTCCTCGACCAGCTTCTTGTCGACGCGCCCGCCTTCGACCGCGTCGAGATAGACCGTCGTGAGCGGCGTCACCCGTGCCCGCAGCGGAAGGAAGTCGTCGAACACTCCGGACTGGACAGGAGCGATCGCCAACCGATCGCGGCTCACCGTCACGGCATCTGAGCGCGGCGCGAACAGCCAGAAGATGAGGATGAGGAGGATAACCGCAGCGCCCGCGCCGGCGATCAGGATTCGGGGATCGATCCGCTTACGGTCGACAACGCGATCCATGGCGCCGCCAGACACCGCTTCCGTCCGGGCCGGTTTGCGCAGTTCCACCAGACTCACTGTCCACCTTTGGGCAGTAATTGTCCGGAAGCGGACAGTGCAGCGAGGCGACTGATGCGCCCATCCCCTCTACAAATGTAGCTCGCTCGAATTTTCATCATCCCTATCCCTGCAAGCCTCGTGCCAATCCAAAATCGGCAAATTGAAGCGGCGGCACTGTTCGTTTCCGGACAGTGGCGCTACAGACGTAGCGTGGAAGATCGTTTCAAGCTGGCTGTCGTTGTAGACGACGATCCCGACATCGCGCTCGCCGCGCGCCTTGCGCTTCGGGACATGTTCGAACGGGTGGAGACGCTCCCATCGCCCGCCGAATTGCTGCCGCTGGTGGAGAGCGAGCGGCCCGACGCAATTCTGCTCGACCTTAATTTTCAGCGCGCGGCGACCGACGGCAGCGAGGGCCTGGATTATCTCGGCCGGATCATGGCGGTCGACCCGGATGCCGCTGTCGTGATCATCACGGCGCACGGCGCGGTCTCGATCGCAGTCCAGGCGATCAAGAAGGGCGCCAGCGATTTCGTCGCCAAGCCATGGAGCAACGAGCGGCTCGCCGCGACCGTGCGAAGTGCGGCGGCGCTTCGGCGAAGCCGCATCGAGGCCAAGGTCGAGCGCGGCCGCGCGACCGAGCTCGCGCCGTCATCGGGAACTCCGCTGCTGGGCGATTCCGAAGCAATGAAGCGGGTCCGGACTCTAATCGACCGCGCGGCCCCGACCGATGCCAACGTCCTCGTCCTGGGCGAGAACGGCACCGGCAAGGAGATCGTCGCCCGCGAGATCCATCGGTTGTCCCGACGCAGCGCCGAACCCCTCGTCTCGGTCGATCTCGGAGCCACGGCGGAGTCGCTCTTCGAGTCCGAGCTGTTCGGTCACGTCAAAGGCGCGTTTACCGGAGCGGCGGGCGACCGCATGGGCCGGCTCAAGGCCGCCGACCACAGCACCCTGTTCCTCGACGAGATCGGCAACCTGCCGCTTCACCTCCAGCCCAAGCTGCTGACGGCGCTGGAGCAGCGCGAGGTGGTGCCCGTCGGCGCCAACAAACCCGTCCCTATAGATGTCAGGGTCGTCGCGGCGACCAATATGTCGGCGGACCAGCTCGCCGACGAGAAGCGCTTCCGGCAGGACTTGCTGTTCCGCCTGAACACGATCGAGATCGCGCTTCCACCCTTGCGCGAGCGGCGCGAGGACGTGCCGGTGCTGCTCGACCATTACCTCGGGCTCTACGCCCGCAAGTACGACAAGCCCGAGCGGGCGCTTCCCACGGCCGTATTGGAGGCGCTCGTGCGCCATGATTGGCCGGGGAATGTTCGCGCGCTCCGCCACGCCGCCGAGCGCGCCGTCATCATGGCCGAGGGGCAAGCGTACCGCATCGAGGACTTCCCGCTGCCGAGCCGCTCGTCGACTCCGCTCGCCATCGCCAGCGAAACGCTCAACCTCGACCAGCTTGAGAAGCAGATGATCGAGCGCGCGCTTCGGATGCACCATTTCAATGTGTCGCTCGCGGCCTCGGAGCTCGGCCTTTCGCGCGGCGCGCTCTACCGCCGAATGGAGAAGCATGGACTTTAGGCGCAAGTTCGAATTCGGACTGGCGTGGCGCACGATCCTGCTCGTCGGCGCGGTCCTGCTCGTCGCCAAGGCCGCGATCACGCCCGGAATTCGGGCCGGACTGATCGTCGCCGCGCTCATTGGTGTGGCTGCGCTTGCGAGTCTGTGGAACTTCATCCGGCGCACCAACTTCCTGGTTTCGCGATTCATCGAAAGCGTCCGCTTCGAGGATTATTCGCAGCGTTTCTCCGACCCGAGCGGCGGCGGCTTCGACGTGCTCGGCGAGACGCTCGATCAGGCGCTGCGCACCTTGCAGGCGCGGCACACCCAGGAGTCGGCCGAGGCGCGCTATCTCTCGGCGATCGTCGACGACGCGCCGAGCGCCTTGCTCGCGCTCGATTCGGAGGGCCGCGTCGAGGTACTGAACAAGGCTGCGAGGCAGCTGTTCGCTCGCCAGCCGATCAACCGCGTCGCCGACTTCGAGGCACTGGGGCCCGAACTGGCATCGGCGATCCGGCTGCCGGCCGGCACCCGCAAGATCACGCGGCTGATCCTCGACGGAGTGCCGCAGAAAGCCATCTTCGCCTCGGCCCAGGTCGCGCGGCTCGACCAGCCGATCACCGTCCTGTCGATCCTGCCGGTGCAAAGCGAGCTCGGAGCGCTCGAGGTCGCGGCTCAGGCGGACCTCGTTCGGGTGCTCACCCACGAAATCATGAATTCGCTGACTCCGGTTACGTCGCTCGCCCGCACCAGCGCGGATCTGGTCGCGGCGGCCGCCAAGCGCGACGACGGTCTCGGAGACGCGAAGACCGCCACAGAGACGGTCGCCCGCCGTGCCGAAGGCATTCTCCGCTTCGTCGAAAGCTATCGCGAATTCGCCCAGGCGCCCGACGTTCACCGCCGGCAATTCAAGGGCCAGCCCTGGGCGGAGGAGATCATGCGCCTCGCGCTCGCCAATTCGCCCGACCGGACCGTCGATGCTCGGGTCGAGGTCGCGCCCAAGACGCTACGCCTCGAAGGCGACGGCGAGCTTCTGGCCCAGGCTGTGCTCAATCTCCTGCGCAACGCGATCCGAGCGACCTCGAGCGAGTCCGAGCCGGTCGTCACCCTCGCTCTCTCCCGAGAAGCGACGGGCCACTGCCGGATCGAGGTTCGCGACAACGGACCTGGCATCCCCACGGAGCGGCGCGAGGACGTGTTCCTGCCCTTCTATACCACGCATAAAGGGGGGAGCGGCGTCGGCCTCAGCTTTGCCCGGCAGGTCGCGCTGGCGCACGGCGGATCGATCTGCGCGCTCGACTCACCCGAGGGCGGGGCGAACATCCGGATGGTGATTTAGTGGATCGTGGCCGCCGACGCTTCGTCGCGGACATGCGTGCGGGCACGGCCTGACGCGAGCGAAAACAGGAAGAGCACGGCATAGCAAGCCGCCGGCACGGCGAATGCGGTCACATAGTTGCTGTGTTGCGAGACGAGGCCCGTGAGCGGCGGAATCGCCGCGCCGCCGACGATCGCGAAGCAGAGGAAGCCGGATGTCGCCTCTTCGGAAGCGGTCGAGCGCTCGAGCGTGAGCGTGAAGATCACCGGAAACATGATCGA
>Ga0207702_10003135_pt1 | contig 15333 bp, 8 predicted proteins | sample KBSCornC62_FD_184302 | JGI IMG/M metagenome (GOLD analysis project Ga0207702, IMG submission 184302) | Corn rhizosphere microbial communities from Kellogg Biological Station, Michigan, USA - KBS Corn C6-2 (SPAdes) (version 2) | ecosystem: Host-associated > Plants > Roots > Rhizosphere > Soil ...
GGCCCACATCTGGCCGGTGGCGAAATCCTTCGCCGTCATCTTCGCCACGGTCGCATTCGGCAGGAACAGGAACGCGATCGAGCGGCCGTCCGGCGAAATCGCCGGCGCGCTCGCCACGCCGATCAGCTTGTTGCCGCTGCTGTCGACGTTTTCCAGCTGCACCGTGCCGTTGGCGAACGTGTAGACGTCCTGGCCGCCGCTGTTGCCGGTATTCGAGGTCAGATCGGTCTGCTGCGACTGGAACACTTCGATCGCGCCGTCGTGCGAGAACGCGATTGCGCCCGAATCCTTGCTCGTCGCGCTGCCGTGCGCCTCGAGCGATTCGTTGCTCGAACAGGTCGAATACCACGGGTTGATGCCGGTCGCGTCGTCCCAGCCGGTGTTCGTGCTGGGGACCAGATTGTTCGGGCACAGGCTCGACAATCCGCCGGAAAGACTGTCCGGCGACGGCACCGACGGGATGTTGCCGTCGAGACGGTTGTTGCCGACCTGGAACAGCTGCAGGTTGCTCAAACCCGCGAGCGACGGAATCTGGCCGGTCAGCGCGTTGCTTGCGGCGAGGAATGCGACCAGGTTGGTCAGCCCGGTGAGCGGCGGGATCTGGCCGCTCAGCTGGTTGTCGTCGACGGCGAAATAGCGCAGGTTGCTCAGGCCCTGCAGCGGCGGTATCTGGCCGCTCAGCTGGTTGAAGCCGACGTAGAACTGCTGCAGCGATTTGAGCGCGGCAAGCGAAGGAATCGATCCGCCGATGCCGTTGTTCGAGGCGTCGAACGAGACGAGCTGGCCCAGTCCGCTCAAGTCCGCCGGGAGGTTGCCGCCGAGCCGGTTCATGCTGACGTTGAAATCGACCAGCTGCGGGCTGCCCGCGAGCGACGGGATGCTGCCGGTCAGCTGGTTGTTGCTGGCGACGAAGTTCGTCAGGCTGCCCGCACCGGCGAGCGCGCCGATGCTGCCGTCGAGCGCATTGTCGTCGAGCGCGATCACCTGCAGTGCGCCGAGACCGGCCAGCGCGGGCGTCGAGCCGCTCAGGCGGTTGAAGCCGAGGTACAACGTCTGCAGCTTGCTCAGGCCGGTCAGGGCCGGAATCGTGCCACTGAACCGGTTGTACGACGCATCGAACGAAATCAGCGCGGTGTTCGTGCTCAGGCTCGGCAGCGTGCCGCTGAGCGCGTTGTGCGCGACGCTGAAATATTGCAGCTGGGTCAGGCCGGTGAGATCCGGCACGCCGCCTTGATCGAGCTTGTTGCTGTCGAAGTAGAAACGCTGCAGCCGGGGCGATCCGCTCACGTTCGGCAGCGCGCCGCTGAAGTTGTTGTTGCCGGCGTAGATGCCGACCAGTTGCGTCAGTCCATCGAGCGGGGGAAACGTCCCGCTCAGCGCGTTGTCGTCGATCACCAGCTGCTGCAGATTGCTCAGGCCGGCGAGCGACGGCATCGGTCCGTCGAGGTCGTTGTACAGCACCTGGAAATCGACCAGCGCGGTGAGTCCGCTCAGGCTGGGCACGTGGCCGCTCAGCTGGTTGTAGCCGGCGTCGAACACCTGCAGCGCGGAAAGGCCGCTCAGGTTCGGCAGATTGCCGCCGAGGTGGTTCAAGGTGACGTCGAAATACTGCAGCTTGCTCAAGCCGGAGATCGGCGGGATCTGGCCGGTCAGACCGTTGTAGTCGACGTCGTATTCGGTCAATGCCGGCACGTTGTCGAACGGCGGGATCTGGCCGTTGAGCGTGTTGTAGCCGGCGGAGAACACCTGCAGTTGGGTCAATCCGGACAGCGAGGGCAGCGGGCCGCTCAGTGCGTTGTCATAGACCGAGAAGTAGACCAGGTTCGTCAGTCCGGTCAGGTCCGGAATCTTGCCCGTGAGCTTGTTGCCGGAGACGACGAACGCCTGCAGCGCGGAAAGGCCCTGCAGCGACGGGATGCCGTTGCTCAGCTGGTTGTCGCGCACGCTGAATACCTGCAGCGCGCTCAGCCCGGCGAACGCCGGCAGGTTGCCGTTGAAATGATTGCCGTCGCCGGTATAGGTGCCGTCGGCTTCGAAATCCTGCAGCGCCTTCAGCGCCGACAGGTCCGGCAGCGTGCCGCTGAGTTTGTTGCCGCTGACGTAGAACACCTGCAGCTGCGTGTACGGCGTCAGCGACGGGATCGAACCGGTGATGCCGTTCGCGTCGCCGACGCTGTTGTCGTCGACCTGGTGATTGCCGCCGATATCGAACACCTGCAGGTTGCTCAGGCCGGTCAGCGCCGGGAACGGTCCGCCGAGGTGATTCGAATCGACGTTGAAATACTGCAGCGCGCTCAAGCCGGCAAGCGACGGAATCGCGCCGCTGAAGCCGTTGTTGAGCACGTTGAAATACTGCAGTTTGCTCAGGCCGACGAGCGTCGGCAGCGGGCCGCTCAAGCTGTTGTCGTTGACGTCGAAATGCTGCAGGTTGGTGAACGCGGCGATCGACGGAATCGTGCCGACCAGGTTGTTGTAGCTGAGATAGAGTCCCGTCACCGTGGAACCCGCGTCGTCGCAGTGCACGCCGTCCCATTGGCATTCGGTGCCTGGCGCGCCGTTCCAGCCTTGATTGTTGTTCCAGGCCGCACCGCCGCTCGCGTTGTAGATCGCGATCAATGCCGAGCGTTCGGTGGCCGGAATCGCGGCGCGCGCCGGCGCGGCAACGACCGCACCCCCGAGCGCAACCAGCGTGCAGACGAGCAGTCGCAGGGACATGCATCCCTCCTGAGCGAAACGGCAGAGTGCGGATGTGTGCCGGAATCCTACCCCATTCCGGCGAGCGGCACGCTAGCCGCGGGGGCGTGAACCGGCTGTGAAAAGTGCCGCGCCGAAAAAAACGAGCCCCGCGCGGTCGGCGCGGGGCTCGGATTGGGCGACAGACGGCTGACGCGCGCCGCGGTTTACTTGATCAGGCGCAACGTGATCGGATAGCGATACGCCTGGCCGTTGTTCGCCGCGATCGCCGCGATGATGACGAAGATCAGATCGGCCAACAGCACCGCGGGCAGCAGGAAAATGCCGATGACGGCGAAAATGAGGACGAAGCAGACCATGACCGCGATCGCCGCGGTGATCTGGAAGTTGAGCGCTTCCTTGCCCTGATCGTCGACGAACGGCATTTCGTTCTTCTTGATCTGCCAGACGACCAGCGGTCCGATGATCGATCCGAACGGAATGATGAACCCGGCGAAGGCCGCAAGGTGCGCGAAAAGCGCCCATTGCTTCTCATCGGCGCTCGGCGTGCCCGAAGGCGGCGGCGGCGGCATCGTGACGTTGTTCGGCGGGACACTCATGACGACTCCTCGATTTGCCTCATTGGCGCGGGAAATTTGCCGCGCCGCCAGGCGCCCGTCAAGATGACGAACGTCGCGCTTGAAAACAGCTCACGCGCCCGCAACCGTCATCCGGTCGACCAGGATCGAACCCGACAGGATGTGCGAGCGCGGGTCGACGTCGGTGCCGATCGCCACGATGCCGAGCAGCATGTCGCGCAGGTTCGACGCGATCGTGATCTCCTCGACAGGATACGCGATCGCGCCGTCCTCGACCCAGAAGCCGCTCGCGCCGCGTGAATAGTCGCCGGTCACGATCGACACCCCCTGCCCCATGACTTCCGTCACGAGCAGACCGCGGTGCATGCGCTTGAGCAGCGCGGCGAAATCCTCGCTCGCGCCCGATGCGCTGCCGCTCGACACGACGAGGTTGTGGATGCCACCCGCGTTGCCGGTGCTCTGCAGGCCGAGCTTGCGCGCGGAATAACTGCCGAGCACGTAGCGCTGCAGCACGCCGTCGTGCACGAGATCGCTGTCGAACGTGGCCACGCCTTCGCTGTCGAACGTCGCCGACGCCTGCCCGCGGCGCAGGCGCGGGCGTTCCGCCACGTGCACGAACGTCGGCAGCACGCGCTTGCCCGCGTGATCGAGCAGGAAGCTCGCCTTGCGGTACAGCGACCCGCCGCTCACCGCCGAAACCATGTGCCCGATCAGGCCGCGCGCCACTTCAGGCGCGAACAGCACCGGGCAGTCACGCGTGCCGAGCTGGCGCGCGTTGCGTCGCGCCAGCGTGCGCTCGGCGGCCTTGCGTCCGACCAGTTCCGGCGGCGGCAGGTCTTCCGCCGCGCGCACCGACTCGTACCAGTAATCGCGCTGCATGCCCGCTTCGTCCTCGGCGATCAGCGCGCACGACAACATGTGCCGCGTGCCGCGTTCCTTGCCGACGAAGCCCTGCGAGGTCGCGTACACCGACAGCGTCTCGCCCGCCTGCACCGAGGCGCCTTCGGAATTGGTGATGCCGGCGAACGCGCGTCCGGCGTCTTCGATGCGCACGCCGAGTTCGATGCCCTGCTGGGCGTCCATCGCCCACGGATGCCACAGGTCCAGATCCGGGAACTCCGTCGCCAGCCGCGCGGGATCGGCCAAACCCGTGAACGGGTCTTCCTCGGTGTAGCGCGCGATCGCGCAGGCCTGCTCGACGGTCTTGGCGATCGACTCGGGCTTGAGGTCCGCCGTACTGGCCGAGCCTTTGCGTTTGCCGAAATACACGGTGACGCCGAACGAACGGTCGCGCGTGTGCTCGATCGTTTCGACTTCCCCCAGGCGCACGCTGACGCTCAAACCGGTGTCGACGTTCGCGCCGACTTCCGCTTCGCTGGCGCCGGCAGCGCGGCAGCGGCGGATCACGTCCTCGGCCAGCTCGGCCAGGCGGTCGAGCTCGGCCTGGCTGTCGTCGCGCGGCGCGGTGGCAAGGGCATTCGCATTCATGGTGCGTTCTCGCAAAAAAGGATTACGTTGGATGTCAGATAACCGCGTGCGCGCATTGCAAGGCGCCGGGGATGGTCGATAATGCAGGCCTCACGAAGTCACGGCGTTCCTTCGCATGCACGAGCACGATTCCGACGCGCCCGATTCCTACGATGGCCCAAGCCGCAGCCAGCTCCGGCGCGAAGCGCTCGACGTGCTCAAGCTCGCGCAGGCGCTCGCGGACATGTCCGACGCGCAGCTCGCCCTCGTGCCGCTGGACGAGGACGTGCTGGCCGAAGTGCGTCGCGCGCGCGGGGTGACGCAGCAGATCGCGCGCAAGCGCCAGACGCAGTATCTCGCCAAACAGATGCGCAAGCTCGACGACAGCGAGCTCGACGCGATCCGCGCCACGCTGGAGCACGACCGCGAACGGGCGCGCCGCGAGGCCGCGGCGCTGCACCGTGTCGAGACCTGGCGCGAGCGCCTGATCGCGGAAGGCGACGACGCGCTCGGCGAACTGCTGGCGCAGCACGCGGACGCGGACCGACAGCACCTGCGCCAACTCGCGCGCCAGGCGCGCGCCGAACGCGACTCCGGGCGTGCGCCGCACGCGCAACGCGAACTGTTTCGCGCGCTGCGTGAATTGCTCGGGGCCTGACGCGCGCATCAGCGACGCCCACCCGCCACGAACGGATTGAAATCGAGCGCCGCCAGCGCAGCCCACGCGGTCGCGCCGACGTGCGGCAGGCGGTAGTAGTAGAAATCCGCCGCCGCGGCGGTGCCAGCCGCCAGGCCGGTCGTGATGCGCGCCTCGCGCGTGGCGAACAGCAGGCCGCGCGGCGGGAAATTCGCCGCGAGCGTCGCGAGCAGGGGCTGCGCCGCGGCATCGCGGCCGCTGCGCCGATACACCAGCGCCGCCTGCGCCGTGCCTTCGAGCCACGCGCCGTCGCGGTCGGCGTTGAAATCGAAGCCGCCGTCGACGGCGTGCGAGGCCTCGGCATACGCCACGGCGCGGTGCCAGTCCGGCGCGGCCTGCGGCAACAGCTGCGCCCACAGCTGCACGTCCAGTGCCGAGGTGTCGCGGTTCGGCGTGATCCCATCCTCGCGCGTGCCGATCCAGAAATGTCCGCTCGGCGCATCCCACATCGCGGCGACGAAATCGCGCGCGTGACGCTCACGCTCCTGCCACGCCCCGTCGCCGCTGCGTTTCGCCAGCAGATCGAATAGCGCGATCAGGTCGATGTTGTGTTCGGTCGAGCGCCAAACGATGCGCTGCGGCGCTGTGTCGAATCCGAGCGTGCCGCCGCTGAATCCGCCGGGACCGCCGGTTTCGCGGGTGCGGGCGGCGATTTCGCCCGCGAGGCGCGTCGCGGCCTCGCCGGCAGCGCGCTGGTGCGCGACCGCGTCGAGCTGCAGCAGCGCAATGGCGACCCAGGCCGCGTTGCCCGTCGCGCTGCCGTCCTGGTAGGCGTCCTCGCGCCAGTGTTTCGCCGCAGCGTCCCACCAGCCGTTCGGCAAGGGCTTGGCGTTTTCCACGGCGCCGGCGCGATAGGCGTTGCGCACGCGGCCGCTGTCCGCGATGTCGCGCAGCGCCGCGCCGAGCCGAAACGCCTGTTCAGTCCGGCCGCAGGCGATCAGGGCGATGGTCGCGAGCGCATTGTCGTAGCTGAATGCGGCGCTTTGCAGCGCGGGCGCCGTGGGCGCGGACCGACCGTTGGCCGCGTCGTAGCTGCGCAGCAGCACGGGACCGTTGCCGGGAATCGCGTCGACGCGCTCGGCGAGCCCCGCGCAGGCGCGCGTCGCTACATAGGTCTCCGGATCCGCCCCTGCAATCTGTGGCGCGTGCGCCGCGGCCAGCACGGCCAGCGCGGCAGCGGCGAACGCCGACATCAGGCGGCGGTCCCGCCCACCGTCATCGCGTCGATCTTGAGCGTCGGCTGGCCGACGCCGACCGGGACGCTCTGGCCTTCCTTGCCGCACACGCCGACGCCTTCGTCGAGCTTGAGGTCGTTGCCGACCATCGACACGCGCGACAGCACGTCCGGACCGGCGCCGACCAGCGTGGCGCCCTTGACCGGTCGCGTGATGCGGCCGTTCTCGATCAGGTAGGCCTCGCTCGCGGAGAACACGAACTTGCCGTTGGTGATGTCCACTTGTCCGCCGCCGAAGTTCACCGCGTACAGACCGCGCTGCACCGAGGCGATGATTTCGCCCGGATCGCTCTGGCCCGGCAGCATGTACGTGTTGGTCATGCGCGGCATCGGCAGATGCGCGAACGATTCGCGCCGGCCGTTACCGGTGGAGCGCTTGCCCATCAGGCGCGCGTTCATCTTGTCCTGCATGAATCCCTTGAGCACGCCGTTCTCGACCAGCACGGTGCAGTTCGTCGGCACACCTTCGTCGTCGACGCTGAGCGAGCCGCGCCGATTGGCGAGCGTGCCGTCGTCGACCACGGTGACCAGCGGCGAGGCTACTTTCTGGCCCATGCTGCCGGCGAACGCCGAGGTGCCCTTGCGGTTGAAATCGCCTTCGAAGCCGTGGCCAATCGCCTCGTGCAGCAGCACGCCCGGCCAGCCCGGACCGAGCACCACGGTCATGCTGCCGGCCGGCGCCGGCACGGAATCGAGATTCACCAGCGCCTGGCGCACGGCCTCGCGCGCGAAATCGTAGGCGCGGCCGTTCGCGAGCAATTCGCGGTAGCCGTAGCGACCGCCGCCGCCGGCCACGCCCTGTTCGCGCCGCCCGTTGCGTTCGGCGATCACGGTCACGTTGAGCCGCACCAGCGGACGCACGTCGGCCGCGAGCGTGCCGTCGGCCGCCGCGATCAGCACCGTGTCGAGCACGGCGGACAGGCTCACGATCACCTGGCTGATGCACGGGTCCTGTGCACGCGCGAAACGGTCCACTTCGCGCAGCAGCGCGATTTTTTCCTCGTTCGCGAGCGTGTCGACCGGGTCGATCGGCGGATACAGCGGCGCCGTTTCGCGGTGCGCCAGCGAAAGGCCTGCACCCGCGTTGCCGGACTGCGCGATCGCGCGTGCCGACTGCGCCGCCGTGAGCAGCTGCGGCAGCACGATCTCGTCGGAATAGGCGAAGCCGGTTTTTTCACCGCTCATCGCACGCACGCCGACGCCCTGCTCGATCGAGTGGTTGCCTTCCTTGACGATGCCGTCCTCGAGCATCCAGGACTCGCTCCTGGAATGCTGGAAGTACAGATCCGCCGCATCGATCGACGGGCCCATCAGTTGCGCGAACACGCGCTCGAGATCGCCGGCGGCGAGGCCGCCCGGCGTCAGCAGCTGACGCTCGGCAAGGGCAAGTAGGGTCATGGAGGCATCCAGAAGTCTGCGGTCGCAGACCGAAATGAGGTTCGCGATGCTAGGTTACAAGCCGCTGGCGCGCAAGGCGCTCAGCCCTTTTTTTCCTTGCCCGGCGCGGGTTTGACGGTCTCGCGCGAGAGCTGCGTGATGACCGGCTTGTCCCAGCTGCCGGTGACGCTGTAGCGGATGCGCGTGGCCTGGTTGATCTGGTTGTGGAAGATGCCCTGCAGCAGCGCGCCGGCCGCCGCGCCGACCGGGCCGCCGACCAGGGCACCGCCCACTGCCAGGGTCCCTCCGACATGCGGCGTGACGTCCATGGTCTGGTCGTAATCCTTGCCCTTGAGGCCGGTACGGCCGGACACGCGAATGTCCGCGGTCGGGCCTTTCACTTCCAGGTCGGCGGTGCTCGCATTCCCGTTTTTGAGCGTGAACAGGCCGTTGATCGAATCGAAACTGAAGCCGGACTTGAACAGGTCGCCAAAGTCGAGCGTCAGGCGCCGCGGCAGCGCGCCCAGGTTGAACAGGCCGAAAATGCGTCCCGCGCCCGTGTTCGCTTCCGGGATGCGGCCCTGCTGCACCGACACCTTGAGCGTGCCGTCCAGCGTCGCGAGCGCGAACGCCGACGGCGCGCCGCGCCAGGAGCCCTCGATGTGCGCCACCGTGCCACCGCCATCGACCACGCCGGCGTAGCCGAACGCGTCGAGCATGTGGCCGAGATTGCGCGCGGTGAAATCGATCGCGAAATGCGAGCTGTCGCTGCCCGGCCGGCCGGTCCAGTCGCCGTGCGCGCGCATTTCGAGGTTGTCCGAATGCGTCGCGACCTGTTCGAAATGCGTGCCGTCGGCGATCGGGTAGCTTTCGATCGTGGTGTCGCCGAAATTCGCCTCGCCCAGCCGGCAATCGGCGATGTGCACGTGCAGCGGCGGCAGCGCGGCGGGATTGAACGTCGACGGCGTGGGAGGCGTGTCGCCGTCGGCGTTCTCCGCCGTGGAAGGCCAGTAGAGGCGCGCGAATTGCGCCGTGATGCCCCGCTGGCGCAACTCGGCCATCGGCACGCGCAGGCTGCCGTCGATGTTTGCGCCGGCGAACGCGATGTCGAGTCCGCCCGCGCCGGGCGTAAGCTTGAATTTTGCCGCGCCGAAATCGCGTTCGTAGGCGCTCAGCGATTGCGTTTCCAAATCGATGCCGGCGAGCACGCCGGCTCCGTCGTTTTTGAAACGCAATCGCTGAGCGCCGGCGGCCGCGGCAACGCTCGCGTTGAGCGCGAAATCGAGCCAGCCGGTGACGTCCAGGCGCGGCGTGGATCCGGCGAAGAAAAAGCCGGCCGCCGGCGGCGCCGCATCGCTCGGCGCGCCCAGATCGACGCGCGCCGCGAACGGCTGCGCCGCGTTCGGCAGGCGACCGCGCAAGTGCAGCCAGTCGCCCAGGTGCAGATCCAGACTGCCGCCGCCGAACGGCAGACCGAGTGCAAGCGACAACGGCAGGTTGTCGGCAGCGTTCTTGTGCAGCGGTTCGGGCAGATCCAGCGCGACACCGCGCAGGTCGGATTCAAGCGTCAGGCGCTGGGTCGGGTTCTTGACCGTGTCGCTGTCGGCGACGAAGCCCGCTTTCCATTGCGCGCTGCCGGTCACGCGGTCGGCGTAGGCGAGCAGCACCGGCGCGTAGGCGAGCACGTCGCCCGCGGCGAGTGTGGCGCGCAGGCTCGCCTCGACCGCGTGTTTCGTATCCGACGTCATCCCGCCGATGGCGAGGCTGAACTCGGCCGGCTTGCCGTCCATGGTCACCGCCAGGCGCTCGGTGGCGAAGCCGCGCTGGCTGAAATTGACCTTGCCGTTCGCCTTGTTGAGACGGATGTTGTATTTCGCATCGGCGAGGTCCGCGTCGCTCAGCACGGCGCTGCCGCTGAGGTCGAGCTGGTCGCCGTGTTTCACCGGCAGATGCAGGTGCACGTCCACCTTGCCGTCGCCGCCGATGTCGACGCCGAGCAGGTGCGTGCCGAACTTCTGCCCCAGCGGCGTCGCTTTCAGGTAGGCGAGCAAATCCTTGCCCGCGGCAGCGGCGGACACGTTCAGATCGAGCACGGGTTCGCCGAGATCGGGGATATCGGCCACCGCGTGGCTCACTTTCACGTTCGCCGACTGCGCCGACGACGTGTCGACGTGCAGGCCGGTGTTGAGGAACGTCGCGACCGCGTTCAGCCGTTCGGCCGCCGGCCAGTCGGGCAGGAACTGGAAGCGCACGTCCTCGGTCTCGGCGCGCGCTTCGAACCGCCCGGCCGCGTTGCGGAAAGGCCAATCCGCGAGCTCGCCGCGAAACACGGCGCGGCCGGCGGCGACGCGGCCGCTTTCCAGGGCGCGATCGAGAAATGTGACCGTGGACGGCGGGATCGTGCTCGGCCAGAACAGGTGCGAGGCGGGAACGTCGGCGTGCGTCACCGTGGCATATGCCTCGAGCAGCGGCTTGGCGCCGTCGTCGTGCAGCTCGATCGCCCCGCGCAGCTCGCCGCCGTAGCGTGCACCTTCGAACACGAGCCGGTCGGTTTCGATGCGCCAGCCCGGGTGCGCCAGTGGCGCGGCGAGCAGCGGGTCGCCGGCGGCGTCGGCGTCGCCGAGCGGCGCGTCGGTGCGGTACGCGACGACGTCGCCGGAAAACTCCGAGAACTCGAGCGGCTGGCGGAAAACGCGCGGCGAGTCGACGCCGAACGCGGCGTGCGGCGGCAGCGTGATCGCGAGCGCGTGCTCGTCGCCGCGCACGCGGCCGCTCACGCCGCTGGCGCCGGGCACCTTGTCGACCGGGTGCCACGCGATGCCGTCGAGTTGCAGCTGCAGGTCGAAATCCTGCGCGCCGGTCGCCCGCATGGTCGCCGCCCGCACCGCGCCGACCGGGTCGGCCTGGTACAGCCAGCGGCGAAGCTCCGCCGCGAGCGCGTCGGACAGCATTGCGACATTCGCCGGCGTCGCCAGCTCGACATCGTGCGCGCGCAGCGCGTACGTCGCGGGAAGCGCAGGCGTATTGACCTGCGCGGGCGAGCCGCCGTCAGGCGCGGCCTCGGGCGCGACCGGCGCGCTGCCGTCGTCGTTGGGCGCACCCGCCGCCGAGGGCAGCGCGGGCACCGGCGCGAGCGCAACGGTCTTCTCCAGGTGCATGCCGGCCGCCGGCGACACCTCGCCCTGGTGCACGGTCAGCAGATCCATCACGTCCGCGCGCCAGCCCTGCCCGTCGCGCTCCCAGCGCGCGCCGAATGCGAGCCGGTCGAAGCCGACGCGCGGTTCGATCTCGCGCTGGTTGTCGAGCACGATCGGGGTCGTGCCCGACAGCACGATGGCAGCGAGGTCGATTTCGGCGCGCGCTTGCGTCAGCTGCGCGCCTTGCCACCAGGTCCAGACCTGCGCCTGGCCGCTGGCGTGCTCCACGACCACGCCGGCGATCGGGTAGCGGTGCAGGATTGCCGCGAGATCGAGCGCGCGTCCGCCAAAATAGACTTCGGTCCTGCCGCCGGCCGAATCGTAGTCGGCCGCCACGTCGAGCGGCGGCGCCTGCGGCGCCTCGGTGCAGCGCACGCGCGCGAGCACGCGGTGCAGATCGCCGCGGTTGATCAGGCGCACTTCGTCGCTGGCGAACGCGAGCTCGCGCTGCGCCACGTCGTCTTCGATGCGCAGCGTGAGATTTCGCAGCACAAGCGAACCCAAGTCGAACAGCGCGTTGCCGCCGTCGCCGTTGTCGTTGTTGTCCTCGTTGACGCCGGTATCCAGGCCGCGCAGCAGCCAATGACCGGTGCGGTCGCGCAGCAGCGTCAGGCTCAGGCCGGTGACGCGGAATTCGTTCCAGCTCTGGTTACGGTGCAGCCAGGCGAAAAAATTGATCTTCAGTTCGGCCTGCGGAATCGTCAGCGGCGGCTGGCCCGGCTTGCCCGAGCCGATGTGCACGCCGTCGAGCACGAGCAGCGGGCCGTTCTGCTCGCGCACGGCCTGGATCGAATCGATCGTCACCGGTCGCTGCAGACGCGCGCTCAGGAACTGCGAGACATCCTGCGGATGGCGCGCGAGCCACGGCATCAGCGCGAACTGCAGCGCGGCGAACGCCACGGCGAGCAGGATCACGACGGCCGCGAACGCGGCCTGCAGCCGGAAACGCCAGCGCCGCAACGCGCTCATCGGCGTGACCGGTCGCGGCTACAGCAGCACGACATCGTACTGTTCCTGGGCGTAATGATCTTCGGCCTGGAACCGGATCGTCTTGCCGATGAATTCCTCGAGCTCCGCCACCGCGGCGGACTCCTCGTCGAGAATGCGCGCGACCACTTTCGGCGCGGCCAGCACGAGCAGCTTTTCGGCCTCGAACTGGCGCACGGCGCGCGTGATTTCGCGGAAGATCTCGTAGGTGACGGTTTCGGCGGTCTTGACGCTGCCTCGGCCTTCGCAGGTCGGACACGGTTCGCACAGCTGGCGTTCCAGGCTTTCGACCGTGCGTTTGCGCGTCATCTCGACCAGGCCCAGCGGCGACATTTCGTAGACCGTCGTCTTGGCGTGATCCAGCGCCAGCGCCTTTTCCAGCATGCGCAATACCTGGCGCTTGTGTTCCTCGTCGGTCATGTCGATGAAATCGATGATGATGATGCCGCCGAGGTTGCGCAGACGCAGCTGCCGCGCCGCGGCCTGCGCCGCTTCGAGGTTGGTCTTGTACACCGTCTCCTCGAGATTGCGGTGGCCGAGGAACGCGCCGGTGTTGACGTCGATGGTGGTCATGGCCTCGGTCTGGTCGATCACGAGATAACCGCCGGACTTCAATGGCACTTCTTTCTTGAGCGCACGCTGAATCTCGTCCTCGACGCCGTACAGGTCGAAAATCGGCCGTTCGCCCGGGTAATGTTCGATGCGTTCGGCCAGATCCGGCATGAACTGGCGCGCGAAATCCGTGGTGCGCTCGAAATACTCGCGCGAATCCACGCGCACCTTTTCCACCGCGCTGCGCATCAGGTCGCGTAGCGCGCGCAGCGGCAGCGACAGGTCTTCGTAGACGCGCTCGCCGAAACCGGAGCGCGCGATGCGTTCCTGCAGCGACTGCCAGAGCTTGCCCAGGTAGGCGACGTCTTCCGCGAGCGCCTCCTGCGACTGGCCTTCCGCGTTCGTGCGCACGATGTAGCCGAACGCGGTCTCGGCCGCGAGCGTCTGTAGTGCATCTTTCAGGCGTGCGCGTTCGACCTCGTCCTCGATGCGCACCGAGACGCCTACCACCTTGGCGTACGGCAGCAGCACGAGGTAACGCGACGGCACGGACAGGTGCGTCGTCAGGCGCGCGCCTTTGCTGCCGATCGGGTCTTTCACGACCTGGACCACGATCTCCTGGCCTTCGTGCACCAGCTCGCTGATCGGGTGCTGCGCGCCGTTGCCGTTTTCCGCGCCTTCGTTCGCCAGCGGCGGCAGCGCGCGGACGATGTCGGAAGCGTGCAGGAACGCGGCGCGTTCCAGGCCGATCTCGACGAACGCCGCCTGCATGCCGGGCATGACCCGGCTGACGCGACCCTTGTAGATGTTGCCAACGTAGCCGCGGCGCAGCGCACGTTCCACGTGCACTTCCTGCAGCATGCCGTTTTCCACCACAGCCACGCGGATTTCGCGCGGCGTAACGTTGATCAGGATTTCTTCGCTCACGGGGCGATATTCATAGTCTGCACAATACGTTATAGCCGGGCTCGGCCTGGCTTGTCGAATCGGTCACTGGCGCAGCCCGAACAGGCGCAACAGCTGCGCCGTCTCGTGGAGCGGCAGCCCCATCACGCCGGAATAACTGCCCGACAAGTGCGGCACGAACGCCGCGGCGCGACCCTGTATCGCGTAGGCGCCGGCCTTGCCGCGCCATTCACCGCTGGCGACATAGGCCGCGATTTCCGGCCCGGCCAGCGCGGCGAAGCTTACCTCAGTCTGGCTGAACCGGTGCGCCTCGCGCCCCGCCGCCACGCACCAGACCGACGACAATACGCGGTGCGTACGCCCGGCCAGGCGCGCCAGCATGTCGGCCGCCTGGGCCGCATCGGCCGGCTTGCCGAACACGTCGCCGTCGAGCACCACTTCGGTGTCCGCCCCCAGCACCACCGCGTCCGGCACGCCCGCGACCGCCGCCAGCCCCGCCCTCGCCTTGTCGCGCGCCACGCGGCTGACATAGTCCTCAGCGGATTCGCCCGCGGCGCGCACTTCCGGCACATCGACGTCGACCACGGTGAACGCCTGGCCGAGGGTTTCGAGCAACTCGCGCCGGCGCGGCGACTGCGAAGCGAGGTAGAGCATGCGGCGGTTCCGAAGGCAAAGTGCGCGACGATACCACGCGGCTCGTCATGGCCGTCTGTCGCCGTACGCCTCGCTTACGGTTGCGCTGCGAGCTTGGTGAGTTCCGCCTTGGCCGCGAGCGTCTGCGGGTGGTCGGCGCCGAGCGTCGCGGCGCGCAGCGCGGCGGCTTGGGCGAGCAAGTCGCGGCTTTGCGCGCGCGTGGCGGGATCTGCCAGCAGCAGCATGCCGAGCGCGAAACGCGCGTCGGCCGAATAGAAATGCATGCCGTCGGGCGGCAGCAGCAGGGCGTGCGACGCGATCGCGGCGCGGTATTCCGCCGCCGCCTCGGCCTCGCGTCCGGCGAGTGCGAGCGTGCGGCCGTACAGGTCATGCACCTGCGCCGCATCGAGCGACTTCTCGCCCTGGCTCGCCAGCACGCCGGCGCGCGCCTTGGCGCCGAGATCGAGCGCGCCGGCGATGTCGCCGCCCTGCGCGCGCGCCAGCGCGAGCGCCGCGCGCGTGGCGTCGACGTCGGCGATCGCGTGCGCTGCGGCCAGGTCGAGGCTCGCCGTGAACGCGTCGGCGGCCGCCTCGTGCCGTCCGCGCCGCAGCTCGATCGTGCCCAGCGCCGCCTGCGCCTCGACGTGCAATTGCTGATCGCCGTTCGGGTGCTGCGCGCAGAACGCGAGTGCCGCGCGCACGTGCCCAGCCGCTTCGTCGTAGCGCTGCAGGGCGGTCAGCATCTCGCCGAGATTGAGCTCGATTTCAGCGATCACGTCCAGATGCGGCGGCGACTGCAGGCGGCTGCTGTCGAGCAGCGTGGCCATGTGCGCCTGGGCCTGTTTCAAGTCGCCCGCGTAGGCCTCGTCGATCGCCAGCATCTGACCGATGCGCAGCGTGCGCGTGCTGCTTTCGCCGTAGGCTTGGCGCGTGGAGTCCCACGCCTGCCCCAGATAGCGTGCGGCCTCCGCGTAGCGGCCGAGGTTCTGCAGGCTGGAGCCGTAGCCGAGC
>Ga0207702_10003138_pt1 | contig 15324 bp, 18 predicted proteins | sample KBSCornC62_FD_184302 | JGI IMG/M metagenome (GOLD analysis project Ga0207702, IMG submission 184302) | Corn rhizosphere microbial communities from Kellogg Biological Station, Michigan, USA - KBS Corn C6-2 (SPAdes) (version 2) | ecosystem: Host-associated > Plants > Roots > Rhizosphere > Soil ...
CGGTTTTTGGTACCGTCATTCGGAGGTTCGAATCCTCCCGCCCCAGCCAGTATAAAAATCCAGTTATAAAGATCGTCTGCTTTTGGGGCAGACAAGTCCAGTTCGAGGTGCCTGGGCGGGCTCTGAGGCGACGTCTTTGATCCTTGTCAGAGGACCCCATAAATCGAAAGGGTGCTGCAGCAGCTGAACACGCTTAGGCCGGCAATCCTTTTCCAATTGGCATAGGACAGGAGCAGTTTAGGCGGCTGCCCATTTTGGTGGCGAGCAGTCGTAGTGGTCGAACAGTGCCGTCACTCGCCGTTCCATGGATGCTCAAACCGCCGTATGCCGGTCGATCCAACGCGGGGACGACCGGCAGGATATTGCGGTGCGCGTTATTTGCCGCCAGGATTCCGGCAATTGTCGCGGATCTTGCGCGTGCAGGTCGGATACTTTTTCATCGGCTGATTGGCGGCGGGGCTGTTCGCGGACGACGGAGGCGATGACGCCGGTTGGACGCTGGGGGTTGAGTTCATGCCGTTGGACGACGGCATCGGATCGGCGGGGGGAGGCGTGGTCTCAGTTGTGGGCGCCGCACTTGGGTCAGTGGTCGCCGGCGCATTTCCAGATGGCATTGCGTCCTGCGCCATGGCGGGGGCGACCAGCATCAAAGAGGCGAGGACGAGGATCGTTTTCATAACAGGACCTTTCAAACGGGGATACCGCGCCACCGTAACGTTCGAATCAAAAATTGGTCGCACGCGCGCAATCATTCACTTCTTGAGGCGATTGCGGCTGCGATGTCGCTCGGCTCATGCGCTGCTAGAGCGAAGTTTAGTCGGCGAGATTTTCTGCGGTGCGCGTGATCTTTTCGAGCGTTGCGGAAAAGCGGCTAAGCTCGTCGGGATCGATCGTGTCGAAAATGCGTGCTTCGAGCGCCAGCGCATGCGGCGCGACCCGCCGGTACAACTCGGCGCCCTGATCGCTTAGAGAAAGCCGATGCGATCGGCCATCGCTGGAGTTGGGCGCCCGCACGATCAGCCCTCGATGGGACAGAGCGATCGCAGCACGGCTGACAGTGACCTTGTCCATTTTCGTGCGCTTGCCGATCTCCTGCTGGGTCAGCCCGTGCGTTTCAGCGAGCACTGCGACGAGGCGCCATTCGGGCACCGACAGGCCAAACAGCTTGGCATAGGCGCGCGAGATGACGTCGCTGACCGTGTTGGACGCGATCGAGAGCCGGTAGGGGAGGAAGTTGTGGAGCCGCAGGGTTTTTTCAGGCATCGCCAAACAAGTATCATTTGACACCAGTCAGCTAAAGCATAAAATAGTTTCAGACGTAACTATATCGTCCTGGAGAGTGGCGTGCCCGATATTTTCGAAAATCCGATCGGCCTCGACGGCTTTGAATTCGTGGAGTTTTGTGCGGCCGAGCGCGGGCTGCTGGAGCCTGTTTTCGAAGCAATGGGTTTCGTTCGGATTGCGCGCCACCGCTCCAAGGATGTCGAGCTTTGGCGCCAGGGGGCCATCAACCTGATCGCCAATTATGAGCCCGGTTCGCCTGCGGCTTATTTCGCTGCAGAGCATGGCCCGTCAGCGTGCGGGATGGGCTTTCGCGTGCGCGATGCCCATAAAGCTTATCCCGAACTCCTGGCGCGGGGCGCAGAAGCCGTGGAAACCAAGACCGGCCCGATGGAGCTGCGGCTGCCCGCCGTTCGCGGTATCGGCGGCGCGATCATCTATTTGGTTGATCGCTACGGTGACGAGCTTTCGATCTATGACATCGACTTTGAATATCTGCCCGGCGTCGAGCGCCATCCCCAGGGAGCCGGACTTCGGATCATCGATCATCTGACGCACAATGTTTATGGCGGTCGGATGGACTATTGGGCGCGCTATTATGAGCGGCTCTTCAATTTCCGGGAGATCCGCTACTTCGATATCAAGGGCGAATATAGCGGGCTAACCAGCCGCGCCATGACCGCGCCTGACGGCCTGATCCGCATCCCTCTCAACGAGGAAGGGAAGGCCGGCGGCGGCCAGATCGAGGAATTTCTGCGTGCCTATAATGGCGAAGGCATTCAGCACATCGCCTTTCTGTGTGACGATCTGATCGCGACGTGGGACAAGCTCAAAGCATTCGGCACGCCCTTCATGCCATCGCCGCCGGCGACCTATTACGACATGCTGGAGGAGCGGCTGCCCCGCCATGGCGAACCCGTCGCCGAACTTCAGCACCGCGGCTTGTTGCTTGATGGCTCGACCGACGAGGGAGACCCGCGTCTTCTGCTGCAGATTTTCTCGCAGACCATGATCGGTCCGGTGTTCTTCGAATTCATCCAGCGCAAAAAGGACGAAGGATTTGGCGAGGGCAATTTCACCGCCCTGTTCAAGTCGATCGAGCGTGACCAGCTGCAGCGCGGAGCGCTGGCCGGGGAGAAGGCGGCATGAACGCGCCCTTTTCGCTAAGCCGGATCCATCATGTCGCCTATCGCTGCAAGGACGCCAAGGAGACAGTGGAATGGTATCAGCGCGTGCTTGGCATGCGCTACACCACGGCCTTTGCGGAGGATCATGTGCCGTCGACCGGCCAATATGATCCCTATATGCATGTGTTTCTGGATTGCGGCGGCGGCAATGTGCTCGCCTTTTTCGAGTTGCCCGAACAGCCCGAGATGGGACGTGACGAGAATACGCCGGCCTGGGTCCAGCACATCGCGTTCGCGGTTTCCGATCTGGCAACGCTACTCGCCGCCAAGGCGCATATCGAGGCGCACGGAGTGGACGTGCTTGGCCCGACCTATCACGGCGTTTTCCGCTCGATCTATTTTTTCGATCCCAATGGCCATCGAATTGAACTGGCATGCGATATCGGCACCAAGGAGCAATATGCAGAGCTTGAGCGGCTGGCGCCCCTGATGCTTGAAGAATGGTCACACACCAAAAGGGCGCCCCGCCACGCTGAATGGCTGCACAAGGAGCAGCAGAGCTGATGGTGTCGACCGATTTTACGCACGATCCCGCGGCGAAGAGCTGGATCGAGAGCGCAAATGGGCATCGCGATTTTCCGGTCCAGAATCTTCCGCTCGGCATCTTTTCGTCCGATGGCCAGCCGGCGCGGGGCGGCATCGCAATCGGCGACGAAATACTCGATCTCGCTGCAGTCGCCGATCTGTTGGAGGGAGAGGCAGGCGAGGCAGCAAAGTTGGCGGGACAAGCAACGCTCAACAATCTGCTGGGGCGCGGAAACGCTGCATTGCGTGCGCTGCGTCACGGAGTGTTTCGATTATTGACCGGTCCCGAACGAGCGGCGGTGCGCGCTGCGCTGTTTCCAGCCACGCGCTGCACCCTGCACCTGCCGGTGAAAATTGGTGACTACACGGATTTTTACGCGGGCATCCATCACGCTGTGAATGTCGGGAGCCTGTTCCGCCCCGAAAATCCGCTGTTGCCCAACTATAAATATGTCCCGATCGGCTATCACGGCCGCGCGTCGTCGGTCCGTGTATCGGGAGCCGATGTCGTCCGACCCAATGGGCAAATCAGGTCGCGCGAAGCGAGCTCGCCCTCCTTCGGACCCAGCAGGCGGCTGGATTACGAACTCGAAATGGCGGTCTGGGTGGGGCGAGGAAACAGCTTGGGGCAGCCTGTTCCGATCGACGACGCGCAGGACCATATCGCCGGGCTGTCCCTGCTCAACGACTGGTCTGCGCGGGACATCCAGGCATGGGAATCACAGCCGCTCGGCCCATTTCTTGCCAAGAGTTTCCACAGCAGCGTCTCCCCGTGGATCGTGACGATGGATGCGCTTGCGCCTTATCGGGTGGCGCAGCCCCCAAGACCAGCGGGAGACCCCGAGCCGCTGCCCTACCTTCTCGATGCGGCCGATCAGGCGCATGGTGCGTTTAATGTGGCGATGGAGGTGCACATCCTTTCCGCGCGCATGCGCGCGGCGGGCGTGCCGCCTTACCGGCTGAGCCGCAGCCATATGACGGCCATGTATTGGACCGCTGCGCAGCTCCTGACGCATCACATGTCCAACGGCTGCAATCTTCAGCCCGGCGACCTGCTCGGCACCGGAACGCTGTCAGGCGGTGAGGAGGAGAGCAAGGGCAGCCTGCTCGAACTTTGCCAAGGCGGCAAGCGGTCAATCGCGCTGCCGGGGGGGGAGACCCGCACGTTCCTGGAAGACGGTGACGAAGTAATCCTGACGGCGTTCGCGGAGACGCCTGGTTTCGCCCGAATTGGTTTCGGGGAATGCCGGGGCACGATTATGGCTGCGCCATGCCGCATCGGGAATTGATCCTTCACGGATATTGGCGCTCCGGAACAAGCTATCGCACGCGGATCGCGCTCAACCTCAAAGGCGTTGCCTATCGCCAGCATCCCGTCAACCTTCTGGCGGGCGAACAAGCTGCCGAGACGTACCGTGCGCTCAACCCGCAAGCGCTCGTGCCGGCACTTGAGGCTGGCGACACGGTGCTTACGCAAAGCAGCGCCATCATAGAATGGCTGGAAGAGCGCTACCCCGATCCACCGCTGCTTCCGGTGAACCCGGATGAGCGTGCGGTCGTTCGGGCAATGGCGATGACGGTCGCATGCGACATCCACCCGCTCAACAATTTGCGGGTGCTGAAGGTGCTCAAACATGATTTCAAGGCGGATGAAGATGGCAGGAACGGCTGGATTGCGCGCTGGATCGAGGAGGGCTTCACCGCCCTGGATGCGATGATCGTCCGTTACGGAGGCACATACGCCTTTGGCGATCACCTCACGATCGCTGATTGCCACCTCGTGCCGCAGGTCTATTCAGCCGAGCGCTTCAACGTTCCGCTCGATCGCTTTCCGGCGCTTTGTCGCGTGGCGGAAAATGCCCGGAAGCATCCAGCGGTCGCGGCCGCTCATCCCGATCAGCAGCCTGACGCACAACGATCTTAGATGCACGCAACGCGTGAGCGCAGCGGCAGCCTTTGACTCCGGGACTATCCTTAGTGCCAGGCATGCGCAGATCTGCAATGAAAGGCTATGGTGGATCTCAAGCGATCGGACGAAAAGGACCTGCTTCGGCAGGCTGCTTTGTTTCGGCGAATGGCTGCCATGGTCCGGGATCGCGGTGTGGCCGAACGGCTCACCGCTTTTGCCGCCGAGCTTGAGCGCGACAGCGAGAACTCAATGTCCGCAATGACCGCAGCCGCTATCGGCTGACATCTCCCTCCAGCGCCGCATGGGCCAGAACTTCTGCACGGTAATGGTTAAGTGGACGATCATCGTCGCCAAAGGCTTCACGCAATATTTTCGTGGTCAGCGAATCTAATTCCATCGCCCGCGGCGTTCGGTTTTCCGATACGCACTTCCAAACTGGACTCACCAAAGAACGCGACATCGGCTCTCTCCTGCCTGCCGTCAGCGGGCAATGAAGAATGTATAACTGAAGTTAGTTAAAAAGTCGTGAAAATCTGCTCATGAATTGATCAACGTGTCTAAGCCGCGGCGGATCGAGCAACTGTTGCGGCAATTTGATGGAATGCTGGCTCCGTAACAAACCTGAGTGATCATTCAGCGGATTCGTGCGATGGCCAATCCATGGCGCACTGCAAGACCTTAGCCGGTATCCATCAGGACCTTCTTTCGAAGGAGCAGGAGGATCGGCGGATGCGGATTCAGCACTACCTCGGCGCCGCCTCCAATGCTTCCGATCCCCGAGATGCCTTGCGCTTTCGCGGCCTTGCCGAGCATCTCATGGCGGTGGATAATCCGTCGCCGAAATCGACGATGGGCGCTGGCCAAGCGGCATTGCGTGACGTGCTGGCACAGCAACGCTCTTCATACTGATCCAACCACCGCCATATTCATGGCAGCGCGGCTTGCTGGAACGCTAATGCATGGCGGGCGTAGATTGCGCGTCCGCAGTTTGTTAGCGGGGATGAATGGTTTCCGGTTCGGGTTCAATGCGGACAGGATTATCGATCATGTCGCCGGCTGCTCTGGCCAGGCGGGCGCTCATTCGTAACGTACGCGCCGTCTTCAACGATCAATCGCGCGGCGAAAAGCCCGTGGTACGCAGTCCGCAAAGCATGTTCGGTCCTGGTTCGGTGATCTGGCGGGTGCATGGCGACGTCGTCACGATGATGGTCGGCGGAATGTCGGCGCTTCTGTTGCAGATGCTTCATCCTGCAGTGCTGGGCGGCGTATGGGATCATTCCAACTTCCGGGAAGACATGCTCGGCCGGTTGCGCCGAACCGCGCGCTTTATTTCGCTCACCACCTATGCGTCGCGCGAGGACGCGGAAGCCGCGATGGCGCGCGTGCGCACGGTGCATGCGCAGGTGAGCGGCACGCTGCCCGACGGAACCAACTATTCGGCTGACGACCCGCAGCTACTGGCCTGGGTGCACGTTTCCGAAGCATTGTCATTTTTGAACGCACGCATCCGTTATGCCGAACCTGGCATGCCGCATGTGGATCAGGATCGCTATTTCGAAGAGATGTCGGGCATCGCGCTTGCGCTCGGGGCTGACCCGGTTCCGCGCAGCCGTGCCGCGGCCGAGCAGCTCGTGGAAAGAATGCGACCGCAACTATTATGTGACGCGCGCACGCGCGAGATCGCTGCGATCGTGCTCAAGCAGCGGCCCGATAATCTTGCCATGGCGGCGGCGCAGCGGGTGATCGGCCAGGCCGCGGTGGATCTGCTGCCTGACTGGGCTCGGGAGATGCATGGCCTGCGCAGCACATTCGTGACTCGCCCATTCGTTCGCACAAGTACCTTGGCAATGGCGAAAACGTTGCGCTGGGCATTTCGCTAAGCGGTCCGATGGCGCGCTTGGCTGAGCCGGCGGACCCGCAGCGCGATCAGCAATGCTGGCTCTGCAGTCGGCCCCTGGGTCGTAAGATCGAATGGCATCATCCCACACCGAAGAGCAGGGGAGGGCGCATCACCGTCCCGGTGCATCCGATCTGCCACCGCACCCTCCATGCATTCTTCTCCAACGCCGAGCTCGGCCAGTTCGAAAGAAAGCGACTTGCGCCTGCGAGCCAGCCGCGACTGGACGGCTTCATGCGCTGGATTGCCGGAAAACATCCGGATTTCAACGCGCCCACGCGCACGCGGCGGCGCTGACGATCGGTCGCTTATGGACCGGCGGCCGTTGCGCCCGATCGGGTCGGCCCGCTTCCTCGAACACGCAAGTGCGGAACGGAAGCATGACGTCAAAGTTTCCTAGGCGAGCGGGCACGATGATCGAGGTGACGATATGGACCGCTTTCCTGCGTTGACATGTCAGCTCCTGGCGGCGCTTGCATGCGCGATCACCGGTGGACTGGCGGCGGCCCAAGCGACGGTCAACAGCGCCCACTTATCTGCGAGATCGTCGAGCACTGGCCTTGCCGAGCAAGAAACGGACAGTGCATGTTCCGGCTGCTCCGAGCGGGAGGCCGGCTATCGTTGGGCGATCGGGCAGGGTATCCACTCGCCGCAGGCCTGTCTCGACGAAAGCTGGGAGTTCAGATCCGGTTGCCTGCTCTATTTGATGCGCCGGGATTGATCGTATTGCTCTCCATTGCATCCAACCCCCCTTCATCCCTATGTGCGAGACAGTTCGCAGATAGAAGTGATGGGGTTTCATGGTCGAGACGGTCCATAGCGCAATGCTCATTCTCGGTTCGGGGCCGGCAGGCCTGACCGCGGCCATCTATGGCGCCCGCGCGGGGATGAAGCCGATCGTCATCCAGGGGCTGGAGCCAGGCGGCCAATTGATGACGACCACGGACGTCGAGAATTTTCCTGGCTTTCGCGAGGTCATCCAGGGCCCGTGGCTGATGGACGAGATGCGGGCGCAGGCCGAACATGTTGGCGCGCAGATGGTCTATGACATGATCGCGGAAGTCGATCTCTCGCGCCGTCCGTTCCGGCTGACCGGAGACGGTGGAACCATCTATACGGGTGATACGCTGGTGATCGCGACGGGCGCGCAAGCGCGCTGGCTGGGCCTCGAGAGTGAGACCCGGTTGCGCGGTCAGGGCGTTTCCGCCTGCGCGACTTGCGACGGCTTTTTCTATCGCGGCAAGAAGGTTGCAGTGATCGGCGGCGGCAACACGGCGGTCGAGGAGGCATTGTACCTCACCAATCACAGCCAGGACGTGACGCTCGTTCATCGTCGCGACACGTTGCGCGCCGAAAAGATCCTGCAGGAGCGGCTGTTCGCCCACCCCAATGTCAAAATCCTCTGGAACAAGGCGGTGGAAAGCTTCGTCGGGGGAGAGAATAATGCGGGGCTGATCGGGCTCGACCTGCGCGACACTGCCACCGGCAAGATCTCGCGGCTGGATCTCGACGGGGCTTTTGTAGCGATCGGCCATGAACCGGCGACCGCCCTGTTTCGCGGGCAGCTCGAGATCGATGGCGATGGTTATTTGGTCGTCGAGCCGGGAACTGGCCGAACGGCTATTCCCGGCGTGTTTGCCTGTGGCGACGTTATGGACAAGGTCTACCGGCAGGCTGTCACCGCAGCGGGCACGGGCTGCATGGCGGCGCTCGATGCGGAACGCTATCTTGCCGAGGCACGGTTTGAGGCCAGCGTAGCGGCCTAGCCGACGATGGCTGTCCTTATATGCGCGGTCAGCCATTCCATATCGGCCGTGCTGGCGAAGCTGTGCGAGCCGCTATCGCGCAGCGCCAAGCGGATGTTCGGCTGCTTTGCTGCTTTCCTGCCGGCAGCCCCACGATATTGAGCGAGGAACGCCTGCGCAGTCGCGTCTTGGGAGGCGAGCAGGATATGGATCGGGCCGGTAAATGTCGAAAATGACGACATGACGTCATTTGCAAGACGTTGATCCGAACGGGAGAAGGCGGTGCGTAAGCCGTTGACCAGAGACTTCGGGTTGAAGTCTCCGGTGACGAGTCGTCGCCAGTCCTCAGGCCTCAGCAGCCGATAGCGATAATGTGCACGCACGGCAGCGGGCGGCGGCCTGTTGGGTTCCGCCGACACCACCCAGGGATTGAGCAGCATCAAGCCTTCTAGGCCAACGGGCGCACCATAGAGGGCGAGCGCGGTAGCCCCATCGCAAAGCCCGAGACCCCAGACTCTCCGCAGACTGGGACAGGCGGCCGTGAACGCCACCAATGCAGCGTGGATATCGGGAGCGCTACCCAAATAACCGGGATCATTTCCGCCGCTGTCGCCAACCCCGCGGCGATCGAAGCGGAATGTCGAGATGCCGGAGGCAGCGAGATCACGGGCCAATGTCGCCATCAGCCGATGGGGGCCGATCCGGGTCTGGCGACCACCAGTAACGATCAGGACGCCGGTCTCCCCCATGGCGCCATCAAGCGTGCCGACCAATTGGTCGCCCTCGCAGTCGAAGGTCAGGACGCGGCGCATGTAGCGATCCATTGCGCCAGATCATCCGCCAGAGCGTTGGCCAATACCTCATCGTTGCCGGGTTCAGCCAGCCGCCACGGTGCAATGCCGTCGGGCCTAACCGGCGTTTGCCGTAACGGACCGGTGGGGGACTGGGGCGTAGCGGCGTCGAGGGCCGCCACCATGGCCTCGTTTAGCCTATAGCCCGCATGATCCTGCTGGTCCGCGGCGCCGCGGATCCGGCGCGCCTGCCGCATCGGCCGAAGCAGCTCGGCGCCGGTGGCCGGAGCGAAACGCCACCAAGCTTTGGCTGACGCGGTGTGATCAATCAATGCTCCGCCGCGCAATGCTGCAATGAACGGAAGTGTGCCGTTCTTCTTCTCCACGAACCTCGCCGCATCGGCGACTGCATGTTGCCACCCTGGGAATGTCACATCGGCCATGTCGATCAAGCTCTCGCCCGTGCCGGGTATATCAGGAATAGAGCAGCCGATGTCGTAGGATTGGAGGGCGCGCCCAACCTGTACCGCAATGCGCCGGAGAAAATTCCGTTCTTCAAATAATGATTCGATTAGAACAACCTGGGTTGCGTAACTCGCTCCAAATCTGAGAATTAACTCTTCACCGCCACCGGTTGGATAAAAATAAGCAACGGCCGCTGGGAGGGTCATCCCTGCGTCTTGTGTTCCGCGAAGCGGAGGAGTGCGCCGAAGCTCGCCAGCATCTCGCCATCGATGTCATCGTCATCGATGATGATGTGCAGCCGATCCTCCATCTCGGTGAGCAGACCGGCGACCGCCATCGAGTCCAGCTCGGGCAGCGCGCCGAACAACGGCGTGTCATCATCGAACATTGCCACCCGAGTTGGATTAATCCCCAGCACGTCGGCCAAAACCGCCCTTACGATTGCGTCGACGTTGCTCCCCTGCGCCATCAGCTCATCTTCCGACCCGTTTGTCGCGCCCGCCTAACCTTTGCCCGGGCTGCAGACAAGGTGTCGCGAAGCGCACCAACGCCGCCCTGGAGCGTAGCCGGGTTATGAAGGCGAAGCCGGTACAATGGCCGAACCTGATCCATCCACTGCGCCTTATAAGGCTCGTTCCCCGTTCCGAAATCGATCAGCTGCACTTTGTCGACATCAATCACGTACCTGAACATGGCGGCACTGAGGACTGTGCCTGGCGACTTGGCGCGACAAGATTCGCGATGGGCGAGCTTATGAATGGTCGCTTCGCCATTTTCGACGAGCCACAATTGCGCGGCCACCGGCTTGCCGCTCGCGAGCGCGAGACCCAGCCGCAGCGTTCCCGCCTTGCCTTCCGCTTCCGCGAGGGCTCGCAAAAATGCTGGCGATCCTTCGGTCGGCTTCCAGCTTTCCTTGTAGACATCCTCATAGCATTGCCAGGCAAATGCATTAAATTCCGAGATAATTCTGATCTCGAGGTCACTCGCACCTTCTTTGCGGCGGATTGTGTTTTGGAGCTGGCTCGGGCGAGCTTGTAGGAAATGCCGCCAATCTATTCCGGCCGTGCGGACCTCCCAGTTAGACGTGGCGGTACTGCGCCGACCTATCCAGCCAGCGTTGCGAAACGGCAATTCGAGGATGTCTGCTTGGTCCGGCGGCAGCGGCGCCAGCTCGATTGAGGCGAGATGGAGGTTGGTACGCAGATAATCTCCGATCGCTTCTACCAGAGCGGGAACTGGTCGCCCGCTGGAGACCATGCCCGTCTTGAGCGAATACCAATTCGCCAACGCCGCTGCTTTTTGGCCTTGGCGGGAGAGAAACAGCCATGCGGCGTTAGCACCATCGCGCGCGCGCACGATCAATGGCGATCCTTCCGGCGGACAATGGCCGACCACCAGCCGATACCAGTCCAGCCGATCGAACAGGCTCGGCTGGCGCGCTCGATCGAGCGCGCCCGCGGCATCGGTTGCGACCGCCTCGATATCGGTGAAGGCGGCAAGTTCAATCGGCATCGCGCTCCCGCCAACAAGCTTTCTCTGATCGAGCCGATGTGGCAGTGCCAGAGCCGATCATGCAAGCCCCCGATGTTGCCGCCCGTCCGATCGATGCACTGACCAGCTGCGGCGCGCCCGATGCGCCCGCGTTGGTGGATCGGGAGGGTATGCTCAGCTTTGCGGAACTGGAGGCGGGTGTAGGCGCTCTGGCCGTTCAGCTTCTGGCGGCTGGCTGCAAGCCTGGCGACCGTGTGGCAAGCTGGCTGAACAAGACGCGTGTCGCCTGCCTGATGCCATTGGCGGCGGCGCGCGCCGGCCTCATTCACGTTCCAATCAATCCGCTGCTCAAACATGCGCAGGTCGCGCATATCCTTCAGGATAGCGGCGCGCGGCTCCTGGTAACGGGCGAGCAACGTCGGGTGACGCTGACCGGGGCGGACGTGCCATCGGCTTGCGCGATCACCAATGAAACAGCGCTCACATTTGACGGTGACGTCATGACGTCATCGGGTGCCGACCCACGGAATATCGCGGCAATTCTGTATACCTCGGGCTCGACCGGCCGCCCCAAGGGCGTGGTGCTCAGCCATGTCAATCTCTGGCTGGGCGCTGAGTCGGTGAGGCAGTATCTTGGGCTGGCGCCCTCGGATCGCACATTGTGCCTGCTGCCGCTGAGTTTCGATTATGGGCAGAACCAGCTCTTTTCCACATGGATGGCGGGTGGCTGCGTGGTGCCATTCGATTATTTGATGGCGACCGATGTGATGAAAGCCGTCGGGCGTTTCGGGATCAGCGTCCTTGCCGGCGTGCCGCCGCTATGGACCCAGCTTGCCGACGCCAAATGGACGCCGCCGGCCGCCCAACAATTGCGAATCATTACCAATAGCGGCGGCAGGCTTCCCGTGCCTTTGATCCGCCGGTTGCGTTTGCTGTTTCCCCGCGCGGCGCTGCACAGCATGTACGGCCTCACCGAAGCATTCCGTTCGACCAGCCTTGATCCGGCTTTGATCGACGCGCATCCCGATTCGATCGGCACTGCCGTTCCGCTGGCGGAGGTGATGGTGGTTCGACCCGATGGCAGCATCGCTGCCGATGATGAGCCCGGCGAGCTTGTGCATGCCGGGCCGCTGGTCGCGCAGGGTTATTGGCACGATGCGGAGCAGACCGCGCTTCGCTTTCGGCCTGCGCCTCCTGCATCGATCTGCGGCGGCGTCGCGGTTTGGTCGGGCGATACGGTCGTGCGCGGCGGCGATGGCTTGCTTCGTTTTGTCGGGCGGGACGATGAAATGATCAAGACTGCGGGTAATCGTGTGAGCCCCACCGAAATCGAGGAGGCCGCTATAGCGAGCGGTTTCGCGCGCGAAGCCGTGGCCTGTGGCGTGCCTGACCAGACGATGGGGGAGGCGATCGCGCTGGCGATCGCCGGGCGTCCGGAGGACGAAGCGGCGCTGAGACAATATTTCAAGCGGGAGTTGCCCAATTTCATGCAGCCGCGCGCGATTCTTACGCTCGAAGCTTTGCCGCGCAACGCCAATGGCAAGCTCGACCGCACAGCGATCAAGGGCATGTTCAAGGCATGAAGCCGGCAGGTACCATCCCCAAGGATTTCCTCCCCGCTTCCGGCGCGTTGAAGATCGGCGGACATGACGTGTCACAGATCGTCGCTCAGGCTGGCGATACGCCGCTGTTTGTCTATGATGCGGCGATCATCCGCCGGCGGGTTGAACAGTTTCGCGCTGCCATGCCACCGGAAATGGGTTTGCATTACGCCGTCAAAGCAAATCCTTACGCACCAATCCTAAATCACATTATGAGCTTAGCCGATGGCTTCGACGTGGCCTCTGGCGGTGAGCTGGACATGGCACTGGCGGCGGGAATGCCTGCCGATCGCATTTCGATGGCGGGCCCAGGCAAGCGCGATCGGGAACTGACGGCCGCAATTAAGGCAGGGATCACTATCAACCTGGAATCGGAGGGCGAAGCCGCACGCGCTCTGGCGATCGCGACGCAGCTTGGCGTGCGTCCGCGCCTCGCAATCCGCGTCAACCCGAGCTTCGAGATCAAGGGATCGGGCATGCGGATGGGCGGCGGTGCGAAGCCGTTCGGCGTCGATGCCGAGCGGGTCCCGGAGCTGGTGCGAACGCTTATTGCCGAAGGTGCGGATTGGCGGGGATTCCATATCTTCGCCGGTTCGCAGGCGCTGGATAGCACGGCCATCATCGCGTCGCAGCGGGCGACACTCGATCTTGTGACGCAATTGTCCGAAGCGGCGGGCACTTTCCCGCCCTTGGTCAATCTGGGCGGAGGCTTCGGTATCCCCTATTTTCCAGGCGAGCAGCCGTTGAATATCGAAGAGATCGGAATTGAGCTTTCATCGATTTTGAATAATCGATCACAAATGCTTGTGAAATCGCATTTTTGTATCGAACTTGGTCGATGGCTGGTCGGCGAGGCAGGGGTTTACTTGACCCGCGTCGTCGATCGCAAGCAGAGCCATGGCGAGACTTTCCTGATCGTCGATGGCGGGCTCCATCACCAGCTCGCCGCCAGCGGCAACTTCGGAACGGTGGTGCGCCGAAACTATCCGATCGCCATCGCCAACCGGTTCGACGCCGAGCCGGAGGAAGAGGTGACGGTGGTCGGCTGCCTTTGCACGCCGCTCGACCGGCTTGCGGATAAGGTGTTGCTGCCCCGTGCCGAAGTGGGTGACCTCATCGCAATCTTCATGGCCGGGGCCTATGGCCTCACAGCGAGCCCCAGTGCCTTTTTGGGACACCCTTTACCTAAGGAAATCATGGTCGATCACGGCTTTGTCGCTTAGGCCTAACCCTGTTTTAACCTGAACAGCCCATAGCGGACCCTGAATCCGGAGATCTACTCGCCGGATCGGATAGATTCAGGTTGCGAAAGGGCGGTCTAAATGGGGCTCCAGAAAAACGTGCGGCTCATTCTGGGCCTCATGGCGGCGGCAAGCGCGAGCATGGCGGCAGCCAAGCCTGCCGATGAGCTTCCTTCGGCGTCCTTCGTCGGCACCCATGAGGGGCCGGGCGAGGAATATGTCATCGGCCCGCTCGACCAGCTTACCATCTTCGTATGGCGCAATCCGGAGCTTGGCGCGAAGGTTCAGGTGCGCCCGGATGGTCGCATCACGACGCCGCTGATCTCCGATCTCCCCGCCGTGGGGCGCACACCCGCGCAGCTTTCCGACGACATCCGCGCCGCGCTTTCCAAATATATCCAGGATCCGATCGTCTCGGTGATCGTGGAGAATTTCTCGGGCACCTATTCGCAGCAGGTTCGCATCGTTGGCGCCACCGAGAAGCCCGCCTCGCTGCCCTATCGCGCGAACATGACGCTGCTTGACGCCATGATCGCCGTGGGCGGTCTCAATGAATTTGCTTCCGGCAATAATGCGCGGCTGATCCGCTTCGACCGCAAGAGCGGCAAGCAGATCGAATATAAGCTCAAGATCGCGCGCCTGCTCAAAAAGGGTGACGCGTCGGCCAATGTGAAGCTCGAGCCGGGCGACGTCATCATCATCCCCGAAAGCATGTTCTAGGCCGCAGCGGATGAACGCAATCTACGAGGAAATCCGCATTGCGCTGCACATGATCTGGCGGCGGCGCTGGCTGGCGCTGGCCGTGGCATGGGCAGTGTGCATCCTCGGATGGCTGGTCATCTCGCTGATCCCCAACAAATATCAATCGCACGCCAAGGTGCTCGTCCAGACCCAATCGCTGTTGCCGGGGCAGGTTGGGATAACCCCCGGCGATGCGCAGCAGGATATCGACCATGTCCGCCAGACGCTGACCTCGACCGAAACCCTGCTCAAGGTGGTCCGCGCGACCGATGCGGGGCGGCAGGCACGCACGGATGCGGATGTCGCCGCGATGGTCGGCAACGTCGCGCAGGGGATCAAGCTGGTCGTGCAGCCGGACAATCTTTTCGAAATCTCGGCGGAGACGAGCATTGGCGGACTTTCCGATCGTCAGAATGCCCAATTCTCGCATGACGTTGTGCAGAAGCTGAT
>Ga0207702_10003139_pt1 | contig 15321 bp, 16 predicted proteins | sample KBSCornC62_FD_184302 | JGI IMG/M metagenome (GOLD analysis project Ga0207702, IMG submission 184302) | Corn rhizosphere microbial communities from Kellogg Biological Station, Michigan, USA - KBS Corn C6-2 (SPAdes) (version 2) | ecosystem: Host-associated > Plants > Roots > Rhizosphere > Soil ...
GGCAGCTGGCTGTTCCTCGGCGTAATCCTGACCAGCCTCGAGCTGCAGCCGGACACTGCCGCGGATGATGGGCAGCATTGCGGCTCATGCACGCGGTGTCTCGAGGCTTGCCCAACGCAGGCATTCATCGGCCCCCACCGGATCGATGCGCGGCGCTGCATCTCTTACCTGACGATCGAGCACGATGGCCCGATCCCCGATGAATTCCGCACCGCGATGGGCAATCGCATCTACGGCTGCGACGACTGTCTCGCCGTGTGTCCGTGGAACCGTTTCGCTGACGCCGCCGCGGCCAACCGCGCCTTTCTTCCGCGGGCGGAGCTCGCTGCCCCTCGCCTCGCCGACCTACTCGCGCTCGACGAGGCGGCCTTCCGCGAGATGTTCGCCGCTTCGCCGATCAAGCGAATCGGCGTGAAACGGATGATCCGCAACTGCCTAATTGCGGCAGGCAACAGCGGCGATCCGGTGCTGGCGACCGCAATCCGCCCGCACCTCGAGGATCCCGATGCAGTGATCGCCGAAAGCGCCGAATGGGCGCTTGCTCAGCTCGGATTTTCGAGCGCGAAAATGCAGGCGGCCTGAGCGATATCGACGCCCGAGGGCGACCGGGTATCGACATGGGTCACACGATAGGCCCCGCTCTGCGGATAGAGATAGGCATCGAGCACGCAGGTGCGCCCGCGAAACTGAAGCTTGAGGCTGTTGCCTTCGCGGATCTGGAGCGCCGGCTTTCCGAAATGGCCGACCAGCTCGTTGGGGGTCAGACCGAGGATCTGCCGCGCCTGGGGTGACGTCGGCTGGGGCTGCGGAATTTGCTGGGCCGGTTGCGGCTGCTCCGGGCGCGTTGCGCAGGCGGCGAGCAACAGGGTCGAGGCGATAATGAAGCGGCGCATTCTTGTTTCCTGTCATTGCGAGCGCAGCGAAGCAATCCACCGTCGATTGCCACAGCCACTTCGTGGCTTCGCAATGACGATTGTCTGAACGACGCTCGATCGCTACCCGGCGCCATCCCATCGATTTCCCGGAGATTTCATGACCGACCGCCGCCTCGACGTGCTCGCCATCGGCAATGCGATCGTCGACGTGATCGCCGATGCCGACGACGCGTTCCTCAACCGCGAGGGCATGCACAAGGGCGCGATGCGGCTGATCGACGAGGCCGAGGCGCACCGACTCTACGAAGCGATGCGCCCGGCGCGCGAGCTCAGCGGCGGGTCGGCCGCGAACACGGCCGCCGGCATCGCCTCGCTGGGATTGAAGGGCGCCTTCGTCGGCCAGCTCGCCAATGACCAGCTCGGGGAGATTTTCGCGCATGACATCCGCAGCCTCGGGGTCGAATTCGCAACGCCGCTTCGAAGCGACGTCGGGGCGACAGCGCGCTGCCTGATCCTGGTCACGCCCGACGCACAGCGCACGATGAACACCTTCCTCGGCGCCGCGCAAATGCTCGGCCCGGCCGCCGTGGAGCCGGCGCACGTCGCTCAAGCGAAGATTCTTTATCTCGAGGGCTATCTGTGGGACCCGCAGGCGCCCCGCAATGCCATGATGAAGGCGATGGACGCGGCGCGCGCTGCAGGGACGAAGGTCGCCTTCACCTTGTCGGACAGCTTCGTCGTCGATCGCCATCGTAAGCAGCTCTGGCAGCTCTGCCGGGACCGGCGGATCGACATCCTCTTCGCGAACGAGGCCGAGATCATGAGCCTCGCGGAACATGAGAGCGCCGAAGAGGCCGCACTTGCCGTCGCGGCCGAGGTCCCGACCGTCGTCGTGACGTGCAGCCACAAAGGTGCTTTCGCACTTTCCGGCGGCGAGCGCGCCGCCGTACCGGCCGAGCCCATCCGCGAGCTCGTCGATACGACCGGGGCCGGCGACCTGTTCGCGGCGGGCTTCCTCGCGGGCGAGGCGCGCGGCCTGGGCCTGGAGCCCTCGCTCAAGCTCGGCGCAATCTGCGCCGCCGAGGTCATCCAGCATTATGGCGCGCGCCCCGAGGCCGAGCTCAGGGCGCTTGCCGGCGATCTCCTCTAGTCGCGGTCCTGCGGAGGCACCGGCGCTCCGGGCATCGGCGCGACGCCGATCGATCCGGGCGCCTCGGCTGCCAGCTCCGGAACGTCCGTAATCCCGCGCGCAACGTTGCTGTGCCGGTATCCGTAGAGGAAATAGACGATCAGCCCGATCACGGTCCAGCTGACGAACAGCAGCTTGGATTCGTTGTTGAGGTTGATGAACAGCAGCAAGCAGCCGGCAATCGACAAAGGCGCGACGATGAACAGCGCGGGCGTCCGGAACGGTCGCGGCCTATTCGGATCCTTCTTGCGCAAGATCATGACGCCCAGGGACACTGCCGCGAAGGCGAATAGCGTTCCCGCGTTCGAATAATCGGCCAGCGTGCCGACGGGCAGGAAGGCCGCCGCGATCGCGACGAAGACGCCCGTGACGATCGTCACAATGTAAGGCGTGCGGAACTTCTCGTGGACCGCCGACAGACGCTCGGGGAGCAGGCCGTCGCGGGCCATGACGAAGAAGATGCGAGTTTGGCCGTACATCATCAGCAGAACGACAGACGGGAGAGCGAGCGCGGCGGCCAGCCCGACGAGGTTGCCGAACAGTGGGTTGGAAACCTGCCGCAGGATGTGGGCCAAGGCTTCCTTCGAGCAAACGGTCGGCGCATTGGCGGCCTGGCAGGCGGCGGAGGCATAGAGCGCCGGCGAACCTTCCTTGAACGGAAGGCCGGTCGCCGGATCCATCAGCGGCTGGGCGCCGTAGGAGCCGACCACGCCTGCTGAAACCAGCAGGTAGAAGACCGTGCAGATCAACAGGCTGCCAATCAACCCGATCGGAACGTTGCGCTGCGGATTCTTGGTTTCCTCGGCAGCGGTCGAGACCGCGTCGAAGCCGACGTAGGCGAAGAAGATCGAAGCGGCGGCGCCGAGGATGCCGGTTCCCGAGGAGCTTAGCGGATTGCCCCAGCCGCGCGGAGCGAACGGCTCGAAGTTGCTCATGTGCCCGCTGATCATCGGCAGAGTGATGATGAGGAACAACGTCAGGGCCGTGACCTTGATCACGACGAGCACCGCGTTGAACGTGGCGCTCTCCTTGGTTCCGATGACGAGCAAAGTCGTCACGAAAGTCACGACCAGCACCGCGGGCAAGTTGAACATGCCGCCGACTTCACCGCCCTGGAGAAAGCCCCATTGGATCGGCGGACCGACCTTCAAGGCATGCGGTATGTGCACCCCGACGGAATCGAGGAGCCCGCTGATAAATCCTGACCAGCCGACGGCGACCGCGCTTGCACCGAGCGCATATTCGAGGATCAGCGCCCAGCCGACCAGCCAGGCCATGATCTCGCCCATCACCGCGTAGGAATACGTGTAGGCGGAGCCGGCGACCGGCACCATCGAGGCGAGCTCGGAATAGCAGAGCGCCGCAAGCGCGCAGACCGTGCCGGCGACGATGAAGCTGACCATCATGCCCGGGCCGGCCTTCTGGGCCGCTGTCGCCGTCAGCACGAAAATTCCGGTGCCGATGACCGCGCCGATGCCGAGCAGGGTGAGCTGGAAGGCGCCCAGCGAGCGCTTCAGCGACTTCTTCTGTGCGGTCGCAAGGATCTCGTCGAGCGGCTTGATCCGGCCGCGGCTTGGTGCGCGCGGTGCTATGGTCGCCATGTTCATCCCCTCAGGTGAAAGATATTTGGGCGGAGCCTAGCGGCTCGCACGGTGAGGGCAATCCTCTTTCGATAGGCGACGCACTCAGCGGGCCAGCATCGGGCCGAGCGGCCGCCCGCCGAAGATATGGGCGTGCAGGTGCGGCACCTCCTGCCCGGAGTTCGAACCCACGTTGGCGAGCACTCGGTAGCCCGGTTCGACCAGTCCAGCATCGCGGGCGATCTTGCCGACGGCACGCGTGAACGCCGCGATCTCTGCATCGGAGGCGTGATCCGAAAAATCGTCCCACGAGACATAGCTGCCCTTCGGAATCACCAGGATGTGGGTGGGTGCGAGCGGATTGATGTCGTGGAACGCGAGCACATGCTCGTCCTCATAGACCTTGGTGCACGGCAGCTCCCCGCGCAGGATCCGGGCGAAGATATTGCTGTCGTCATAAGGCTGTGTCGCATCGATCGGCATTGCTGACTCCGCTTGACCGGCGTTCTCCGCCCGCTACCACAAAGCCATGACCGACGAGACCCCCGAGAGCCTGATCCCGTACGACGAGATCGTACAGGACGCGCTTCGGGCGGTGGTCGGACGAGTGCTGGGTGAGATCGAGGCGTCGGGCGGGCTTCCGGGCGAGCACCATTTCTACATCACGTTCAAGACGCGGATGCCGGGCGTTTCGATTCCGAAGCACCTGATGGAGCGCTTCCCCGACGAGATGACGATCGTGATCCAGCATCGCTTCTGGGATTTGAAGGTGGAAGACGACGCTTTCTCCGTCGGCCTGTCGTTCGGCGGGGTTCCCGCGACTCTCCACGTGCCCTTCGCGGCGGTCACGCAGTTCCATGATCCTCTCGTCGAGTTCGCGCTCACCTTCCAGGCCAATGCCGCCGAAGAGCCGCACGAGGAGCATGAGGAAGCCGAGAACGACGCTCCGGCGGACGAAGGTGAACCGCGCGAGGACGGCTCCAACGTCGTCAACGTGGACTTTACGCGGAAGAAGTAGCCAACCGTTCGCCCTGAGCTTGTCGAAGGGCCGTGTTTCTTCTTAGGGCCAGACCGAAACGGCAGGGCTTCGACACGCTCAGCCCGAACGGTTCAGGAGAATTCATGCCCAACGATACCCGCACCGAATCCGACAGCTTTGGGCCGATAGAAGTCCCGGCCGACGCTTATTGGGGCGCGCAGACCGAGCGGTCGATCGAGAACTTCCCATTCGGGCCGCGCGAGCAGTTGCCGATCGAAATCGTCCACGCTCTGGGCTTCATCAAGCAGGCGGCGGCTCGGGTGAACGCCCGCATCGGCGGCCTCGATCCCAAGATCGCGGAGGTGATCCAGCAGGCGGCGGGCGAGGTTGCCCGCGGCGATCTCGACGGCCAGTTCCCGCTGGTCATCTGGCAGACCGGCTCGGGCACGCAGTCGAACATGAACGCGAACGAGGTGATCGCCGGGCGCGCCAACGAGATCATGACCGGCAGGCGCGGCGGCAAGGAGCCCGTCCACCCCAACGATCACGTCAACAAGAGCCAGTCATCAAACGACAGCTTCCCAACGGCCATGCACGTCGCAGCTGCGCGCGCAGTCGATATGAAGCTGCTGCCCGCGCTCAGGCACATGCACGCGCGGCTCGCCGAGCAGGCCCGGCGCTGGGACGAGATCGTCAAGATCGGCCGCACGCACCTGCAGGATGCGACCCCGCTAACTCTCGGCCAGGAATTCTCCGGTTATGCGGCGCAGATCGGCGACTGCATCGAGCGGGTCGAAAGCGTGGTTCCCCGAGTGCTGCGGCTGGCGCAGGGCGGCACCGCCGTGGGCACCGGGCTCAACGCGCCCGAGGGCTTCGCCGAAGAATTCGCGAAGGAGATTTCGGGGCTGACGCGGTTGCCCTTCGTCTCGGCGCCGAACAAGTTCGCGGAACTCGCGGCCCACGACACCATGGTCGAGCTCTCGGGCGTGCTCAACGTCATTGCGGTCGCCGTGACGAAGATCGCCAATGACATCCGGCTGCTCGGCTCGGGCCCTCGCTGCGGCCTTGGCGAATTGAAGCTGCCCGAGAACGAGCCGGGCAGCTCAATCATGCCGGGCAAGGTCAACCCGACCCAGGCCGAGATGCTGACCATGGTCGCCGCCCAGGTCATGGGCAATCACGTGGCCGTGACAATCGGGGGGATGCAGGGCCACCTCGAGCTGAACGTGTTCAAACCGCTGATCGGGGCGAACGTCATTCGCTCGATCAACTTGCTGTCGATCGGCATGGAGAGCTTCACAACAAGAATGCTGGACGGCGCCGAGCCCAACCTCGACCGGATCGCCGAACTAATGAACCGATCGCTGATGCTCGTGACCGCGCTCGCGCCGGAAATCGGCTACGATAATGCCGCGGCCATCGCCAAGCACGCCCACAAGCACGGCAAGACGCTGAGGGAAGCCGGGCTGGAGCTTGGCCTGGTGGACGAGGAAACCTTCGACCGCGTGGTCAAGCCGGAGACGATGGTCGGCCGCTAGAGCTTCAGGTTCAGACGCACGCCGAGATTGTCGATTCCCGGGTTTTGCCGGCCGAACAGCTGGGCGTGGCTCATGTGCACCCAGCTCGCCTCGATGCTCAGCCGATCATTGATCCGGGTGCCAATCCCCAACTCGGGCTCGAACAGAACGCGGCTGCCGAAATCGATCTTGTCGTTCGAGAGGTCCTGGAACTTCTCCGCCGAACCGGTGTGGACGGCGATCCCAAGGCCCGGGCGGATGTAGATGCCATGGCCGAACTTCGCCGAGAGGCCGACCGCGGCGTAACTCGTGCCTCCGGCGGTATTGAGCGCACCGAAGATGTACGGCTGAAGCGGCGTATGGCCGATGTCCCCGCCACGGTAGCCGACCATTGCATCCATGCCGCCCTCGATGCCGCTCATGTCGGTCGGCAGCTTGACGTCGTGAACGTAAACACCGCCGAACAGCTCACCGGCGGAGGCCGGCGCCGAAAGCAGGCCGGCGGCCAAAGCGAAGCATACATACGCAGCGCGTTTCACAGGCGCCTCTCCTCGAACAAGCCCTTTCAATGTTTGATCGCGCTGATTGTGCCGCCCGCCGACGATGCAAGAACGGCCGTTTGCTGCTAGCCTGCCTTCAGCGGGCAGGAGCGATGCGTATGTGGCAGAAAGTTTCCAAGGCGATTACGATTGGCGCGTCAGTGGCCGCGCTCTCCGCTTGCGCCACCCTCGAAGGCAAGCCGCAGCACGTTGTCGGCCTTTGGGGCGGACCGCACGCCGCAGCAAATTTTTCCGGCGGCCTTGCCGATCTGCAGTTCGATTGCGCGTCGGGGACGATCGACGACCCGATCATGATTACCGAGGTCGGACCCTTCTCGGTCAAGGGAACCTATCGGATAGGCGCCCCCGGCCCCATCAAGGTCGGCCAATTCTTCAAAAGCGAGGAAGCCGTTTATTCCGGAGAAGTCGCCAAAGGAGCGGCGAAGAATTCCCCTCGCGTGATGACGCTCAGCGTCGCCCTCGAGGATGGGACCGCGCTCGGCCCCTTCACCCTCACCGAAGGCGCACCGCCGCAGATCACGCGCTGCCTCTGATCAGCGCGACTGCCACGCCTGCAGTGCAGCGCTGGGCGCGATCAGGTTGATGATGTTGAGAGCCAGATTGTCGCGGATCACGAACAGCGCAACGAGTTCGAGCGCGACGAGCAAGAGAACCGACATCCAAACGGGCAACTTGCAGGCGAGCCAAAAGCCCACGCACATCATCAGCATATCCGACACCGAGTTGATGACGCTGTCGCCGCTGTAGCCCAGCGCAGCCGTGGTCTCGCGGTACCGGTCGATCACGAAGGGTGTGTTCTCGATCACTTCCCACGCCGCTTCAATGAGAAGCGCGCATAGGAAACGCCACTGAACTGGCCAGCGGCGCACAACGAGCCACAGCAGCGCATAGAACAGAAGCCCGTGAACGACATGGCTGAGGCTATACCAGTCGCTCAGCATTTGACTGGTTTTCGGGCTGTCCCTTACGCCCACCCACAGATCGATCGTGCCGCAAGTGCAGACAGGGTGCCGGCCCATCGCAAGCTCGATCGCCGCTGCGGCCGCGACAATGGCGAATGCGATCATCGCGGTGCGGCGGCCGGTCATTCTCTTGTCATTGCGAGGAGCGCAGCGACGAAGCAATCCAGTTGTTCGGAGCTGACTGGATTGCCGCGCCCTTCGGGCTCGCAATGACGAGCAGCGCTTGCAAAGCACGGCTGTTCGGCGGACACAGGCGCGCGTGCTGAGGACCTACGGCCCTGACTGCGACGGACGCATCATCGATGCGAAGACCGAGCGCATTCCCGACGCGGCGGCATGGATCGACCTCGAAGAGCCGACTCGCGAAGAGGAAAAGCTCGTCGAGCAGTGCATCGGCGTCAACGTCCCGACGCAGGCGGAAATGGCCGAGATCGAGCCGTCGAGCCGCCTCTACGAGAGGAACGGGGCGCTCTACATGACCGTCAGTGCGTTACGCGGCGTCGACGAGCATTTGCCGACGACCACGCCGATCGGGTTCGTCCTTGCCGGCAACCGGCTGGTGACGATCCGCTATGCGACGCCGAAGCCGATCCGCACCTTTGAAAATCATGCCCGCCGTGAGCCCGAGCTCGTCCGCGACGGCACGACTGCACTGGTGCGCCTGCTCGACGCGATCATCGACCGTCTTGCGGACGAAATCGAGGGCGTCAGCGGGACGATGGAGCATCTCTCGCAGCAAATCTTCCAGGAACAGCAGGACCAGCGCCGCATTCCCGCCGACAAGCTGACCGCTCTCCTGACCAGCATCGGCCGCACCCAGACACTGCTGACGAAGATCCGCTACTCCGCGGTGAGCACGATGAGGATGCTAAGCTTCCTCGGCGGCTCGAACCTGGTTCATGACGAGACCCAGAAGGAGCTAAGGCATCACGTCGTAAGCATGACTACGGACGTCACATCGCTCAGCGAGCACGCGAGCTTCCTGACGGACAGCCTGCAGTTCCTGTTGGACGCTTCGCTCGGCCTCATCAGCATCGAGCAAAACGCCGCGATGAAGCTGTTTTCATGGGCCGCGGTGATCCTGCTTCCCCCGACGCTCATTGCCGGAATTTTCGGGATGAACTTTCACTACATGCCGGAGCTGAACTGGCATTACGGCTATCCGATTTCGCTCGCGCTGATGCTGGCGACCGCGGTCGGGCCGTATCTGTATTTCAAGAAGCGCGGCTGGCTTTAGGCTTCGGCGAGCGGGATCGCCGGAATTTCCATTTCGGGTTCGGGCTTAGCCTCGGCGGCGCGGCGGCGCGCAAGCGCTGCATAAGCGAGCGCGAGGTCGCCGGCGACCTCGGCCGAGTGCTCCTCTCCCTTGGCATGCGCGGCTGCGCGCGCCTCGGCGGCGCGTCGGCGGAAATATTCTGCGTCGTGCGTCATATTACCCATGTAGGGGGCGCCCGTTACGATGGCGAGACGATTGGACCCCGCCCGGCGCATAACTGGTTCTTTTCGCCGCATCGCCCCGCCCGGTTTGCGGCCCGCCCTAAGCGTTGCTAATCGGCCCGCGGCTCCCATCTAGAACGCAGCCCCAGAAAGACAGCGATGATCCCCACCGGCCAGGACAGCCTCCACACCCGCTCGGCCCTCGAAGTCGAAGGGAAAAGCTACGCCTATTATTCGCTTCGAAAGGCGGCGGAGACGCTGGGGGACATTTCGCGCCTGCCCTTCTCGATGAAGGTGCTGCTCGAGAATTTGCTACGCTTCGAAGACGGCGAGACGGTCACTGGGGACGACCTTAAAGCCATGGCCGAATGGTTGAAGGAGCGGCGGATCAATCGCGAGATCCAGTACCGTCCCGCCCGCGTGCTGATGCAGGACTTCACCGGCGTCCCCGCGGTCGTCGATCTCGCCGCGATGCGCGACGCGATGAAGCAGCTCGGCGGCGACACGCAGAAGATCAATCCGCTGGTCCCGGTTCACCTCATCATCGATCACAGCGTGATGGTCGACGAGTTCGGCAATCCGAAAGCGTTCGAGAAGAACGTCGAGTTCGAATATCAGCGCAACGGCGAACGCTACGAATTCCTCAAATGGGGCGCGAGCGCGTTCGACAATTTCCAGGTCGTCCCGCCCGGAACCGGAATTTGTCACCAGGTCAACCTCGAGCACATCGCGCAGTGCGTCTGGACGGGTGAGGACCAGAACGGCGAAACCGTTGCCTACCCCGACACGCTCGTCGGCACCGACAGCCACACGACCATGGTCAACGGCCTCGGCGTGCTCGGCTGGGGCGTGGGCGGGATCGAGGCCGAAGCCGCGATGCTCGGCCAGCCGGTCTCGATGCTCATTCCGGAAGTGGTCGGCTTCCGCCTCGACGGCGAGCTTCGCGAAGGCATTACCGCGACCGACCTCGTGCTCACCGTCACCCAAATGCTTCGCCAGAAGGGCGTCGTGGGCCGCTTCGTCGAATTCTTCGGGCCCGGCCTCGCCAACCTGCCGCTCGCCGACCGGGCGACGATTGCCAACATGGCGCCCGAATATGGCGCGACCTGCGGCTTCTTCCCGATCGACGAGCGCACGATCGATTATCTGAAGCTGACCGGCCGCGACGACCACCAGATCGCTCTCGTCCGCGCGTATGCGCAGGCGCAGGGCTTGTGGCGCGATTCCACGACGCCGGAGCCGTTGTTCACCGACACGCTGGAGCTCGACATGGGGACGATCGAGCCGTCGCTCGCGGGGCCGAAGCGGCCGCAGGATCGGGTGCTCTTGAGCGAAGTGGACGACAATTTCGCCCGCGACCTCGACGATATCTACCACAAGGGAAGTGACCCGCGCGTGCCGGTCGAGGGCGAGAGCTTCGATTTCGGCAATGGCGATGTGGCGATCGCCGCGATCACCAGCTGCACCAACACGTCAAACCCGTCAGTGCTCGTCGCCGCGGGCCTCGTCGCCAGGAAGGCTCGTGCGAAGGGCCTCAAGCCCAAGCCCTGGGTCAAGACCAGCCTCGCTCCCGGAAGCCAGGTGGTGACCGATTACCTCAACGAGAGCGGCCTCAGCGAAGACCTCGACGCGCTCGGCTTCGACCTCGTCGGCTATGGCTGCACGACCTGCATCGGCAATTCCGGACCGCTGGCCGAACCAATTTCGAAGGCGATCAGCGACAACGACCTCGTCGCGGTCAGCGTGCTTTCGGGCAACCGCAATTTCGAAGGGCGCGTGTCGCCCGACTGCCGCGCGAACTATCTGGCTTCGCCGCCGCTCGTCGTTGCCTATGCGCTCAAGGGCACCGTCCGCTCCGATATGGTCAACGAGCCGCTCGGCACGGCATCGAACGGCGAACCCGTGTTCCTCAAGGACATTTGGCCGTCGAATGCCGAGATCCGGGAGTTGATCGATGCGCACGTCCACTCGGACATGTTCAGGCGCCGCTATGCCGACGTCTACCAGGGCGACGAGCGCTGGCGCGCGATCGAAGTGACGGGAAGCGACACCTACAGCTGGCCGCCGCTGTCCACCTACATCCAGAACCCGCCCTACTTCACCGGGATGACGATGCAGGCCACTGTCCCGGCCGATATCGAACGCGCAAGGCCGCTGGCGATCTTCGGCGATTCGATCACCACGGATCACATCTCTCCGGCGGGAGCGATCAAGCCCGACAGCCCGGCCGGCCGCTACCTCCTCGAGCACGGCGTCTCGCGCGGCGAGTTCAACAGCTACGGCTCGCGCCGCGGCAACCACGAAGTGATGATGCGCGGCACCTTCGCCAACATCCGCATCCGGAACCGCATGCTCGACAATGTCGAGGGCGGGTTCACCTGCTACGCGCCCACCGGCGAAATCATGCCGATCTACGATGCGGCGATGCTCTACCAACAGGACAACCGTCCGCTCGTCGTCATTGCGGGCAAGGAATATGGCACCGGGAGCTCGCGCGACTGGGCCGCGAAGGGCACGGTGCTGCTCGGCGTTCGCGCCGTGATCGCCGAGAGCTTCGAGCGCATCCACCGGTCCAATCTCGTCGGGATGGGCGTGCTCCCGCTCCAGTTCCGCGAAGGCGAGAACGCCGAAAGCCTCGGGCTTACGGGCAGGGAAAAATACACGATCGGCGGCATTGCCGGACTCCAGCCCCGCCAGGACGTCGAGGTCAAAGTTTCGCGCGACGATGACAGTGAGTTCAGCTTCACTGCCCGGTGCCGCATCGATACCTACAACGAGCTCGCCTATTTCAACGCCGGCGGCATCCTGCAGTATGTGCTTCGGAGGCTGGCGGCCGCGTGACGGCGGTCCAGATCGCGGTCGAGATCGCGGGCTGGGTGGGCGCGCTGCTGATCCTGTTCGCTTACCTGCTCCTGTCGATGGGCAAGCTCACCGGCCAGTCGCTCACCTACCAGGTGATGAACATCGTCGGTGCCGCCGGATTCGTCATCAACGGCTGGTGGCACGGGGCCTTGCCGTCCGCGGCGCTCAACGTGCTATGGCTGTTGATCGGAGCGATCGCGTCATGGCGAATTCTGAAGAAAAGAGGCTCGTCGACCTCAGCCATGTGATCGAGCATGGGATGACGACCTATCCAGGTCTGCCGGGGCCGCACATCTGCGACTTCTGGACGCGCGAGGCCTCCGCCGAAAATTACGAAGACGGATCGAGCTTCCAGATCGGCCGCATCGACATGGTCGCCAATACCGGGACCTATCTCGACAGCCCCTTCCACCGCTACGCCGACGGAATGGACCTGGCCGATTTGCCGCTGCCGTCGCTCGCGGACTTGCCGGGAATCGTGGTCAGGCGGCCGTGGGAAAATGAGATTGCGACAAGCGCGTCGCACTTCGAGGGACTCGACGTCCGCGGCAAGGCGGTTCTCCTCCATACCGGTTGGGACCGGCACTGGCGAACCGAACGCTATGGCGAGGACCATCCGTTCTTGACCGCGGACGCGGCCGAATGGCTGGTCGAGAATGGCGCGGCGCTGGTCGGCATCGACAGCAACAATATCGACGACACCCGCGCGCGCTCTCGTCCCGTGCATACGAAGCTGCTCGCGGCGGACATCCCGATCTGCGAGCATATGACGGGCCTCGGCCAGCTGCCCGACGGCGGATTCCGCTTCTCGGCCGTGCCGCCGAAGGTGCGTGGCATGGGAACCTTCCCGGTGCGCGCCTACGCCGTGCTCGGCTGAGCCAGCGCATCCTTTAGCCAATCGGGAACGATCGCATTGGCCGGAATTGCGTCGACGCGCGCGTGGACGACCGACAGACCCACCTCGGGATATTCGACGCGCGAGCGTTCGCCGCCGCCGATGACGACCAAGAGGCGGCGGTTGACCTTCTGCCGCCAATTCATGCGCGCCGTGTTCTCCTGGCCGACGAAGCAGCCCTTGGTAAAGCTGACGCCATTGAGCTCGGCGGCGTTGCACTCCAGCCAGAGGAGCTCACCGAGTTCGGCGCGGCCTTCGCACACGCCGAGGCGCAACCGGTGCTCGAGCCAGCCGGTCGCCGGGCCGTCTGCCGGGGCGAGCCAGCGCGTGCCCAGCTCCGGCAGGCGGGGATCCGCGCTCCCCTGGCCGCTATCCTTTGACCAGTGAACTGCGATCTCCACGTCGCGTTCGATGCGAATTTGGCGGCGCAGACGGTAGATCGACAGCCGCTTGATCAACTCGTCCGCTGCATCCCCCTCGCAGTCGAGCAGCAAATCGTCGCCGTCACTCCACACGAGAAAATCGAACAGGCATTTGCCCTGCGGAGTCAGCAGCCCCGCCCAGACCGGAAGCTTGCCCGTTACGTCGCTCGTGACCAACCCCTGCACGAACCCGCGCACGTCCTCGCCTGAAACGCGGATCAGGACGCGGTCGGTGAGGGTGGTCGCAGCCATGGGTCTCAGTTAGGGAGCGCGACGTGGCTTCGCAAACGCTGACCATCCGACGGCCCGACGACTGGCACGTGCACCTGCGCGACGCCGAGATGCTGCGCACGGTCGCGCCCCATACCGCGCGGCAGTTCGCGCGGGCGATCGTCATGCCGAACCTCGTCCCGCCGATCACGACCGTCGAGGCCGCGGCTGCCTACCGCGAGCGGATCATTGCCGCGAGCGGGCCGGGATTCACGCCGCTGATGACCTGTTACCTGACCGACAATGCCAGTCCCGACGAGATCGCGCGCGGCTTTGCCGATGGCGCCTGGATCGCCGCCAAGCTCTATCCCGCCGGAGCGACCACCAATAGCGCCAGCGGCGTCACCGACATCCGCAACATCTACCCGACGCTCGCGCGAATGGAGCAGATCGGAATGGTGCTGTGCGTCCACGGCGAGGTGACCGATCCGGACGTGGACGTGTTCGACCGGGAAGAAGAGTTCATCGATCTTGTCCTGAAGCGGCTCGTCGAGGACTTTCCGGCTCTGAAGATCGTGCTGGAGCACATTACTACCGAACAGGCCGTCGATTTCGTCGAGCGCAATGCCCGGAATGTCGGTGCGACGATCACTCCCCATCACTTGATCATCAATCGCAACGCCCTCTTCGCTGGCGGACTGAGGCCGCACGCTTACTGTCTGCCGGTGGCGAAGCGCGAGAGGCACCGTCTGGCTGTCCGCAGAGCGCTGAAATCCCGCTCTCCAAATTTCTTCCTCGGCACCGACAGCGCGCCTCATGCTCGCGCGGCGAAGGAATCCGCCTGCGGCTGCGCGGGGATCTTCAACGCGCCCTATGCGCTCGAGAGCTATGCGACGGTGTTCGAGGAGGAAGGCGCGCTCGACAAGTTCGAGGCATTCGCCTCGCTCAACGGTCCGCGCTTCTACGGCCTGCCGGTGAACGAGGAGACCGTCAGGCTCGAGCGTACCGAAGTCCAGGTTCCCGAGGAAATCGACGGCCTCGTTCCATTCCATGCCGGCGAGCGCCTGGCCTGGAAATTGGTCGGCTGATCAGCCGTTGCCGCGGCCGGTCGCTCCGATCACCGCGTCATAATGGTCCTGCAGCCGCTGGTAGCATTCGCACGCCCGGCGCTTGAGACCGGCGCGGTCGATCACTCGGACAGTGCCGCGGCCGGTCACAATCAGTCCTTCGGATGACAGTTCCTTCGTCACGGCGTTGACCGTGGTGCGCTGTACGCCCAGCAGGCCGGCAAGCGCTTCTTGGGTCAACTCGATGCGGTCCCCGGCGCGATCCTGCACATGCAGGAGCCAGCGCGCCGCTCGCTCGGTAATCGAATGATAGGCGTTGCAAACGACCGACTGCATGACCTGCGAAAGGAGATAGTCGGAGTAACGACAGAACAGGTTGCCGATGAAGGGCGATCGGTTTTTCGCATCCTCCAGCGCCTTCATGGGAATCTTGAACGCCGGGCCGGGGACCAGCACCTGCGCCTTCGAGAATGCCGGCGCATGGCCGCAGCTGACGATCCCGCCGACCGCCCCTTCGCGCCCAACCGAAGCGACCTCGACGGTTCGCCCTCCGGACAGCTCGACGACCATCGTGATCATCGTTGGACCGACCGGGAACAGGCTCGCGCTTACCTGCTCGCCGCGCGTCAGGACAATCTCGCCCGGGTGAAGCTCGACGAGCCTTCCGAACGGCTCGATCAGCGCACGCGCCTCGGGGGAAAAAGTGGAAAGAAGCCGATTTCCGGCGAAGGCCTCATGGGCCTGCGTAAGTTCGTCCGTCGTTACC
>Ga0207702_10003144_pt1 | contig 15301 bp, 11 predicted proteins | sample KBSCornC62_FD_184302 | JGI IMG/M metagenome (GOLD analysis project Ga0207702, IMG submission 184302) | Corn rhizosphere microbial communities from Kellogg Biological Station, Michigan, USA - KBS Corn C6-2 (SPAdes) (version 2) | ecosystem: Host-associated > Plants > Roots > Rhizosphere > Soil ...
CCTAGGATTTTTTTGCGGGAAGAGCTAGAAACGCATCCAGAGCCGCTGCCGCAAACCTCTGGAACGTATCAGGAAAACTCCGTCTTCTTTGGTACGATCGTGTCGGGCTGCGTTGTCGCCCCAAACAATGCAGCAGCAATCGCTCAGTATTCGGCATTTCGGCTATATATGCCGGGTCAATCGTTTGCTGCAGATGGCACTACGTATATGGTAACTGACTATTGGGGGATGTCGGATGTTGGTCCTATTGGGCAGTTGCGCGACATGCAATCAGGTGAAACGTTAACGCGTGCTCAATTTGAGGCGCGAGGTGCTCCGAACCCATGGGTAGCTTTTGGATTTAGAACCCTCGAGCGATTAGGGCTTGTGTTTGGCTCTGCCGGGCCGGCCAGCCCAGTTTTTCTATCTGCGCGCTCGACTGGATCAGTTGCCATTGCCGCGGACGAGATTGCACCGGTCGAGACTACAGCTGATGGCTTGACGCATGTTCTGGAGCGGCACACTTACAACGGCATCACAAAGTTTCTTGGAAAAAGTAAATTTAACATCGGGGAGAATTGGCAAAAGCTAATTCGTCAGGCGGACAACGTGAAACCTGTTGCACAGGCTAATGGTCGTTTTCAGCGAGTTTTCGATGCAGGCCGAATTATTGGCTTCGACCATACAACTGGTAGTCCTACATCAATTGTTACGGTCATAACCGAGGCGGATGGATCTCTCGTTACCGCCTTTCCCGGTAATCCATAGTCAAGATGTCATACGATTTTTCATTACTCAATCCTAGCGGGAATCAAGTCACATCTGTTTCTCTAAATCCCAGCGAGCATTTTGCGATTTTTGGTTCTCTGGATGTCGAGAAGTATAGAGTTTTTTCGAAGGCGAAGGACTACTACCGAGATGCAGATTTTGATATAAGTGAAATCAGTACGTTGCGTGATGAACTTGAGGCATACACAAAGGAAATGGCGATTGATGCTATCCAATACAAACTTCAGCTATTAACCGAGCTTTTGAAGCAGGCAATTGCGGAGGGGAAGGCAGTTGCCGCGATATCAGACTAGCTGAGCGGAAGGGTTCATGGCTCAACAATCAACAGATTGGCCCGTAGTTGATCTGGCACTACACATGATCCAAGCGGCACCCGTCGCGCCAGCCTTCGCTAGGGCTCAGTCTGTCACGTCGGCTGCTTGCTCCTCCAGCGTCTTACGCCGCTTCTGTCCGCTAGAAGTGCAACCCCGCGGGCGGCGGCCTGGCCGGTGCAGTAGCCCGGCCGGAAGCGGCGCTCCGCTAAATCCGCGCCGACACGTCGCGCATCTCGTCCGCGTTGCTCCCGAGCTGCGAGTCGTGTCCCGCCGTGAGGTGACCCGCGGGGACCCTGCTGCGCCCGTTGGGCACCGAGCGCGCCTCAACCAAGCCGAGCCGAAGGGGTCATGGCTCAACATTCAACAAATTCAAAAATTGAAAAATAACAAAACATTGACAGGGAGGCGTGCGCACGTTGCGGTTTCTGGATGGCGCGTTTGTGGCGGGTGGAGTACGCGGGAGCGTGTTATCACGTGATCAATCGGGGAAATTATCGTCGCAACATTTTCGGAGACGAAGGTGCTGCCTTGTCTTTCGAACGCACACTGGGCGAAGCGGCGGTGCGTTTTGACTGGAAGGTGCATGCTTATGTGATCATGCGAAATCATTTCCATCTGGCCCTCGAATTAACCGATGCGAATCTGAGCATCGGGATGCAGTGGCTGCAAAGCACCTGGGCCAGGCGATATAATAACTATCGCAAAGTAGTCGGGCGTCCCTTTCAAGGACGCTACAAATCGATCCACGTCGAACCCGGTCGGGCGTTCGCCAGAGTGTGTGATTACATCCACCTCAATCCAGTGCGCGCCGGCGTGGTGGAGCTACCAGACTTAGCAAACTATCGGTTTTGCAGCTTTTATATTTACACCAAGGCGGTTCGACCCGGATGGCTCTGCTCCGAGAGTGTGCTTCGCGAGGCGGGTGCTGTTTCGATGGATCGGGAGGATTGGACGATGTATTCGCAACACCTCGATCGAATTCGCGGAGGCCGCGAAAGCCAGGCTGGCGACCAAATTCACTATAGCGCCGACTGGTGTGTTGGCAGCGTGAAATTTAGAAGGGCGCTGAAGCTCAGAGCTTCCGAAAATAGTCGAGGTTTTGGCGTTTGTGTTTTACCTGGGGTGCAGCGCAATCAACGCATGAAGGATCGCCAGGTAGCATGGCAGACCCAGTTGGAAGCCCTCGCAGAGAAATCAGGCATTTGTCTCAGCCGATTGCCGAAACTAAAGTCGGCTCCGGAGAAAATGCTCCTTTCGGCTGCAATGAAAACGGGGTCTGACGTGTCGAATGCTTGGTTGGCCGAAACCTTGCAAACCGGTGCGCCAAGAGCGCTGCCGGTTTTACTCACACGTTGGCAAAAAAAACAACAAAACGGGGCGGCACTGGCTCGGCTGTTGAAGATTGAGACATGACCCAATCCTTGGACTCTTTGATCTCTGCCAACGCAACGGCATATACCATCAATCAGCGATCATGAAGACTCTATTACGCCTATTTTTAATCCTCTGTCTAACGGCGATTTCGGTCAAAGCCACGGTGACGGGGAGTTTGACCGTGTCTTCCCCGTACGTTGCGACGAACGGTACAGCGACATTCAGCGTTTCCGCTACATCTACGACGAGCAATCTCAGCTCGTTCAGTTTCTATGTGAGTGGGCCGGGAATAAGTGGGAATCCGCCTCTCGGCAATATTGCTGCGCGTAATGCGACGAGCTGCACGATGTCGTGGACCCCGTGGACAGCACCCAGTCAGGGTGTATACACCGTCACTTGTCAGGTCTACGTAACGGGCACCCCGCAGCAGACGCTTGCGGCGACCTATATTGCCACCTACACCGTTCTTCCGCCCGGTCCGCATGACATTTCTTTAAGCGCTTCGCTCAGTTCAGACGGCAGTTCCAACACCTACGATCCGAATCAAGGGGTTATTTTTACGGCACGAGGTATCGATGTCGGCGCCAACATGTGGGGCATTGCCTTCTGGGTCGCGGGGCCGGGAAATCCGCAGTGGACCGCCGTGGCCAACATTCCGACCACGGGTTCGGACTCGACCATCACTTACAATTGGTTCCCTTCCGCGCCATTGGCCCCCGGAAACTATATGGCGACGATTCAGACTTATGACGGTTCCGGCCTCGATGGCTCCGTTGTCACATATTTTACTGTTTCAGGAAGTCCTCCTTTTGTCACCGGTGTGACGGCTTCCTCCGTGCTGACAGGACAAGCCACTTCCTTGGCTGCCTCCGTAGGGGATGTAAATAGTGATCTGCAGTCAGTCGCTTTCTATGTATCGGGTCCTGGTATTTCTGGCAGTATTTTAGCAGGAACGAAAAGCGTCAGCGGTGGCACTGGCACCGGCACGGTTTCCTATACACCGCCATCGACCGGACTCTATACTGTTCAGGCCGTCGTAACTGATCAGGCCGGCATGACCAGTTCCGCTACCACCTTGTTCGATGTGTTCGCAGGAGCCGAAACGGTTCAACCCATGGTGGTCCCGAACGGGCAGTCCATGCTGGTCGAGTTTGCTGGTGAAATCTTCACGACGGAAAACGATACGGCCATCACCACGGATATCCAGAGCGGGAGCGATGTTGTTTTCTGGTCGGGTGGACGCATCACGCTAAAGCCCGGTTTTCACGCCGAAAACGGCTCATTCTTCTGGGCGGCAATCGACCATGATATGAATGGATATTCGGACATAGAAGAAGCGATCGATGCCAACCACGATGGAATTCCCGATGCAGGCCAGTCGGCCTCGAACGGAAGCGCGTTCGCCAACTTAACCGTCGGTGTCGAAGGTGGCTTGGAGCAGGCCCTGGGCCTGAACCCAAATGCCACCTTTGTTACGGATAGCGGCAGTCAGAATACTGGGCTGGCGGTTTATACACCGCGCTGAAGTGATCTCTCTCCCGTTCGTGAAAGAGAAAAACACAGTGCTTTGCTACATCCTACAGATTTCAGGAATGGGCTCCGATGCGCGGCGGCGGCGGAAATAGACGAGCACGTCTGCAAACAATTCGGATACCGCATCAGGATTCTCTATCTGGCGAGCCAATAGCCATTCACAACTCACACCGATTTAAATCATGAAACGCCGCGTAAACCTTAGCGTTCTGCTCATTGTGGCCTCCGCCGCCTCGGCCCAAGCTCAGACCCTTTTCGTCCCTACGGGCGGTCTCGGCACTTCCCTCAACAATGGGAAAGTCGGCATCGGCACCGCTTCCCCCTCAGAAGCGCTGGAAGTGAACGGAGCTCAGCGAGGGACGAGTGATATTTACACGACCTACGGAATCTCGAATTTCCGCGTCGGATTTCTCAATCCCGGAACGGCGCCGTCTCCTAGTACCTATTTTGGACTCTACTACGACACCACCAATAATATTGGGGTTCTTGGCGGCCTGACCGGTGGCGGCGCGTGGCGAGGTGTTAGCTTGTCGCCGAATGGAGGCAACGTGGGTGTTGGTCTGATCAATCCATCTCTTCCTTTTTATGTTCGAGCCTCTCCCAACACCACCGGAATCGCATGGAACATGGGCGTCAATAATCCCGCCAATCCCACAAACGCTGGCTTCGGTGTAGGTATCAAGTTGCAAAACTCCATTCCGGAATCAGGGCCGAATGAGTTACACAAGTGGGCCGGCATCGCCGCAGTAGCGAATACACCGTGGTCCAATCTCACTGATCTCGTCTTCTATACAAATAGCTATGACGCGCCGACCAATACCACAAGCGACGGTGGTGAGCGTATGCGTATCCAAAGTACAACGGGCAATGTAGGCATCGGCACGACTAATCCAACGGAAAAACTTTCGGTGAACGGTACGATCCGCGCGAAAGAGATCGTTGTTGATACGAGCTGGTCCGACTATGTTTTCGCGGCTGGATACCGTCTCGCCCCGCTGTCCGAAGTCGCGGAAAGTATCAAGCGCGAAGGGCATTTGCCTGGCATTCCTTCGGCGCGAGACGTGGCTGAAAAAGGAATCAATATCGGAGCCACACAAGCGCAGATGCTGGCTAAGATCGAAGAGTTGACGCTCCACGAGATTGAATTGGAAAAGCGATTGGACGCTCAAGAAGAAGAACTGCACGCACTGCGAGATAGGAAAAAACTTTCCCTATAAATTCTAATCCGATCCTTCCAGAAATTATGAAAACTTGTATCTTTGCTTTGGGGCTGCTCTTTACCGCGTCTCTTTCCGCTACGCCATCTCTCTATGTGCCGGGAGGCACGGTGGGCGCGACGACGAATACAGGTCGAGTCGGCGTAGGTACGACTACTCCCAACTTCAACCTCGACGTCGTCGGAGGTGCCCACACGGGGGTTGGAAGCGACAATGTAGCGAACTGCCCCAACGGCTTTTCCGTACAGAATTCAGGAGGCGACGTCGCCATTGGCGTCGGTTCTCAAACGGGTCGATCGATGGGACTTTGTTGGTATAATTCCGGTGCAACCGGAATGGGCTGGCTTTATACTTTTAGTGATGCAGCTCCCTTGGGGATCGGGGCTCAAACCATCGTATTGCAGACTCAGCAGGGGAATGTGATGTTTATGGCTGCTAATGGGAACGTTGGAATTGGGACCCAAAGTCCAGATTCCCCATTAACGGTGAAAGGCTCGATTCATGCGAAAGAGGTCATCGTCGATACCGTGGTTGCGGCTTCCGAGCTAAAGGCCCACGATGTGACCATTCAACCCTCTGCGTGGTCGGACGATGTCCTCGGACGCTCTTATAAATTGGCATCTCTTTCCGAGGTCGAAAGCGCGATTGGCCGGACCGGACATTTGCCCGGTGTGCCTTCGGCGAGTGAAGTCGCAAAAGATGGCGTCTCGCTTTCCAGCATGCAGGCCATTCTTTTGGCGAAGATCGAGGAGTTGACGCTGCACCAGATTGAGCAAGAGAAGGAAATCAAAACCCTGCGTGCTAAGGTGGCAGCCCTTCAGGGCGCGCAGATGCAAACAATCCATTGAGGGCGTTTCACGCTTGAGACACGACTTGTTGTCCTTCGAGGGCATATCTCGGTTACGTCCCGTTCGAGACGTATAATCTGAGCGGTTCGGTTTTGAAAGTTTTCCTGGTGACCAAAAATCTCCACGAGCGAGATTTCGAAGAACTGGCCGCGCTTCGGTCGACGAAGAACGAGCGCTTTCCGGTGTAAGCCGCATTCATCAGAATGCGGGCTTTACGCGGATGAGCGCCGAACACCCGCGTTCTTACGAACGCGGCTATGATCGGACGCTGCTCGGATGGCTAAGTGAATGAAAGACGACGAAGGTGGGAAATAGGTAACGCGATTTGAAGTCTCGGCGTTAAAAGAAAAGCGCAAAAGGGGGGTTCGAAGTCACCGTATCACGACGCGCATCGCGGAATTCTGGGTAGCCGCGTTCGTGAGAACGCGGGCCCTGCGCGCCGCCATGTCGAACGCCGGTGGTCTTGCGAACGCGGTTACGTTGATTCTATGCTTCCGCGGAAAACGACGACGGGCAGCTAAACGATTTTATTGCAGCTCAGCGCGACAGGCGGAAAGGCGGTGCATTTATACAAGAGCCACTCCCTCCGGCTTGTGTCGGACGGAACGCAAAGCTAATCCACCGTCTCTCCCGTCGCGCCCCAGAAAACCAAGTAGCCAGCTTGGGTTTTTTCGAGCGTTACGCTTTGGAGAGGTCGGGAATCATCGGTTCGGATTTTCCAGCCGTAGATGAAGTGGTGATCGGCCTCCGCCATTTTTCCTTTCGCATTCCATTTCGCTAGGTCGGAGGCGAGGGCGAAGAGACTCTTTTCCGATCGAATCGGAGCGCGGTAATAATCCGGAATTTGTATGGTTTCCCGTTGAACCTTCCCGTCTTGATAATGAAGAGTCGCCGAAACTTCGGAAGGGCCTTCCGCGCTGGTGAAGAAGAGAAAAAGTGTCTGAAATGATTTTGCGGGAATCGATATTTCGCAGCTCGATGCGCCTTCCATCGCACGGGCCTGAGCGCGTTTGTCATCCGCATTATTGTAAGAAAGGCGGACGTCGGGATGATCGGCCGTCCGCGGAAAGTCTCCGTTGTCGGGTAGCGCGTGAACGAACGAGTCGTCATTCGCGCGCGCCGCTGACACGGTCGCGAAGCCGTCCGCGCGGCCAGCACCGTCGATTCCGACTGTCCAAGGCACCAACGCACCATTCGAATAGGTCGAAATAGGCCGGGCGTTGAAGACGCTCGTACAATCGATCTGGATCGGCGCCGCCCACGCAGCGGTCGAACCGCTTAACGCTCCCGCTATCAGGAGTGCCAGCTTGAGGTGCATGGAATGAGGGAAAGAGAAGTCGAGTCGCGCGGTCAAACGCATGGTGTGAAATTCGGGAAATCCTGGGGAAATTCAATCATCGAGCTCACGCTAGGTAGAACTTTGCTGTTCGCCTTGAACGAAATGGGCCGTTCTGCCATCCCAGTTTGGCAATGGAGAAAGTTTGTGCGTCCGGTTTTCGGCGGTGGGCCATTCCTCTCGTTTTCAGTGGATTTATACTATTTGCGGCAGCGACCTGGGGCGCGCCGAGAAATCCGACTGACTTGGTGGGCGTCGACGCCAAATGGCACTACCTCAACTCGGCTCATTTCGAAATTTACTCGCACCAGAGCGATCGCAAGGCACGCGAGCTGTTGCACAATCTGGAAATCTTACGGGCGATCTTTTTCAACCAGCTCAAGCTGAACGCGCGTATCCACGTGGATGTAACGATCTATGCGTTTGGTTCTCAAAAAGAGTTTCTGGCTTACGCGCCGAAGATGTTCGAGGACCAGTCGGAGATGGGTGGTTTTCACCAGTTTCAGAGTGATCGCGCCGTGATCGTGCTTCCGCCCGCTGACGACGATGAAGCAGCCCAGCAGACGATCTTTCACGAATACGTTCACCACCTTTTTCGCATCGCCGAAGACGACCCTCCGCTTTGGTTCAATGAAGGCACCGCAGATATCTTTGGAGGCATGCGCGTGGAGCGGGAACGGGTTCTCATTGGGACACCGTTTCAAGGACGCGTCAGCTACCTCCAGGGTGAAACGCTCTTACCTCTCGATCAGCTTTTCGCAGCCGATCAGTCGTCCAAGATCTATATAGAAGAGCGCCACACCGGTGTGTTTTACGCTGAGTCGTGGGCCTTCGTGCATTATCTCCATTTCGGCGATAACGGATTCTCTAAAGATGCGGTCGATAAATTTCTGAACGTGGCACTCAACCGCGAAAAGCTCGGTCAGGTGGATTTAGCCGCGCATTTCCGAGCCTGTTTCGGATGCGACTATCAAGAAATGGGCACCCGCCTGCGTAGATATATCATGAGCGGAAAATACCGCGCGTACGGTGTGCCAATGCCGAAACTCCCGCCGGAAAGCAGTTACCCCGTGCGGGACGTCTCCATCGAGGAAACCAAGCTGCGCTTGGCGGAATTGTCCGTGCGAGTATTGCAGTCAGGCGCAGGTGAACTGGTTTTGTTGAACGACGCGACCGCGCCGAAGCCCGATCCGCGCGCTTTCGAAGCGCTCGGGGCGGAGGCAGCCATGAAGGGAGATAATCGGGCGGCGCTGCAACGCTGGGAACAAGCGCTCACCGCCGGTTCGAAAAACCCGGCGATTCTGCGCGAGCTGGCGCTTCTCGAGGGCAGGACTTGGTTTCAAGAGTTCAACCCGAATCTTATCTTGCCGGATGATGTCGGGGAACGCCTGCGGGAACGATTGAAACGTTCAATCGAAATGGAGCCTGCCCAAGGGGCGAGTTATGAAATGCTCGTTTGGGTCGAGGCGTTCAGCCGATTACCGGATACAAAGAATATCCATCTCATCTTGGAGCATATTGGAGCCATCACCGACAAGCGACATACCTTTATCGGACTCACCCACCTGATGATCCGTCTTGGTCAGACCCAGAGTGCGGAAAACCTATTCCGAACGCTCGATCAGGTCCATTTGGAGCCACCCGATATGATCGCACTGCAGCAGTTGCACGGCGAATTCGATGCCGTTAAAAATGAGCTCGCGGCTTCGGGTTCCAAATCCACGGACCAACCAACTTCTCCGTCTGCGATGGAGGGAAAAAGTGAACCCGTACCTCCGCATCAAGCCGCTCAAGCGCCCTCGGTTGCCGTCCCCGACGATTTATAATTTCCAGTGCTCATGAAATCGCATTCTTTCCGTCTTCTTTTATATACCTCTCTTTTCGGGCTTCTCGGCTTCACACTGGCGGCGGCCCCGAAGAAGGAAAAGCCTGCGCCAGCCTTGGAACTCTCGCCTTTCGAGGTCTCGGCTGAGCGAATCGATTTCAATAGATGGATAAAAGTCAGTTCGCCGCATTTCGTGATTTATACAGATGCATCACAAAAAGAGACCTTACTCTTGGCCAAGCATCTCGAGATGACCCGACTGGCTGTGCAGTTCTATTTCCATGCGGATATGGGGACAGAGCCGCCGCTTATGGTTCTCCTTCCCACGAAGAGATCTGACTGGCGCAAGATGGAGACAAAGGAGGTCGAGTGGCAGGTAGCGAGCGTCACGATTGGAGAAAGCCGCCCGATTGTTGTCCTTGAAGACGATTGGCAGGAATCACCCGGGCTTCTCTGGTCGATGGTGGGAATACATTGTTGCTCCCTTATGAACATCGAGGGCCCGCGCTGGTTTGAAGCGGGTTTGATCGAATTTTTTGATACCCTGATCTTCGACGGGGACTCGCTGACGGTGGGCAAAGAAGGGGTTAGAGAAGCCCCTGTTCTGACTTTAGGCTGGCTACCGTGGAGTCGTTTTTTTTCCGTCAATAGCAAGTCTCCTGAGTATTACAAAGACGGCACCGATCATTATAAGTATTTCGGACAGGCTGCCGTATTTACTCACTATTTATTGACGAACTCAGATCCGAAAAAGCTGAAGGCGTTATTGCAGTGGTCCGCGTTTCTGGAGGCGCAGGATCATTGGACGGACGAGGACTTCAAACGGACATTTGGGGTCACTCCGACAAAGCTCCAAGAAGATATGGTTAACCTGCTGAAAGGCGGTCGTTACATCACGGGCAAGATCCGTTTCAAACCCGAAACGCTGAACTTTCCGATGGAGGTAGTCGCGGCCCGTCCCAGCGAGATGCGTGAACTTTTTGTTCTTTCCCAAACCATGCTTCGCAAAACACCTGAGAGCAAAGCGTCGCTCGACTCTCTGTTGAAGAATGGATTGAAAAACGAGGGCTTTAGAGAGCTGTTGGCGGACTCTTGTCTGATCGACGACCGTCGTGAAGACGCGCTGAATCAGTATCGGTTGTTGATCAAAAACGGATCGACGAACCCCGCCGTATTCCTGGAGGCAGCGAAGATTCATCTTAGAAATGCGGACGCTGTATCCGTACTCGACGCTCATTTGGGAGATGAAGCGACCGAGGCGGTGAGCTGGACGAAACGCGCCGTGGAACTAGATGCCCCAAATTTCAAAGCGGACGAGGCTCTTGCCTGGGCGTATGCGAAAGGTCCACGTGTCACTGCAGAGGACATCGCTGAGATAACAAAGCTCTGCCATTTTCTTAACGGCAGAGGTTCGACTGACAATGCTTTGGCAGCTCTGGCGGTAGCTTACTGGCGTACGGGCAATTTGAAAAAGGCGCATCAAATCGACGCGTTGCTGATGGGCTCGTTGTACACTCGCCACGAACCGAGAAAAACGGCGGAAGAACTGGAGAAACGGATCGCCTCAAGCCCCGCGCCCGCGAACTGAGTTGAATAAGAGTGTTCGGTAGGTTCGATCGGGGCGCGGAGCCAAGAGGCGCTCTTTCGCAATCAGCTCAGCTCGTGCTCGAGTGATGCGCGCTTGGGTCGCCCGTGGGCGGCGGCGCATGATCGGTCGCGGCGGGGGCTCCGAGGAGTTCGGTGAAAATCGGCTTCAATGCGTCGGCCCAGATTTGATATCCAACGACAGTGGGATGGAGCTTATCCATCGTCATGCCTTTATATAAAACGCCATTTTTATCCGCCAACTTATCGTTGATGTTGATATAACGAACGCGTTTCCCGTCGGCGAACTTCGAGATTTTGTCGTTGATCCGATTGATCGATGGCACGACGGCGATGTTGTCGTTACGCGGAAAAATCGCCGTGAGAATGATCGTGGCCTCCGGTGCTTTTTGCTGAAAGGTATCGATCAACTTCTTGATGCCTTTCGCGATGTCGTCGATTTTCTCGTCCGACGCAGGCTGGCGGCCGACGTTGTTGGTGCCTGCGAGTAAGACGATGACTTTGGGGTGCACGCCATCGAGCTCGTGATTTTCAATACGCCAGAGGATGTGCTGAATCGAATCCGCGCCCCAGCCGAAGTCGCCGGCGTTCCAACCGTAGAAGTTTTTTTTCCAGTTTGCCAAAAAATCTGGATAGTCCGTCGCACCCCAGCGGCGCGTAATGGAGTCGCCCTCGAAATAGATATCGACGCCGCCCTTCTTTGCTTTTTCGACCAACTGTTCGTGCGCCAGTTGAGAGTTTTTATCGTTGCGCGGAAGTGGCACGGTCGCGCTGGACGCGCTTAACTGAACCGAACTCAGCGAAAGGGTCGCAAGTGACAAAGCGAGAAAACGGCGTCTCATGGTGCGAGCGGTAGCCGCGCTGAAACGCCTTTTCAATGGAGAGTTCATTCTGACGCCTGAATGAAATCAAGTCACCTGCCTGCAGGGGCTATGGGCGCGTTCGCGAGAAGCGGCATTCCCCATCTCCGCGCAAGGAGCGGCGTTCCTCCGTTCGTGGCCACGTCTGAGGTGCGCGAGCGACTTGGATCCAGCTCGCGCACCTGCCTCGATCAGCGATGTGTCGCCAACTTCTTGATACACCGCTCCTCGTCGCGGTCGGTGCCGACGGTCACATAGAGGCCGTGACGGCAAGCGTGGTCGATGACCTCTCCGATCCGCCTCTCACGACTGTGGAACGAGTGGCGATGGCAGCAATCACCGAGGATGAAACCTTCGAACTCACCGAAACAGTCATAAATCACCTCGATCACTTTGCCGCTGAATTCGTCGAGTGTGCCGCAGGTTTTCGGCTTTACGATCGGCGCGCCTTGGAGGGACGGCGGAATTGCATCCGGATTTCCACCTAGAGCGGTGATGCGGGCGGAAACATAACTTATATATCGCTTCAGCACGGGGTACCAACGGTTGGTCGGCGCCATCGCTCCGAGCCGCCATTTGAAAATCGCGAGTGTATCCTCGTCGGGCCGGAGCATGACCTCCTTTGTCGTGACCGGAATTTTCACCTGAAACGTGCCGACGACATACCGCCAGTTTCTCATGTGATAGTTGCTCGCGGCGGCCGCGCCCATAATCGTTTCTCGAGCGGTAACGGTTTTACCGCGCGTCTTTTTCGCAAGCTTCGGAGGTTGCGGCACGGGCGGTGGCGGCGGAGGCGTGGGTGTTTTCACCTGTCGCGTAGAGATGCGCCGCACGGTGATATTGAACTCCTGGCCACGTTTCACGGTCGTGGGAACATCAACCGTGAAGAGACCGGCCAGGTGTTCGGTCGTGCCGCTGGGCACAGGCACATAGGTCACACCCTTAGCCACGGTGCATTGCAGCGTATTGGTATCGGAGAGAGACAAAAGGTGCGTCCCGTAGATCCGGTTGGCGGTCTCGATTACTTTCGAGCCGTTGATTTGCGGCCAATAAATCGAAGCGACGCTTCCGACTGGTGTTTGACCCCAGTCGATCATCAATTCATCCGGATAATTGAGGAGCGAGCCGGGTGTAATGGCCGCGGCAATACTTGGCCGAAGATCAAATGTCTGGGGGACGCGATGGGCTTCGACCGGGCCTGGATTGTCGGAGTGCGTGACTTGCAGATTGCGTTGCGCGAGCTTGTCGTTGTTTTCAGGACTAGCGGTGAGGCCATTCGCGTTAATGATCGGAGCGCCGTCGTAGGCAATTTCAGCGACGAGGCAGTGGTGCGTGCCGTTGAGCAAGCTCTGCACGGGCGCGCCATTGATCGTATTATTGGTGTCGTAGACGTTGAGAAAGCAGCCGAAGTAGGCCCAGCGCTGATCGCCGGACGCGATTTCAACGAGTTGGTTGTTCACGCCGCTGGCGCCGTATTCGGGATTGTTCGGATCGCTGAGGTTCGGCGTATTGCTTGTGGCGAAAAAGGGAATCGTGTGATTCCCATTTCCCGGCAGCGGCCATTCCGGTTTTCCACCAACCGTGTGGCTCACGTAGGTGTCGCTCGGCTGGAAATCGGTGTCCGCTGTTTGTGTGCCCCACATTCGGAAAAACACTTTCACGTTTTCCGCTTCGCCGGACGGCCCCGCTGACCCGCGCAGACGCACGCGCGCGATCGCGAAATTATAATTCGGGTGAAGCGCGAAACCGGAGAACGTGAATGGAGTAACCGAAGAATCGCCGGTCAATGCGGCGTTTTGCGACGGCACCGTGCCATTTCTAAACGGGTCCGCCGAACCATCGGTGAAATGATTAGCCGGATCGTTTAAATAATTAAGAACGCTTTGTATATAACTGTACGCGCCATTTGTGGTGTGATTGGAGAACTGCGGTCCGCCTGAAACCGGCGTGCTGTTGAGCGTGGGCGTGGCGGTGAAGACGCGGAGATCTTGGCTGAGATAAAAAACATTGTTCTGCGCCGGATCGATATTCGTGAAATAGGGGTCGGCTCCGCCGATCAGTTCGAACTCTGTTGAAGCGGATGCGCCTGGAAGGGGATTCGCGCCAATATTGACGACCGCGTTGAGAACCTCCTCAACGGGCGCGCTGCCGGAGGCGGGAAAAGATGGCAGCGTGGCGTTGGTGAACGTGACGTCGCACGCAAAACGCGCGCGCTGCGGCACCTTTTGGTTGGTCGTGCTCTCGAACTCCGGCGTGGAATGGACGTTGATCGCGAGGCCCGGCAGGTTCTTAAACGGACCGGAGAGAATCGGGTTGGTCGCGCCGAGGGCAGCGAGTGAGTTCACGCTGAAGCCTTCGAGGACGAGCCAGAATGCGTTGGAGAACTTGCCGCTCGACGCCGCGATCACGTCGGTCACTTCGTCTTTTCCGTACGTGCTCTTGTCCACCCAGAACGAGAGCATGCCGAGAGGGAATGGGTTGTCTTGATTAGGTCCGGGAACGGACGAACTCGTCGTCGACGGGAATGCGGTATCGAGCAGTTGTTTAAAGAAGGGAAACGGGTCGCTGGAGTCGCCCGTTAAGTTTGTATAAACACCCGCCATGGTGGAGGCGGCCGCGGCGACGATCTGCGGAATAGTAAAACCGAGCTGAGTAAACAAATAGTAGATAAAGAGTGTCGTACAGCCCGTGGTCGCGTCGGGGGCGTTGTCGTCGGGATTGTTGTTAACAAAATCTTGTCGAGAGCTATTCAGCCAATCCTCGGCGACATCGAAGCCACTTTGAATTCCGTTGTTGATCAACCCATTGATCTGGAGGAACTGAACAGAGAGAAAACGCGAAAGGCCTTCGCCCTTGCTGCCTTCGTCACCGCCTTGGAACCAGCCGGCGCTCTGGCCGAGCATGAAAATTTCGGTGACCTCCGCGACGATGAGGAAACGGAGAAAATTGGGATCGGAGTTGTTACCTGGCTTGAGCTGTACCGTCGCGGAGGAGGTCGAGCCATTCCAACTCGCGCCGCCTCCCTGCGTGGTAACTTGCACCGTGAGACCGGTGACATTGATGGAGTTGCCGAACCAACCCTTCATTAACGTGTAGTCGCTTTCAGCGGCCGCGATCACCGCGTTGGTCCGAGCGGGTTCGACGCCGCTGGGATTGGCGGCGGTCTTTTGCAGCGTCGAGTCGTATTGAAAACTGAAGTGTGTGGTGACACCGCCGTTGGTAAGCCCCGTCGTAATGAAAGCCATAACTGATCCTCCGAGATGATATTTGTGATGCCTCGGCGCGACAATCTCGCCGCGTCCTGACCCTCTATCATATCGAAAGGCGAAGGGCTGTTACCGCACGTGCTTATTGCCAGTGCCAGGCATTGCCTGGCGACCATCCCCCCTGGGAGCGCGGACATTCTTGTCCGCCGACTGATCAATTGTGAGCGAAGCTCACGGACTTTTTGAAGAGCAGCGAGCTTCGCTCGCGTTGGATGGATGGCGGACAGGAGGCGCAGTGTCATAAATTCGAGGACACTTACTGCCATTAATTCGAGGACACTTTTTCTGAGGCTTCAATGCCTTGGAAAAAAAGTTCTGAACAAGAGCAAAGAGTTAAATTAGCTCTAGAGATGCT
>Ga0207702_10003145_pt1 | contig 15289 bp, 26 predicted proteins | sample KBSCornC62_FD_184302 | JGI IMG/M metagenome (GOLD analysis project Ga0207702, IMG submission 184302) | Corn rhizosphere microbial communities from Kellogg Biological Station, Michigan, USA - KBS Corn C6-2 (SPAdes) (version 2) | ecosystem: Host-associated > Plants > Roots > Rhizosphere > Soil ...
ATGGTGTTATTACTCATCGTCTGAAAAATTAAAAGTTAAACCGACGATCCTGCCGCCGTCGGTCCGGTTATTCCAGACCAGGTCACGCACCTGTTCCCACTCCTTTGTCTTTTGCATCCCTTGCAGGCAGAGTGCCCAATACTCGATCTCATAGACGATCGACTTGAAAGATTTGACGCCGCGGATCTCATAGCCAACCACGGCGCTTGTTTTAATTTTTTTGGCGGGTTCCATTCGTGTAAGTTTGAAAAAGAGGCCCGGATAGAGATCCAGGCCGGAAATTTTGACCTTTCTAATATTGCCCGCGGTAGCATTACACGCGGGTCAGTCTAATATCCACTCGCGTCCACGTGCTGCGAGCATGCACGGCCTCCGCACATCGCCCAGAGACAGGCTTAGCTCCTATAGACATAGGGTGCAGGTGTTAAACCTTATCCTGTGAAACCATCGTTGTCACCAGGTGGGGATGGTGACGTTAATATTTTTTTCTCGGCATCTTCGATCAGTTGCGTGTTGAGGGCGGCAATGGCGTCCTGGAGCAATTTGATCGCCTCCTGCCGGCTGATCCATTGGCTACCGGCGATGATGGGGAAAGCCTGCTTTGCCGCGTGGTCATAGTGTATCCCGATGCCCAAAAAGATCACAGCCGCATTTTCGTTCATTGCAAACTCGATCGATTGACAGCGGCCGCGGTTCATCTGTAGGATCTCGTGTAGGCTCTTATTGACTTCCCTGATCAAGCGTTCCTTTTCCATTCTGTATAGTTTAAAGCGGATCGATGCCGATCTGCAGGCATTCGTCGATCAGCTGTGATAGTGACATGCTCAAAAGGTCCTTTTTCAGGAGCGGACCCACGCCGTAATCGAAAGCCTCCCGGTTCATATACCATATAGGTGCAAAGAGGTAATAGATCACCCATTGGCATAGGAGCTCTTCGTCTTCTTTGTCAGGCAGCTGGTCGGCCACTATTGCCCGGCAACGCTTCAGCCATTTTTCCTGTAAGGTCTCACCGTTATAAGTAATGTTCTCCATCCGCACCGGTACACCTCCAGGATAAGCCGGTTGTCCCAGTAATTTGGGGACGATCAGTAATTCGGTTAATTGTTCGTAGGTCATGTGTTTATTGTATATTTGACTTACCCAGGGGATGTACTACATCCTTCAGCATTAAGCCCCCTCCGTGGGGCTTTGCTGTTGGTACCGTTGGAAATCATGTAGATAAGCGTCAACATTATTGCCTGGCTGATCTAATCCAGGATCCATACTCTCTGGCTCCTGAACACATGCGCTACATAAGTCATCATCCACCCAATAGCACGGCCTTCCTGTTTTTTTTATACACTGTCTGCAATCTAAATCGGTACACCCGCACTTTCTGCAGCGGCGTTCGGGAAGGGGGTCAAATGGATCTTCGTTGAACATGATTGTGATTTTTAAAAGTTATTGGTATTTTGCTGTTCCTGCAGGTATCGGTCCAGGAATATTTTGGCGGTCGCAATTCTGGCATCGATTCCTGTTGAATATCTGGCAATTAATAACCACCTTCTATTCCGATGTTGTCGAAGGATCCCGACGTTGCAGGTCTGGTCATCTTTGAGAAAAAACCGCACCTTTAACGAAGATTTCCCTTCAGCTATAAAATAGTAATCCACTACGGCGCACTTATGTGGGCATGTCTCCATCGGGCTGCATTTTATCGACTAGCGAATTGTATTGCCCCACCAGGTGATCGTTGCTGACCTTCAGGTCCTGGTAGCGCGTCTTTAGTTTTTTGTACAGTTCACAAACACTTATTATCTGCTGATCCTTGAACTGGAGGCCAGCAGCGGCGTCGCCGGCCGCCTGCTCTGCTTTCTCCAGCTGCAGGCGCATGTCGTCAACTTCCTTCGTTAATCGAATTTTCGTATCAGCAAAGCGCTGTGTAGCGGTCACCAGTTTGTCGGTCATCTGGTCACGCAGCCGGTAGGCACGGCGTATGGCTATCCAGCAATACCCGGTGATCAGGAAAAGCCCGGCATTCATCAGTATCATGATTACAAAAAGGCGGTAGGGGGTCATATTTTAAGTTTTGCTTGTTTGTGTAAGGTGAATTTACCCCGCTCGTTTTTCACCACCAGCTGGGTATCCAGCAGGAACGCAATGCACTCTTTCGCCCAACGCTTGGGCTGGCTGTACGCCTGGTAGATCTCTGTCACCAGGACGGTATAGGTGAGCTCGATGCCACGGGCATCGAAGATCCTCCGGAGCGTGGCTTTGTGCTGATCCATATGCAGGTCCTCCGGCTTGATCTTCTCTTTGGGCCGAATGATGTTATTGAGGTGTCCTGCCTCTACCCATTGCCGCTCCTGGATGTTCCAGTAGATCTCGATTGGGTTCATGATGGCAGGATCTGCAGACCGGCTGGTCTTCGGGATCAGGGTATAGGTGGTCAGCTTATCGATGTCGTTCCTTTTGCACTCGATCACCGTCTGGCTGGCCCGGTCGGCCATGGCGCCAAAATGCCCTATGGTGGATCCTGTCGTCTTTCCGACATGTAGGATGGCAATGATGAGACAGTTGCCTTTTTTGGACCAACGCTTCAGCAGGTTCACCAGGGCTTTACTCTCGGCCTCGTCGTTATAGCTGTACAGGAGATCCAGGACGCCGTCCAGGATGATGATGCCGATATGCTGCATTGACTGCACCAGGTAGTCGACGGCCTGGATGATCGTCTTAGGCTCATGCTCCCGCATATTCCAGCTGTGGAAGTACTTGGGCATCCTATCGAGCTTAGCCATCTTTTTCATTTCATTAATCATTTTATAATAGTCGAACTCCCCTTGCTCCGTGTCGATGTGCAGGATCTCGTAATGCTGATCGTCGAGTCTCAGTTTCATGGTGAAGATCTCATTGCCGGTGAGGGCGGAACTGACCATGGCACTTATAAACCGGCTCTTGCCGGCTTTGGGCAGGCCTGTTAAAGTGATAAAGTTTTGTCTGCTTCCAATATTTTGATTTTGAATGGTAAAAACTATTTGCTCGGCTGTTGGTTGTTTTTCAGGGTTATATGCTGTCTGCTCTAAGATCTTTTCAATTATTCTCGCCATGGATTTGTAGTGAACGCTGGACTTCAAGTTGGAATTGGGTAGCCGTTAGGGCTTGTGTCGCATGCTGCAGCAGCTCCCGTGTCTTGGTTTGATGTGTGCGATTGTAGGCCCTGAAGCAAGCGTCCCTGGCTTTTTGCATCATAACGATGCGTCGGTGTAACTGATCTTTGGGTATCATATAGTAAGCGTTTAACCTTTGAACGGTTTGGTGATCTTCTCCCGGGGGAGCTTCTTTTTCACGGCTGCGAGCTCTTGCTCCAGGGAGAATATGGCTGTATGCAGCTTGCCATTGTCCAGTTGGGTCTGAGCGGCAACCATTGCCCTTCTCAGCATTCCAATACATTCTTTTTTGGTGCCCGGATCGCGGTCGATAGTAGATGTAGGTTTTTTCATGTATTCACTTAAAATTTTGATTGCTTCCGGATCTCCAATAGCGCGTAACTTGCTTCCCAGCATTGATGCAGTAATGGCGTATTTTTTCGCTATGTTATCGATGACCGGGTATACGTCAAGCCAATTGAGATCAGGGTCATTTATTTCTAATGTCTCCATACGTGTGTTGTTAATTGTCAAGAGATCCCCTTGTGACCTATAGGTGTTATCTCCACCGGGGAGTCTTATTTTCTCTCCAGTTGCCAATATCTTCCGCGGCAGCGCCTTTGGATAATGAATTGTCGAGCCGTTGCAGCCAGACCCATGTATCGGATGTTCGGCCGCGCACCTGGTTGAAGGCTTCTTTTTCTGAACCATCAGCATGATCTCTGAGTGCGCCAGCCCGATCGTATACGTCCTGCAGCTGCTGGATCATCTCTTGGATGTGTTCTCGATAGGTCATATGGTTGTTTTTGGTTTGATATGCCAGATAGCAACAGTGTCTCGATGTACCATGTGATCTAAGGGACGGCCTGGCCAATAACTGTAACTACTGGGAGTTACACCATCAAAATACTCTTGCGTGATCCACCTGCCCCAGCTGGGTGCGGTTGTGTCATAAACTGTTTTCATATCTGATTGTGTTGGGTACGAAATAAAAATGCCATCACTCTATCAAAGCGATGGCAATAATTGTTAAGTTTGTAAGACTATCGCATAGGCATATGCGATCGTTTACATACTGTTAATTATAAGACAAAAGAAGAGAAGGCAGAAACTCAATGGTTTGTTTTTCAGCTTTTAATCGCTGCTGCAGCTGCACGGAGGGCATTCCCCAACGACCCGTGTTTTTCCCTCAGCTTTGCGACTACTTCCGGTTCAACCCATACAGTAAACTGTTGTGTAGGCTTCAATCCCAGATCCTCACGGGAGGGACGACCAGCAGCAGTTTTACGAGGGCTCTTCTTCTTTCTTATTGCCATAGCTTGTATAGAATTCCACTACCAAAGTAGAAATAATTTTCAAATTTGCAAATTTGTTTTCTTCACATTTTGTGCAAATAAGTGTTAACTTTAGCGAAAAGCATGACCGTAGGCGAGCTGAGGTCGTTCCTCCAGGATATAGATGCCAATACCGAAGTGCTGATTCGCAACCATACTTATTACGCCCTCTTCCGTAGCCCAAAAGATGTCCTCCTTTGGGATGCGAAATATGTTGGAGATGGCGATTATAGTGTAGTAGACGTTCCTGGAGAGCCAGAACGGGTCCTCATCATTCAATAGTCAGCGATTATTGCGGAATTATCCCGATAGTTACCCCCGGCCTGCCAATAACAGCAGCGCCAAGATCCCAACCACAATCAGCCCGCCCGGCGTCCCCGGATGCCGGATGGCAATCCCTGCAGCACTGAACAACTGCAGGAGCGACGAGCTCATCATGGAGATCCCCTGATCGATATCCTGGTCGCTGATCAGGCTGGAGGCAGACGGCCCGTTCTCGTGGTTGATAATGGCCCGTATAAGACTGTGCAGGGTCCCTACGTCCTGGTTGAGCGCCTGGTCCGGATCAATGCCCGTATCTGCAGCCACGGCGGCTATATAAGCTCCAGTGTTATTCTCAGAAGGCGGAGCGTACCTGGTGACCAGGTCGCGGATCGTGCCGTACCCTTCCCGGATCTTGTTGGCGATATCGGTGCCCAGGGCGCGCAAACCCCAGCTGATGTCCTGGAAAACAACAAAGCCGCCATTCTCCCCCGTCATACCCTGCCAGGCGTCACCTGGCCGGATATTGCCCGGATTGTTATTACGCAGACCGATCGGCAGGTCTGACCGTCCAATGAAAGATTGTGCCATCGTCAATTATTGAGACTGACCGTAGGCCCTATGCCCGCAGCGACCTTTTGTGTCGTCAAGTTATAGAGAATCCCCACTGTCAGTAGTTTGTTGAAGAACGAAAAGGACAGCCCGACAGCCGTCACCCCGGAAATATCCTTCGGTGCAAACTGTCCGCCGGCATATCCCTCCAGGTTCACGCTCCAATCGGTGTACCACTTACCCGCTGCGCTGCGAAAAGTATCATGCTCATAAGCGATGCCGGCACCGGTGAATATGGCGCTATTGGGCAGCGCATAGAGCACGGTCGGCCCTACGAACCGGAAACCGGTAAAGGTGGAGTCAGCTGCAGGTCCTGCAGGCGCTGCGATGAAAATCGAATCGGCTTCAGGCTGGAGAACCTTGTTCACCTGGTGAGCTCGGGGCAGCGGCTTGAAAATAGATTGTCCCGCTGCGACATGTGCAACGACGAGCAAGGCGGCCAGTGCGAATAACTTCATATAGTGTCTGTTTTTGAACAATTTTTACTAACGGTCCACCAGCTGAGGCCTGTCGCCCTGAGCACCAGGTGATCCGCCGGCCGGCCGGCAACCTGGTCAGCTGGTCGTTTCGAACAAAATCCGCGCTGGACGTGGATTTTAGCAAACGGTCTGAAAATCTTACAAAACAACCGTTCGTCCAGCACGGAATATCTTCGGTTATACAAGCCAGCATTTCGGATCAACAGCCACAAAAGGCGATAGCGATCAAAATGCACCACAAGGCTACGGCCCAAAGGGCTGCATATCCCAATGCCCTCATCGCTTCTTTGACGGTTCTGAACATAACAATATCCCCTGGTGACCTTTAGGTGTTATCCTGCAGCGACTCCATTATCCGCAACAATCCCCTGGTGACCTATAGGTGCTGTATTTCTGTTCTGCGGAAAAGAGTGGAGCCGGCCCTGGATATAGAGCTGCAGCTCGTGGATCTTGGCTGCTGTCTCGAGCGTTTTGAACATGCCGTTACCCGCGCATTGATCCAGGATCTGCTTCAGCATGTCGAGGGCTTGTTGATCGTTCATATAAGTGATTTAGGTGTACAAGGGGATTTTATAGGTGACAGCGCCGATCTTCACCGATGCCCAGCTGACCGGGTCGCCCAGAAAGTTTGCGTCGCTGGTGCCATAGAAATTGACAATAGCAGCGCCGGCAGTAGTTGCCGGTGCTGCTGCCGCATCAGTGCCCATCAGGACCGGCTCCCGGGTGGCTACCTTGGTGAAAAAGAGATCCGTGCCGTCAAACTCCATCGCGCCCGCTTCGGGGACGGTCAGGTTCACGCCGGCATTGAACTTTAGCGGTGCCGTCCCTGCAGCAGCTGTTCCTGCAGCAATGTCGATCTGGGCCGTAGGAGCAGCTGAGCTGCCTACCCGTAGCCGAATACTGTCCCACACACGTACATCCGTTTTGTTCACCTGGAGGATCTCGGCTGCCGCCACGCCGTTGATGAAGTTGGCCACTTGCGCGGATCCTGCATCGTTTTGAATCACATCGAGGGGACGAAGGCCTGCAATGTAGTTCTGGAGTATGGTGTAGCCGTTAACGGTAAGTACACGCGAGGCTGCAGCGGAGGTATCTCCGATCGTGACCCGATCGACGAACCGGGTGATCGCTCCATCAGCCAGGGCCAGGCTGGGCCGTCCGAAAATAATCTCCGATACTTCATTAGTGATCTGCAGGTCCCAGTTCGGTCCAGGATAAGCAATACCGTTGACGGGCGTCTTCAGCGATCCGAGCCGGATCGAAGGGAAGTTCGTGGTGCCGGCAACATTGTTGAGCAGGCGCATTTGTCCGCCATCGGCATTGATGAACCCCCACGTCTCTGTAGGATCATTCCAGCTGTTGAAGGTGATGCCGGCACCGAGTGATATCCAGGCCGGCACGGTGACGCCTGTCTTATCGACATAAGCGCTCCACAGCCGGCGACGTACGCCGGACTGATCGGTAAATTCGGGGAGATGGAATTCGAACTGATAAGGAACCCCCGATCCGATATCTTCAAAGTGTGTCTCCGTGCGGAAAGTAAATGCTGCTTCATTGGCATTGCGCCGGCCAGCACCCGTGGTTGAGTTGTAACTCCAGGGAATGCCTACCACATTCGGCCGGCCGGAAGGATTAACCGCAAAGATCCCCCATCCGGTAGAAAATAAGTTCGCTTCACCGAAGCCCGGATATACAGTACCGTAATTGTTGGGTTGCCCCATCCACATCAGGTAATCGTTACCGCTGGCCGCGCCGCCCTGGACAAAAGAGCTATCCGGCTCCAGCGTGAAATTGCCGTTGCTGCCGAGCAGGTTCAGAAAAAACCCGCCCATGGGGATCTCCCGATTAGAGAGCAGGATAGCCGGATCGCCGGTCTGTCCCACGTCTTGTCCGAGTACGAGTGTGTTGGGATCGATCGTGGATATAGATAGTCCGTTGTTGCCGTCGTTTGCACCTACGGTGACATTGACATTCGCGGGACCGGAATATGATATAGGCATTGCTTGAGAAATTACTGATTGGGGAGATAATATTGTTCCGTGACAACGGCAAAGTCATCCTGGACATACCCGACCGGTACCGACGCGGGTGTCCGGAAATCGATGTAGTACTTACCCACGAGGACCTCCTGTGGCCAGGCGGAGAATATTTTCGTCTCTGCCGGCACCAGCGGATCATTGTTGATCAGCAGAATCGAATTGCCGGCATTTTTCACGGCGAGGCAATTGGACAGCTGATCGAGTGTGATCTTCGTGGGAGTCGTATAAGCGTTTGTGCGGGATGTCTGTTTACGCATGATCAAAAGGCTTTTGAGATGACGGCCTTTCCAATGCCCACTGCAACCAGGCCGCCGATGAGCCAGGGCACATATTTGTCGACCAGCTTTTCCAGGGTGGAAGGAGCGGTACCATTCTTCAACGCCGTTGCTTGTGCGACGGTCAGCACGCCGGCATCAGCCAATGCCTGGAAGTTGAAATAATCCGGATTGTGGGGTGTATAGTAATAACCCTGGCTATCGCCAATATCCGAATTACCCGGCAGCGGCTCGAACATCCACCACAAACCAGCTCTTCCCTGGCTGGGGTCCGGATTAAGATAAGAGAATACGATCCCCACCGGGTTGCCGGCTGAGATATAGCCGGAAGGCTGGGCATTATCACTGGCCTGATCATATACGGGCACACGCATAGCGGCCGTCAAGGTTTTGCCAATGATGTCGCCGGCATTGACAGTGGTGGTTGCTCCCATTCCTATGCCTGCCATATTGGAGCTGTCATTACCGCTGGGATCGTAGCTGCTGTATGTCCCGGAGGAAGTGTTTTCGTTGGCGCTCGAGGTATTCCAGGATCCGAATAGGTCCTTTGCCCAGTCGAAGATGCTGGAAATATTCCCAGGGGTCAAAATAGAGCTGATTGGCGAGCTGCTGGACGTTGGAGCAGGATAAGTGGTCGTTCCCGGAGAAGGGCTGTATGCCGGCTGTTTAGGCTTTAACAGCAGATATGCGCCAATGCCGAGGGCCGCTATCGGGATCAGGTTGGAAGATCCGCTGCGGGTAGCGCCCATTTTGGCCCGGGGTTTACCCGTCGAGGCGATGACAGCAACCCCTGCCAGGATCCACCAGGGTGAGATCTTTGTTTTGGCCGGCGCGGTCACTACCGCCGCCTCGAGGGAGGCGGCATCCTGCTCCAGCTGGATCTGCCCCGACTCCTGGACATCGATGGCGGGCACGGTAGCGGGTTTATAGCCGATGCTGGTGACGGTGATCTGGTCATCGTAGCCGGACAGGTTGAGGATGAAGTCCCCTCCAACGCCCGCCGCCCCCACTGGCTGTCCATTGACAGCCAGTGTAGCCGACGGTATACCCTGCCCGGTAGCCATATCATAGACTGTTCCCGATACCTGGATCATAAGAAGGTATTTAGCATCATGATCAAACTGTTGTACTTGACAGGCTTTTCCTGCGCCAGCTTGGCGATCGCAGCCAGGTGGTCACCGAGTTTCGGGTCGATGCCAGCCAGGATGGCGACGCTGTTGTTAATCTTGTCATACTGGTCCTGCGTGATCTCCCGGATCGGTCCGGCTTGCGGTTGACCATTGTTGCCCATTGCGCCTATTTGTTTGTCTGCCATAGGTTGCATGTTTTCGGTGAATGTATCGATCCATCCCAGGATCTTCTCCCCTACCTTTTCCTGGATCCGGGGGTTGTCCAGCAGCCGGTCAAGCATGCCAAGCAGACCGGAAGGCTTGCTGCCCATGGCTTCCGTCTCGTCATCTTCTTCATCCTCCTGTTGTTCGACTATTAGGGCGAGCTTTGCCTCGATCTGATCGAACCGGTCCTCGAGGCGGGCATACCCTTCCCGCCGGCTGATCGAGCCCGGCGCGGGATATTCTTCCTGGTCGAACAGCGTCACATTATACCGGAAATCCGGTTCGGTCGAGGCCTTGATCTTTTTGCGATCAATTACATCTTCGTACAGGCATAGCGTATAAGTCGCGATCGTATTGCTCTTCTCCATGCTTTTGAGCAGCCCTTGCAGCAGCTGCTGTGATTCGGAGAAATCCTTGCCGGCATGTTTATGCAGCAGATTGCGATCGCAGAACAGCGCCCATGCAGCGATCTGGCAATTGTTAAAGGCCTGCATGATCGATGGGGTGCCTCTGAATTGTACGGGTTGTGCCATTAGCGCGATGCGTTGCCGAAGTTTGCATAGTTGGCAGCCTGCACTTTTCTGATCTTTGACATCGTGCCGGCTGGCAACCGTAAATAGTGGATACCGAACTCAAAGGAGAAAGTGCCGCTACCACCCGTATTCCAGCCATTGGATGCCGGGTTCTGCAGCTTGCACTTGTCCCAGGAGACCTGGATATTGTCGAACACCTGCAGATCGCGGACATAAGGGACGACGTCGCCGGATCCATCTACGGAGATTGCCCGGTGCATATCGACGAGCGGCATCTTATACTCCGCTTCGTCGCCATCGACATACCAGATCGCTTGTGTGGCGATCAGCTGGGCGACCGTTGGCATGGGATTACCCGATTGGGAGAGCGCCCGGTCAAATTGCGTGTACGTCTCAATGGCCTGGATCACGATATCGAAATCCTGGTCGCTGCGCAGATCCGGTTGATCGGGGAAGGCGATCTCGTCCTTCGTGTAGCTGTTGGGAATGATCACCTCCACCAGGCTGAAGCGTGTTGTTCCAAAGTATCTGGGGAACATAGTTAAAAATTAAAATTGAAAAAGACCAGGAGCGATCATGCGCTCCTGGTGATAGGTGGCCATGGTTTCCAGTAGGAAATCTCTTACTGCACGCTGGTCGAGTTCTGGGCCAGGACGCCGCGCATGTACAGCACGATCCGGCTGTTGGCCTGGATCGCAGCAAATGAGTTGGGCATCGTGATCGTGAAGATCGAATTGCGCGATCCGATGACCAGCCAGTTGGGCTCCGTGGGATAGAACACGTCATCCCGTCCGCTGATCTGGTCTACCGGGCTGTTGGTTGCAGCTGTCAGCTGCGTCTGGTTCACGCAGCGGGAGCGGTATACATCCCATGCCGGCACCACGATCTTCTTATTGACCTCCAGCTTCAGGTAGCTGTTGTACAGCGTCTCTGCGGAAGTGGCTGCATTCGCCGTGCTGAAAATGTTCGGATTGGGCCAGCTGAGCAGGGGCACATTGCTCGCCGTCGAGCTGCCCGGAATGAACCAGAATACGCCACATTCGGCCACGACAAAGCTATCCTGGAGGGTCAGCCGCTGTTCGGTGTTAAACTGATTATTCTGGTTCTGGATGGTGTTGAAAGTCCAGGTCGTATTGGATGTGGTAGCCGCTACCTCCAGGCGGAGATAGCTTTGGGTGAGCACAGCATCTGCCAGGCTGAGGCCTGCATTGCGCATAATATTTTTCGCATTGGCGAAGATGAGCCGCTGACCGGCGGTATTCACTGACATAATTTTCCTTTTGTGGTAAGTGGTAAATGATTTTAACAGGATATCCAGATCAATCCTCGTACATCAATGCGCCCATCATCATCTGCTGCTCCTCGTAAGGCATCTCACCGACGTTCTGGTTCAGGTACGGCCGGCCGGCAGCACCGATGGCCAGCTGGTTGGGAGAGATCGCATTACGCTGTAGCGCCACGCGGGCTGGCATCGGCATCGCCCCTACCCCACTGATCACTTGGAACCCTCTCATGAGGTTGATTGTGCCCACGGCCAGCAGCCCGTCTGCAGCGATATCGACATACGGTGCCATGGAGGCAGGCAAAAATCGCTTAGCCAGGCCTGGACCAAAGAAACCGGCGACCGCCTCGATGGTACCCAGCGTCTTTACGCTCATGGTGGGCTTGTTCTTTTTCACCAGGTTGTCGAGGAAAGCCACCCCCGCAATAGCGACCAGTTTCATCGCGGGAGAATCTTTCCCGATCGCTCCCATGCGATGCCGGCGACGTCTGGTACCACCGGATTTCTTTTTGTGTTTCTTCTTGGCCATAATACGTGTTTTGTATTGATAAAAATGTTACTTCAGTTTGTTGAGCTCGATCCGCTTCAGCCGCACCTTTTTGGTCAGCTTATTGCGTTCCGATTTTATTGTAGCCTGGTCGCGGGCCAGCAGCATCCATGCCAGCTGCTCTTCGAGCTGTTTACGCGCCTGGCTCTTGTGATAGGCGACAGTCCCCAATGCTTTGGCTGCAGGAGCGGCCTTACCTACCTTTCCCTTTTTGGCCGGCCGGCTTTTTTTCGGAGCAACAGCACGCTTCGATGTTTTTTTCCTGGCCCGGGCTGCCGCCTTGACGTAGTCGGTCCACGCGTTGTACATATGCGGATGCTTTGCCCGTAATTTCTTTGCTTCTTTAAACAGGGTATTGGTTGCCATGGTTAATAGTTAATGACGCCAAACACACTTGGATACTTGCTTTTGATATATTGCCAATCAGCGTAACACTGCGGATACGTACCGGGTCCGGATGAGGGGCAATAACCATAGCTCGTACCATCGGGCTTTTGATACGCCCAGACATGGATGACATTGGATAGCCGGACAATATCCGCTTCAGGGGCTGTCTGCGCCCACTGCAGCTGTGGGCTGCCGTGGCCAAACTGTGTCATAGCCCAATTCTGGATATAGGTCCGCGCGTCCGATACAGTCGCCGTATTGTCCCCAGGCAAAAGGGGTTGTCCCTGGGATCGTTTATACAACAGATACCCGCCCGCTGCTAAGAGCAACAAGCCCAGCGGAAACCCGCCTTTCTTACCCATTGCTCTTTTGGCCATCGTCGTTCGTTTTTGCTGCCTTAATTGAATGGCTTTCCAAAAAGACGAATTCCCCGTTCTCAGCGATGGACGCCTCTGCTTCTCTGTGGTTATTAAAAGTGCCGGGTAGGATCTTCAGCAGTTGGATTTCCTGGGGACCTTCTACGATTTGTATGACTCTGATCTTGGCCATTGGTTAGTTTTTTTTCATTAAAAAATATACGCCTGTTCCTATGATGAGCCAGGGCAGCAGCTTACTGCTGGACAGGCCTGGCAATACCGTTGAGGGTTGTTGTTGCTGTTGATAATTCTGCAGCTGCTGTGAAGACAGGTTCACATTTGTATTGCCGCCACCTCCGCCCGTCTCACTGGCCACAATAGAGGATGCAATACCCCCACTGCCCGGTAATACCAGATTAGCGCCTACACCTATCAGCGCAGGCACGACGTCGTTGAGGCCGATCAAAAAACTGTCAAAGCCGCCTGGTTGCGGTGGATACTGCAGAAAATCCTTTTCTGTGTTGCCGAGTATGACCTGTCGCAAAAAAGGATTGGTTGCTATATCTATATCCGCCATTCCACTCCCCCATCCGTGAATGCTCCAGTAGATATTGTAAGGCTTCGGAGCATATTGAATGATGAGCGGCTGCAAAGCTTTTTGCACCCAAGCCTTTTCCGCAGTGGTAAGCACTCGCATGTTATCGCGCAGCACCAATTTGTGATCAGTAGTAAGCACAGGCCGGGGAATATTGGAAGGGTAGCCAGCGGGGACGGGTAGATACTGATCACCGGTAGCGCCCATGGCATCATACCCGCAGCTGCAGTCCTGTCCTGGACAACCCATTTTTTGTTCGTGGGTGAGCGTATCGATCGTGCGTGTAATGGCTTTTGTATAGGGCAAATGATAATCGAACCAGTTAAGGACGGGATCGATCCAGATCTCCTTTCCACCGGGCTGCCGTAGTACCACAAAAACATGATGGGTGACCTCGCCGCGGCTGCTCGTATAATCGGCAAACCGGTAGGCCCAATCAAGCGGCACGCCTTGTCGTTTGAGCCCGTCCAGGACGCCGGCAATGAAAGAGGCGTAGTGCTTGCAATCTCCTTCCCCTTCCGAGAGGATCCGGGCAGGGGACCGAACCGTCTGCTTTTCTTCATCCTCGACGACATAGCGGACATGCCGACGACAAAACTCCCACAGCGCATAGGCGATGTCTCTATCACTGCCCACGTAAAACTCGTGGGCCAGCCGGTCGTATTGGGGTACATGCTTTTTGTGGTAATGCGTAAGACAGCGGATAATATCCTGCACATCCTGATCAGCCTTGATCATGATCGACCGGTTACGCAGCGGTACAGCGGCCAGTATGGCATTGCGGGTGGTTGTCATGGGATAGCCGCTTGAAAGTGAAGGTTGACCGGTAAAGTAATGCCATTGACATTGGCACTACCGGTGTAGGCTATGCTAAGGCTTTGCCCGCTTTGTTTGAGATCGTTCAGTAATGTAAATAGCAGACCGAGGTAATTGGGCGTGTATTGCAGGATGACCGGCGTGGTGGTTTGCGGCGCGATCACCTTGGGCAGATCGCCCGGCGGCAGGCCAACGATGCCCACATTATTGCCATTGACAGCAAGAGAACCGGAGAGCGCATTGAGGGTGAGATCGCCTGCAGTGGGATTGAGGACGCCGATTTGCACCTGGAGCGATCCGCCGTCCCAGCTTGCGCCGGTTGGCTGGAATTGCAGGCTTTGGGCGGTATTGGCTTTGGAAAGCAGCCAGAGCGCCACGGCACCACCGAGAATTAATAGACCATCGTCCATGCAGAGGATTTTAGCACGAGGCCACGACGGACGAACGATCTACGAAAGGTGAATGTAAGAAAAAGGGAAGATAACGGCGAAGAACAAGCGAACGGAGAATTTTTTGTTTGTGTAAATTTCAACCACCTCGCGTCCTGTGCGTCGCGGTCCGCGTAGGTTTACACCGTAGCGGCCGCGAACGCCTGCGCGAAGGTAAGGAAAATAATTGATATTTGGATGGAAAAAAACGTTTTTTTATCCACAAAATGGTCTCAATGCGATGCACGTGAAGGTCACCAGGGGATATATAAGGGTCTCAAACCCGCTACAGCACTGTATTACAACAAAAATCCCCGTCGTAGACACGACGAGGATAACTTTAACAACTCGTGATCGTAAGTCTGAATGACCTACATCATTTTGGATGCAGATACCTGCGGAAAGCAAAGACGCCGGCACGTGGTGGTTCTGCCCAGTAATAGTTTATATAGTCAGCGCCGGGGAAGGTTTGTGCAAAGGTCTCGAACTTTTTAAGTTTGGGCTCCTGGTTCTTGATGCGATGGAACTTTTTGAAGTGATCCCTTCCATCCAGGTAGATGTGTATGATCGCATTGAGATAGTCAGCCATGGGTAAAGGTAAATTCTATTTTGGTGATCGAGCGTGCATCCTCAGGTAGTGGCCCTTCTTTCCCTTTGTATTTGAAAAATAGCACCGCCATGGCCTGATGCCAGAATTCTACCTCGTAAGGGACAATGCTGTAATGTTCATCGCCCGTATAAACATTTGCAGTGACGTGAATGGTGTTATTACTCATCGTCTGAAAAATTAAAAGTTAAACCGACGATCCTGCCGCCGTCGGTCCGGTTATTCCAGACCAGGTCACGCACCTGTTCCCACTCCTTTGTCTTTTGCATCCCTTGCAGG